>Ga0136651_10002129_pt1 | contig 10873 bp, 9 predicted proteins | sample Mar14236cmmetaG_FD_94867 | JGI IMG/M metagenome (GOLD analysis project Ga0136651, IMG submission 94867) | Marine hydrothermal vent microbial communities from Guaymas Basin, Gulf of California to study Microbial Dark Matter (Phase II) - Marker... ...
ACAACAGAGCTTCAAACTGGATTGAACATTTGAAGGTGTTATGACCTATCTAACTTCTGCTAATTATTAGCCGCCTGTTAGTTCCATACAATACTATTGAATACTATTGGTTAGGTAACTATGCGCTTCAAGATAATCAGGATTTAAATTGATAGCCTGTTGATAAGCGTCAATTGCCTGATCGGATTGCCCCTGATCCCTAAAGACATTTCCCAAGTTATTATGGGCTTGTGCAAAATCTGGCGTTAACGCTAAACAGCGTTGGTAATGTTCAAGTGCTTCTGGCAAATAACGTTGCTCGCGCAAAACATTGCCAAAACCATTGTGTGCTTGTGCAAAATCAGGGTTTAAAGTGAGACAGTATCGATAACATTTACCGGCATCATTGAATTGCCCTTGGTACCAAAAGACATTGCCCAAGCTGTTATAATAATTAACATTAGAACGATCTGATTGTATCGCTTTTTGAATCAGCTCAACAGCCGTCTCATAATTTTCGAGTTGAGCGGCAATGATGCCTAATAAATGGAGTACTTCACTCTGATGCGGTTCCACTTCCAAAATTTGACGATAAATTGATTCTGCTTGTTGCAATTCGCCATCATTATGATATTGTATAGCTAATTCAAGTGCGTCTTGAATGGTTATTGTTTGGTTAGATGTGGTCATTTTCGTTCAAATTTATTTTACGGTGCGATTTTCAAATTTATTTTGCTTGGAGTGCAAAATTTATTTTGCGGTTGGAGTGCAAAATTTATTTTGCGGTTGGAGTGCAAAATTTATTTTGCGGTTGGAGTGCAAAATTTATTTTGCAATCGGGAAACGCTATACAATAACCGCAAAATAACATGCATTCCAATTTCCGCAAAATAACACTCCAATAACCCGCAAAATGAATTTGGAACGAAAATAACCCGCAAAATAACAGTGTTGGAGTTCGCAAGCTCACTCCAACCTACTAAACGGATTTCGTCTTATAAAGGTATCATTAATTAAATCCAATTGAATAAGCTGCTGTGCCAAAATTTTGGCTGAGGGGTAAGTATAAAAACCGCTGATGAAGATTTCCCAGATGTCGCCATTTTGATAAATATTATTTTTGATCACTTCAGGCAGTGATTCAACTTGAGGATAAAACAGTTCTGGATACTTTGCTTTTAATTTGTTGACTGCTTTCTCAGCATCCGAGCGTTTCGCATGGGAACCGACGATAACGATTTGATCGCCGATTTCAAGTTGCGACATTAATTTCCCTAGAGGGGTTTTTTGAGAAATTGTCAGCACTTCTTGTTTGAGTTGCTGTACTTTTCCGTTGATTTGTTCAAGTTGTTTTTCCAATTGAACGGTTTTTTGACTGGCTTGCTTGAGTTGTTTTTCCAAGTCGAGATTTTGACTATAAGCCTGTCCAAATCGGTTTTGTAATTGGGTTATCGTTTCCTCAGTTTGTTTCAGTTCTTCTTGATAAAACCAGTGTCTTTGTTGAGTCTGATAAGTCCAGCCTAAGGCCAAAACCGATACGATTGTGAGTGCGAATAGTCCAACATATTGATAACGTTTTTTCTGTTGACACTGTTTCAATGCCTTGGCAAAATCAAAAAAATGGTCACGTATTTTCTGTTCTATTTCTGCCACTTTATTATTGAGGCCCAGTTTTTGATACCAGTCAAGTGCCGATTGAAAATCGTCTTTTGCGAGGGCGCTTTCAGCGCATTGCGCCCAAATTTCTTGACGTTTAGCGGTTGCTTCAAGTTGTTTGGGTTCCAAGGCTAACACGCGCTCATAAAGTTCAAGTTGTTGATCTTGATTATCCGTTTCCTGGGCTAATGTCAGTAAGGCTTGTATCAAACGTGAACGGGCTGCAAGGGGTTTATAGTTATATAGACTGTCTAATAATGTCTTCGCGGTTTTTACTTGCCCTTGCCCCAATAAAATATCGGCGAGTTGTTGATGAGCCCCGAGATGATTTGGATTTAAGCCAATCGCTTCGCGTAATTGTTTAATTGCGGATTTGGTGTCTCCCGCTTGATGCAAGTCTACGGCGGCTCGAAATAAGTTATCTGCTACGGGATCAATGTGATCCAGTTCATCTTGTATTCTTCTTAATGGTTTATATTCTGCAATCCAGCGGCGCAGTAGTTCAACACGAAATTGATAACCGCCTTGGGTAAATTCAAGTAAATCCCAATCTTGCAATAAGCGCGGCGCAGTTTGTAATTCACGAATGATGATATGAACACCATTTTCATACAATTCTTTTTCTAAAGTGTGTTCAGTGAGAGGTGTTGGGCCGGATTCTGCTAAAGCAGAGGCTACCATCCGCTCAGCAGGTGGCAACCCTTCCCATAACCAGAGCAAAGTGTTGTGACTGGCATCTAAAACATCGAAAAGCACATTTTCGACATCGGCTACTGTCGCCGTGGAAATGTTTAGCGTTTTATCGGCTTGTTCCCAAACTTGAAAACAGACTTGTTGCGTTAAAAAGGGATGCCCCTGTGTATATCGAAAAACACATTCTACCGCGTCATCCTGCCAATTCAGGGTTTCATTCGCTTCTGATAAACGAACTAATTCTTCGGTTTCTTCACGAGTGAGCAGTGATAAACGCTTAATAGGCGGTTTACCGCGAAACAGAGAAACGGCAATGTTATCCAGATCGTCAATGTTACGGCCACTGAGAAAGATAGATTTTAAATGTTGTTTATCGCTGTTTAACAGTTTATGCCAATAGGGATAAAATCCGGCTACCGCTTGTTCTATGGTAGGCAGTTCGATAACATCAAATTCATCAAATAATAAGACTAAGGTGGTATTATCAGGCAAACTCTGTAAAACATCTGGAAACCACGTTTCTTGAAAGGTTATTTCAGGATGTTCACCTAAATCAGGTTCAGCTTGGTTTAGGGTATGAGCGATGCTTTTAGCGAGTTCAATGAGAATTTGAGGCACACTCCAAGTAGCTTTGTCTTGTAAATCAAAGTCAATTAGACATAAATGTGCTTGTTCAGATAATTGGGCTTTTAAATGTTGCAGCACTGAAGTTTTGCCGATGCCCCGTTGCCCATACAAAACAATGGCGCTCTCTTTGGGGCTATCCAAGAGATTAAAAACATCACGCAAAACATCGGTTCGTCCAATAAAAGCGGGGCTATTACCAACCGGTTTATTGGTGATGTAAGGATTAGTAAGAAATGACATAGCTTTTTATCGTTTTTTTGTTAAATGACTTATATTTAATGATTTATGAGTTAAGGATTGCAATATTCGTCTTTTTAGCAATATTGATGCCGGTGTTAAATATTATCACAGTTCACCGTAGAGACGCGATGCTTCGCGTCTCTAAGGGTGTGATTAAAACGGCATGGCCAGGAACCCCAGGTTCCACCTCAATGCCACCTTCGTTAAGGGCTTTCGCGGTGGTCTGCCCCTACCAAACCCCACGTATTCAGGGGTTGTAGGGGCGAACCTGCGTGTTCGCCCAGGCTTAACTTTAGCCTGAAAACCCCTTCGGGGCCTTAGCGTTTTAAGTTTTTTTAAAAAAATAAAAAAGCCATGTACTTTTAATCACACCCCGTCTCTAACTCGCGTCGATGAGGTACACAGACGCGAGCAACAGAGACGCTAGGAACAGAGACGCGAGCATCGCGTCTCTACATTCTATTTTTAACCCATAATGAGCAATCTATGAAAACCATAATGCATAATACCTATACACCTATTTTTTTAGGGGTTAACATTGATCATATTGCTACTGTCAGGCAGGCGCGGGGTACGCGCTATCCTGATCCGGTACAAGCTGCTATTGTGGCAGAGCAGGCTGGTGCCGATTTGATTACTTTGCATTTGCGCGAAGATCGTCGTCATATTCAGGAGCGCGATGTTTTGATGATTAAGGATGTTTTGCAAACGCGCATGAATTTGGAAATGGCGGTGACGGATGAGATGGTTAGTTTTGCAGAGCGTCTTTGCCCTGATGATGTTTGTTTGGTGCCGGAGCGGCGTGAGGAGTTGACGACTGAAGGCGGTTTGGATGTTGCAAATCAGGTTGAGCGTATTCGCGAAGCGTGTCAACGGTTAGCGGCCGTTGGCACACGGGTTTCTCTGTTTATTGATGCCGATCCTAAACAAATTGAGGCTACAGTGCGTGTCGGTGCGCCGGTGATAGAGATTCATACGGGCCATTTTGCGGATGCGACTGATGCGAAAGGCTGTGAACAGGAATATCAACGTATTCTTGGCGCGGTTAAACAGGGCAGTGAGGCGGGTTTACAGGTGAATGCGGGCCACGGGCTGAATTATCACAATGTGGCCGATATTGCGATCATCCCAGAGGTGCGTGAATTGAATATTGGTCATTCAATTGTTGCACAAGCCTTGTTTAGCGGCTTTGCTGAGGCGGTACGAGAAATGAAACGGTTGATGGTGGAGGCGCGGTTGTTTAGGAATGATCACGAAATAACTTCCCGTTTTATAGATTTTCAAGGTGGATAAAGGGCGAACACGCAGGTTCGCCCCTACGACCCGATATGTTGTAGGGGCGAACCTGCGTGTTCGCCCATAAGAAATTCAGCAAACAATAAATCTCCAATTTATTTTGTGACGATTCCTTAGTGAAAAGTGATCGTTGATCGTTGCAAGGGCCGGCAACAAAAACCCGTTACCCACCCTACAAATAAGCGCCACCCTACAATACGACAGAATAATCAATCGTCAAGGGTGCATGATCAGAAAAACGTTCGTCTTTATAAATACTGGCGCTTTGCACTTTGTCTTTTAAACCAGGTGTGATGATTTGGTAGTCAATTCGCCATCCGGTATTGTTTTTCCAAGCTTGTCCTCGATTTGACCACCAAGTATATTGGCTTGTTTCTTGGTTGACGACACGGAAAGCGTCAATAAATCCTTCTGTATCAAGGAGTTGATCTAGCCAAGCCCGTTCTTCTGGTAAAAAGCCGGAATGATCTTGATTGCTGCGCCAGTTTTTGATGTCAATCTTTTTATGGGCAATATTCCAATCTCCGCTAATAATATATTCCTTTGTACCTAATTCGCGTAAGTAGGGTAGAAATTTGTCCATAAACTGGTATTTAAAATCTTGTCGTTCGGTGCCGGAGGTACCGGAAGGGAGATATAAAGAAACAAAGTTGATGTTGGAAAAACGGGCTTCTAAATAACGGCCTTCTTTATCAATTTCTGGCCAGCCGATTCCGACAATGACTTCATCCGGTTTTTGACGGGCGTATAAGGCGACACCACTGTAGCCTTTTTTTTCAGCATCGTGGTAATAGCAGTGATAGCCCGTGGGATGAAACAAGGGATCGGTGAGTTGATGTTGTTGGGCCTTGGTTTCTTGAATACAGACTATATCGGCATTTTGTTCGGCTAACCAAGTGAAAAAACCTTTTTTCGCAGCTGCGCGAATGCCATTGAGGTTTGCAGTGATGATTCGCATTGGATTTTGAGAAACGCTTTCTTTAATCAAGATTCGATGTTTAAGTGAATAGTTCCATCTGGAACTTGGGGAAAGCAATATTGCCTTCAAGCTATATGGCCCAAACCTGACAGGTTTTGAAAACCTGTCAGGTTTTTAGAAAATTGGCTTCAAGCTATATGGCCCAAACCTGACAGGTTTTGAAAACCTGTCAGGTTTTTAGAAAATCTATATTTTATGAATTTGTAACCAATTTTCGAGTAGGGCCAGGTGCCATAATTTGCTGCCTTGCAAGGCGGTTTTATATTGTTCTGGGGCATTGAGCAATTTATCAACATAGTGCGGCTGAAAGAGTTGTCGTTGATGACAAGTTTGGCTAGTCAAAATGTCGCGCATCCATTCTAAAAATGGGCCACGTACATATCTTAGGGCCGGTACGGGAAAATAACCTTTGGGCCGATCTATGACGGCCGATGGGAGTAAATCACGCGCTATGGCTTTTAGGGGATGTTTGCCCTGTTCTTTGAGTTTCAATTCGGGTGGCATTGAGGCGGCTAATTCGACTAAGCTGTGATCCAAAAAAGGGACTCGTGCTTCTAAACCCCAAGCCATTGTCATATTATCTACTCGTTTGATGGGATCATCGACAATCAAGGTGGTGACATCCATGCGAAGTACTTTGTCTAAAAAAGTGTCTGCGTCTTTTTCGGCCAGTAATTGGCTTATAATTTGCGATGTGTAGTCTTCTCCGTGATAATCGGGGTGAACCGTTTGCAAAAATTCTTCATGTTGACGATCAAAATAATAGGGGCTAAATCGTTCTAAATCAGTGCCTTGTGCGGCATTCATGAGGGGATACCAGAAGTATCCGCCAAAAACTTCATCGGCCCCTTGTCCACTTTGTACGACTTTGACACTTTGTGAGACGCGCTCGGCGAGTAAATAGAATCCGATGGCATCTTGTGCCACCATGGGTTCGCTCATCGCGCTAATCGCTTCTGGTAGGCGTGTCAAGACTTGTTCATTTGGGATGATATAACGATGATGGCGGGTATGATAACGTGCGACGACTTGATCGGAGTATTCAAATTCATGGCCGCATTCTTCGGGGGCATCTTCAAAACCGATTGAGAAGGTTAATAACTCGCTGACATTGCTTTGTTCAGCCAGTAGGCCGACTAATAGACTGGAATCCAGTCCACCTGAGAGTAATACGCCGACAGGTACATCGGCCGCCTGAAGGTGGCTATCAATGGCTGATTTGAGGGCGGCATGGGTGGCTTCTATCCATTGTGTTTCTGTTAACGGGATTTCTGGACGACAAGCGCGTAGTTGCCAATAACGTTTTGAATTTTGGATTGTATTTTGTGGTTTGTTGTTCAGGGAGAGGGTTAAAGTGGTGCCAGGTGCTAATTTCCGTACTCCCTTGAGTAGGGTGCGCGGTGCGGGTACGACGGCATGTAGGGTGAGGTGGTGATGTAAAGCAATGGGATCGATTTGTGTATCCACTTCACCTGCGGCTAATAAGGCGGGGAGTGTTGAGGCAAAACGCAGTCTTTGTGGGGTTTGGTTGATGTATAGGGGTTTGATGCCTAAACGATCACGGGCTAAAAAGAGCTGTTGTTTGCGATTATCCCAGAGTGCAAAGGCAAACATGCCTTGTAAATGCGTCACCGCGTCTTCGCCCCATTGTGCGTAACTTTTTAAAAGGACTTCGGTGTCGCTTTCAGAATGAAAGCGGTGCCCTTTGGCGAGGAGTTGATGACGCACTTGACGATAGTTATAAAGGGTACCATTAAAGACTAAAGCGAGTCCTAAATCTTGATCGACTAGGGGTTGATGGGCACGATCCGATAAGTCTATAACGGATAAGCGTCGATGCCCTAATCCGATGGGGCCTTGAATAAAGGTACCAAAATCATCGGGGCCGCGCCGTGCTAGGCTGTCCATCATTTTGGATAGGGTGTTGAGTTCAGGCGTTAAATTGTCAAATCTGATTTCGCCGCAGAGGCCACACATTTATTAAATCCTTTTTCAGTTATCAGTTCCACGCAAAAGTTTTGCGCGCAAAACTGTATTTAGCTTCGCTGACCTCCGGTTCACGCAAAAGTTGCGCGCAACTTTTCACGCAAAAGTTTTGCGCGCAAAACTTTTGCGTGAAAGCGTGAAATGTGGAAATCAGTTATCAGTTATCGTCTGTTGCGTTAAAAACGCTTTACGACGTTCACAGAGTAACACAGAGTTTCACAGAGTTCTTATCAAAAACATAGAGGCATTCAGATGAATTTTCAAACTGCACACTTGTGTGATCACTTTTTTAAAAAGATTAAAGTCGCTAATCCTATTTTTAGAAGTTTTGGCGGGCGTGCGACATTTAGTGGGCAAATCAATACTGTCAAAGTGTATGATGATTGTTTACTTGTTCAAGAAATTGTGAATCAACCGGGGCAGGGGAAGGTATTAGTGGTAGATGGTGGTGGCTCATTACGGTGCGCGTTAGTGGGCAAAGTGATCGCGCAATTGGCGGCTGATAAGGGTTGGGAAGGCATTATTGTTGATGGGTGTATTCGAGATGTCGCTACCTTAGCACAAATGAACATCGGTATAAAAGCATTGAATTCTTATCCCTTAAGCAATACTAAAAACGGACGGGGTGATCACAATGTACCGGTTACATTTGCAGGGCTGACTTTTTTTCCAAAGCATTACGTCTATGCTGATGCCGATGGTATTATTGTGGCAGAATCCCAGTTGGTAAGCGATTAAGGGCAAGCACAAGGATTGCTTTGAAAAAGGGCAACCACAAGGGATTGCCCCTACGATCTTGACTGTTGATTGAATTTTGTCTACGTTTTATCTATATCATTTTTTAAGACGGAACACATGCAAGAGACATGTAATGAGATAACTGATAACTGATTTTCAGGCAAAAGTTTTGCGCGCAAAACTTTTGCGTGGAACAGACTTTTGAATTGGAAATGATCAAAATGCGTCAAAATAACTTATCTCTTATTTTACTACTAGGCTGTATGCTTTCTAGAACGGCTATGGCGATAGACTTACCTCAAATGGGGCTTTCTGCTAACACGGTGATGTCAACTGTGGATGAGCAAGAATTGGGCGAGGCCTTTATGCGTCATGTACGTCGTACTGAAAACATTGTCAATGATATGGAAATCAATCATTATTTTAAGGACTTAGGTTATCGTCTTGCCTCATACAGTGATAATCCTGAACAAGATTTTCATTTTTTCGTCATTGATGAATCATCCATTAACGCCTTTGCTGTTCCAGGTGGCTTTATCGGCATCCATAGTGGTTTGATTTTAAAAACACGTAGCGAAAGTGAATTGGCATCGGTACTGGCGCATGAAATTGCCCACGTTACGCAACGCCATATTGCTCGCACGGTTGAAGCTACTGAGCGTTTATCTGTGCCTACAATAGCGGCCATCATTGCAGCTGCGGTATTGGCAGGGGCCACTGGTAGTCCGCAAGCGGGCCAGGCTGCGCTGACTGCCGTGATGGCCGGCAGTGTACAAATGCAGATTAATTTTACCCGTACCCATGAAAAAGAAGCGGATCGTTTAGGGATGCAAATTTTGGCCAAGTCTGGCTTAGAGCCCCGTGATATGCCTCGTTTTTTTGAACGTATGCAAGAGGCCACTCGTTTTTATGGTAGTGGTATACCTGAGTTTTTACGCAGCCATCCCGTGACAACTAATCGAATCGCTGAGGCGCGTGATCGGGCTGAAAAATACCCCGTTAAACAGAAGGTTGATAGGCCGCTTTATCATCTGATGAGGGCTAAATTATTGGTTTTGATAACAGATGATAAACGAGCATTAGCCAATATACTGCAAAATATGCTTGAAACCCGTCGTTATCGCGATGAACGTGCCATCCGTTATGCCCTGGCTTTAGCCTTATTAGACACCAGACAAACCAACACTGTGCAAAAGCAAATTGATTGGTTATTTCAAAATGATGGTGATCGGGTTATCTATTACTTATTGCAAGCCAGGTTAGCTTTAGTGCAAAATAATTGGGCGAAAGCCAAAAAAGTGTATAAGCAAGCCTTGGAAATTTATCCTGGTGATAAAATACTTGGATTGGATTATGCAGAAAAGTTATTGCAAAATCATGTGCCCCGAAAAGCCAAGGCCGTATTATTAGGCCTCTCGGCAGACTCAAATCCTGATTATTATGATCTGTTAGCGCGAGCTTATGAATTGACAGGCGCTAAAGCGCAATCCTATTTAGCCTTGGCCGAAAAGTATTATCTTATCGGTTATACCCAACTGGCCATTGAACAATTGGAAATGGCCTTGAAAATGGATTCGCTTGATTTTTATTTAGCCTCACGCATAGGGGCACGCTATAAAGCATTACAAGCAGAATGGCTTTCCGAGCAAAAAGCCTTTAAATGAGAAAGGGTTGTTTTATCGGCATTTGTCATTATTATTTAATTTTTAATTCCAAGGGGCAAACACGCAGAACTGCCCCTACAAAACGTGGTTTAAAAGGAGAAAAATGGATGAATTTACCCCGTAGAACCTTTTTAAAAGGTATTTTTGCCACTGGCGGCGCGATGGCACTGGGCACCACTGTGTTGCCACAAAACGTTATGGCCGATTTGCCTGAAACGGCTGTAGAGGCTGAAAATGAAGATGCCCTAAAAGAAATATTTGAACGTGAATTTGGAACGGCTGAGATAGAAAAGTCTGACCAGATTACTATTAAAGCGCCAGAGATCGCCGAAAATGGTCAAGTTGTACAAATTGAGGTGACGACTAACTTAGAGAAACTCGAATCCATCACGATTCTCGCTGAAAAAAATCCCGTTCCCTTAGTTGCTCAGTTTAACTTCCCTGATCCTGAAAACGCGGTGGGTTGGGTTAAAACCCGCATTAAAATGATGGGTACTTCTGATGTTATCGCCGTTGTGAAAGCGGATGGCCAATTATATGCGGCACGTCGCGAGGTTACAGTTACCCTCGGTGGTTGTGGCGGTTAATTAACTAACGGATTAGAGGAGAATAAAAAGTGGCAGATGAATTTAAAATACGCCTTCGTGCTACGCTTAAAAATAGCATTACCACAGTGCAGGCTAAGATCACGCATCCGATGGAAACTGGGGCCCGCAGAAAGTTAGAAACGGGCAGATTGATACCCGCACATTTCATTCAAGAAGTGAAATTTGAACACAATAGTAAAGTCGTCATGTCAGCAGACTGGAGTGTCGGTATTTCTAAGGATCCCTACTGCGCTTTCAAATTCAAAGGTGGCGTTGAGGGAGATACCGTGACACTGACTTGGACAGATAAGTGCGACCCGTTTCATGCAAAGCACAGTAAAATGTGCGTAACATGAGCTTAATTAGGCCGTTTCTAAGCCTTATTATGATAATTCAAAGATTGTGAGATTAAAGCTATCTCAAGATGA
>Ga0136651_10002130_pt1 | contig 10870 bp, 7 predicted proteins | sample Mar14236cmmetaG_FD_94867 | JGI IMG/M metagenome (GOLD analysis project Ga0136651, IMG submission 94867) | Marine hydrothermal vent microbial communities from Guaymas Basin, Gulf of California to study Microbial Dark Matter (Phase II) - Marker... ...
CGTTGAGGGTATCCTCACAACCGTGTTCCGGCAGAACGTGATCACACGTTTTGAACGGGCCCTTCATCAGACGCAGCGGGATCGTCCCCTTGGCTTGGATGAAATCTGCGGGGTGTGGCTGGCCGAGAACAGAAGGCTTTACGGGGAGGAGGTGAAAATGACACCCGGCTATGCCTGGGACTGGGCCCGGATTCCCCACATCTTCCACTCTCCATTCTACTGTTGCAACTACGTGTTCGGGAACCTTCTATCCATTATCCTTTTTCAGAACTGCCTGGACCGGGGAAACAGGTTCCTGGAAGAGGTCGTGAGTCTTTTCAGCGCGGGCTCCTCCCGCTCGCCCAGGAAGATCCTCAGAGACATGGGCCTGGCTATTGATGCCAACTCCTTGTGGGATACTGCCTTTCAGTACGTGGAAGATCTGTTCGATTCGCTGGAGCATGGAAAATCTTCTATCTAAGTGAGACAGACAAGGCGTATTGCCTGTATGCCTGAAAGTAGCCTTTATACTTGTAGAAAGATAGATGATCTGCTATGATTCTGGCATAAACATCTGTGTAAAGGTCCCGCTCTGTTTTACCGAATACATGGCCCTGTACCGGATCCAACGGGAATGGGTAACCAATGGGAACACCATCACACTACTTTGTTTTTTCCCTTGATGGGCAGAGATATGCCCTGACCCTTGCTGCCGTACAGAAGGTGATTCGGGCAGTACAGATAACGCCTATGCCTGACGCCCCTGAAGGAGTGTTGGGAGTGATAAATATGGGCGGCCATATAATTCCCGTGCTGGATCTGCGCAAACGCCTTCATCTTCCTGACCGTGAAATGGCCCTTAACGACCGGATTGTCATCTGTAAGGGATTCTCAAGGAAAATGGCATTCGTGGTCGATCTTGTTGAGGGGGTGGTCGAGTTCGCCCCTGAGGAGCTGGATGAGGCCGTACAGATCCTACCCAATATGGAGCATTTCATCGAGGGTATCGGGAAACTGAACGAAGATGTTGTTCTTATCTACGATTTGGACAGGCTCTTTTCCATAGAGGAGGTCGAGAGGCTTGAGATCGGAGATTGAGGGCCTTTGATTGCTGGAGCGTGGCAGAAATCCTGTCCCGCTCAGCTATTGGGACATAAATTCCTTTTCTGGAGAACCCCCTGTGGCATGGGTTGTTGAGATCTTACCAACATTTTACCCGCTCTTGCACGAACATGACTGACGGAATCCCGGACAATCTTATCTCCCGGTTGAGTGAGTATATCAACTCCAGCACGGGTCTCCACTTCCCGCGGGAGAAGTGGAACGATCTCAGACGGATTATCAGGGCCGCTGCTCGGGATCTGGGCTTTGACCGTGCGGATGCCTGTATCGAATGGCTCCTGTCTGACAGGCTGAGTCAGAGGCATAAGGAAATCCTGATCGACCATCTTACCATTGGGGAGACCTTTTTTTTCAGGGACAGGTCTGTGTTCCGCACCCTGAGGGAGAGGATACTGCCCGCATGGCACGAGGCCCATTCCGGGGCGGGGGATGTCATCAGATTCTGGAGCGCAGGCTGCTGTACCGGAGAGGAGCCTTACTCCATAGCCATGCTGATCCATGAGACGCCCCTGTTCAGGGAACGCAGGGTCAGCATTATTGCCACGGACATGAACCCGCGTTTCATAGAAAAGGCCAGGAAGGGGATTTATACCCAATGGTCTTTTAGGGAAATCCCAGATGAGATCTTGGAGAGATACTTCAAAAAGAGGGGAAAGAACAGATTTGAAATCTCTCCGGCCATCAGGAAAATGGTAAGTTTTTCCGTGCACAACCTAATTGACGGGGGCCCCCCCCAGGGCCTTCAGGAGGGAAGGGAAGGGTACGGGAAGGCTGATATCATCTTCTGCCGCAACGCGCTCATGTACCTGTCTCCGGATATGCGGAAGAGGGCAATCCAGCAATTGATGGAACACCTCCAAGAAGGAGGGTGGCTGATCCTAAGCCCAAGCGAAAGCTCATTTGTCCGGGAACCGGACCTCACCCTTGTCCGATTTTCCGGCGCTATCCTTCACAGAAAAGGCCCCCCGCGCAAAGAGGATATGGCTGCCAGGGCCTCCCTCCCTGGCGGGACCGATACACTCCGCCATGTGGGAATCAGTGTCCCTGTTCCTGACAGAATTACGCCCTCATTCCCTGCCCGGACCCGCATGTCCGGTTCCAGGAAAAAGGGACTGAAAAGGGAAAAACGAAAGGAGCCGAAAAAGGACCTTTATCAGGAGGGCATGGATCTTTACCGCAGGGGCCTCTACGAGGAGGCGGCGGAGAGACTGAACAGGCTCCTTTCCAACGGCGGGGTGAGACACGACCCTCTCATGGCACCCGAGCAGATGGCCCTGCTGGCAAAGACCTACGCCAACATGGGTCGGCTCGGTGAGGCCGAAACATGGTGTAAGTGGGCGGTTAAAGCGGAAAAGCTCCACCCGGAATTTCACTATCTCCTGGCCACTGTATATCAGGAACAGGGGCTCCTTGACAAATCCATAAGCTCCCTGAGGCACGCCATCTACCTGGAACCGGATATGGTGATGGCCTACTACCTGTTGGGGTGCCTCACAAGGGCGCAGGGAAAGGCGGATCTGTCGGAGAAATATTTCAGAAACGCCCTTGATCTGTTATCGTCCATGGAACCGGGGGAGATCGTACCCTACTCCGATGGTCTCACGGCCGAGAGGCTCAGCAAGACCCTGGAGCTGAATATTGACGGGCGTAATTTGGAGATGAGATGAACTTTAATAGCGGCAGAGAAGAGACAGTGATCAACCATCAATCATCTATCATCAATCCAATGGGGCCTGAGGAACAGGCCAGGGTCTTGAAGAAGAGGGCGAGGGCCCTTGCGGGAAAGACGGCAGGGGCGGAAGGACACGGGGGATACATGCAGGTGGTGGAGTTTCTCCTTGTCCGGGAAAGGTACGCACTGGAGCTGCCACACATTCGTGAGGTCTATCCCCTCAAGGACCTTACGCCGCTGCCAGGCACTCCTGATTTTGTCCTGGGGATAATCAACGTAAGGGGGGAGATACTCTCGATAATCGATATGAAGAGATTCTTTGATCTTCCTGAGAGGAAGGGGCTTACCCCAATGAATCAGGTGATCATCCTTGAATCAGACGAGATGGCCTTCGGAATCCTGGCAGACGAGATCCTCGGCACCAGATCCGTTCCCATGAGCGCTATCCAAAAGTCGCTGCCCACGCTTACGGGGATCAGGGCTGAATACCTTCTGGGAGTTACAGGAGAGGGCATTGTGATCTTGGACGGGACGAGGATTCTTTCTGATAATAGTTTGCTGGTGCAGTAATATTCACTACCCAAGGAAAATGGAGGATCGTTATGCGTATGCCTTTTCAAGACAGGAGCCTTTTTTTCAAATTGCTGAGTGCCAATATCTTGATAATCCTGTTGATCGCCATATCCTGGTTTGCTGTAAGTTCCCACTACCTGAGGAAAAGCCAGAGGGCAGATGATATCCTTGAGGAGGCCAACAGTATCCTGCTTCAGGAGCTTCAACTGAGACGGGCTGAAAAGGATTTCTTTTTGCGGGGTCTCACCTCAAAGGATTTCTATGAAACGGGTCAATCAAAGTACCTGACAAAATACCGGAGAGCTTTTTCTTTGCTTCAGGATCGTCTTCGTACCCTTTCGACCTTGCTCGAGGGGGAAAATAAACAGGCCGCTGATGACCTGAAAAACGCTGCAGACAGGTACGAAGAGCTCTTTTTGAAACTGGTGGAGGCCTATAGGACGAGAGGTCATTATAACTGGGGCGTGATGGGGGATTTGCGAAAGGCAATCCATAAGGCTGAAAAAGAGGTGGATAAAACCGGGGATCCTCATGTGCGGATCCTGCTGCTTCAACTGAGGCGGGCTGAAAAGGATTATCTTTTAAGGGGAGAGAAGAAATATTTTCAGAAGGTAAAGGGCTATCTGGGACAGCTTAGAGAAGATATCCGCAAACTGAACACCACATCGGGTACCGCGATCCTTGAGTCTCTGGCCTCCTATGAAAAGGCGTTCACCAGGTATCGCGCTATCCAAAGGGAGATCGGGCTTGATGAGGAAGCGGGGCTCCGGGCGGGCCTGCGCAGCGCCATACACAAGATGGAACCTGCTGCAAGACAGGTGGTGAAGAATGCAACCGTGGACAGACAGGTTGCTCAGCAGGACATCATAAAAATGAATCTGCTTACCCTGATAATGGTCCTCGTGCTTGGATGCGCCATTTTCTACTTTTTTGCACGGGGAACAGCAAGGCCCCTGCTTATTGCCGCTGAGAGCGCCCGGAAGATGGCCGCGGGCGACCTGAGCGTTGACATCCCGTTATATGAGAGAAAAGACGAGGTCGGTGTGCTGATGCGGGCCTTTCACGACATGCTTAACACGCTCAGGGATCAGACCCGCCAGATGATCGAAGGCTCAAACACCATTGCCACGTCCATCAGCGAGCTTTCGACCACAGTGGGCCAGCTTGCCTCCACCTCGGCTGAAACCTCCACCTCGGTGATAACCATCACCACAACCGTGGAGGAGGTGAAACAGACGGCCGAGGTCTCCAGTGAAAAGGCCGGTCTGGTTGCTCAGAAGTCGGAACAGACCTACGAGGTATCTGAATCGGGAAAGGATGCCGCCGACAAGACCAGAGAGGGCATGAGTGTTATCAAAGAGGAGATGGCCTACATAGCGGACGGCATCATGAAGTTGAGCGAGCATATGCAGAGCATAGGTGAGATAATCGACAGCGTGTACGATATTGCGGATCAGGCCAACCTCCTTGCGGTTAACGCCTCCATTGAGGCGGCCAAGGCGGGCGAATACGGCAAGGGATTTGCCGTGGTGGCACAGGAGGTAAAATCTCTGGCAGACCAGTCCAAGGAGGCGACTAATCGGGTGAGGGCCATCCTTAATGACATCCAGAAGGGCACGAGCAACGCTGTAATGGCCACGGAGCGGGGAAACAAGGCGGTTAATAAGGGAGTGGGTCTGGTGACCCGGTTAGGGGAAACCGTGGAACTGCTGGCAGAGAATATCGCCGAATCTGCCCAGTCAGCCATCCAGATATCCGCTTCAAGCGAGCAGCAACTGGTGGGAATGAACCAGTTGGCCCAGGCCATGCAGAGCATTAAAGAGGCCAGCGCCCAGAACGTGGATGGGGCCAGGCAGTTGGAGGGGGCCATAAAGGACCTCGAGGGATTAGGACAGAGGTTGAAGGAGATGACATCGCGGTTTAAGGTTTAGTTGAGGGGAAATGGACGAAGAGGAACTGCTCAAGAAGCTGAGAGAGGCCTTCAGGGCGGAGGCCGGGGAGCGCCTTGCAAGCATGTCATCGGGTCTGCTGGAACTTGAGAAGATCCCTGACCCTGACAAGCTGCCGCCCATACTGGAGGTGGTCTTTCGGGAGGCCCACAGCCTGAAAGGGGCTGCCCGTTCAGTCAATCTCACGGATATAGAGACCCTGTGCCAGGCCATGGAGGGGGTATTCGCGGCCATGAAGCGGGATGAGATCTCCCTCTCCGAAGGGCTGTTTGACCTGCTTCATCAGTGTGTGAGGGCGGTTGAGGATTCCCTGGCTGCACTGGAAGGGGAGGGGACTGGGCCGACCGAAGTGATTTCAACCCTTGTGAGTACACTCGAGGGGGTCAGGGAGGGTGAGGAGGCGAAAATTCCCCACGGTCTGAGCAAAAAGGAAAGGGAATTGAGGAAGAAAGATGCAGTCCCCCCGGAGAGGGAGGATGCGCCCAAACATGCCCCGGACAGGGAAGACACAACAGAAGAAGAGCCGGTTCCGGTCCCCGGGGTTTCACAGAATATTCCGGAGACTCCGGTCAGAACGGTCTCCCCTGAGAGCGTGAGGATATCAACCGCCAAGCTGGACTCGCTCTTTTTGAAGGTGGAGGAGCTTGTTTCCCTGAAACTATCTTCAGCAGAGCATGTGGCCGATCTCAAGGCGGTGGTACAGGGGATGCAGGACTGGACCAAGAGGTGGCGGGGAATCGAGGAAGGTCTGAAGCGCGCCGGGAGTACCACCCTGAAGGGGAATGGATCGGACAGGCTCATGGCCTTCCTTCAGTGGAACCAGGGGTTCATAGGCTCTCTGGAGAAAGGGCTGTCGGGCCTTGTCAAAGGGGCAGAGCAGCGTGGACGATCCCTGGGCCTGATGGTGGACGACCTGCTGGACGACATGAAGAGGGTCACCATGCTCCCCTTCTCCACCCTCCTTAACATCTTTCCAAGGATGATCCGCGAGATCTCACGGGATCAGGGCAAAGAGGTGGAGCTTCAGATAAAGGGTGGTGAGGTGGAGATAGATCGGAGGATCCTTGAAGAGATGAGAGACCCCATTACCCACCTGCTCCGCAACTCCGTTGATCACGGTCTGGAGGCCCCTGAAGATAGAGAGAGGCAGGGAAAACCGCGCAGGGGCAGCATCCGTCTGATTGTTTCACAGACAGAAGGGGGGAAGGCCGGGATCATCATATCCGATGATGGAGCGGGGATTGACCTTGCACAGGTGAAAAACAAGGCCCTGAGTCTGGGAATCATCACGGAACAGGATATGGACCGGCTATCCGAGCGGGAGGCCCTGTCGCTTATACTTGAGTCAGGGATTTCCACCAGTCCTATAATTACGGAGATCTCGGGCAGGGGACTGGGCCTTGCCATTGTGCAGGAAAAGGTGGAGAGACTGGGAGGACATCTCATAATTGATACGACGCCCGGCAGGGGAACCTCCTTCAGGATCGAGCTCCCCGTAACCATAGCCACGTTTAGGGGAATCCTGGTCCGGGTGGGTGAAAGCTCCTTTATCCTTCCCAGTATCAGCGTGGAGCGTACTTTGAGGGTGCATCCCGATGAGATAAGGACCGTGGAGAACAGGCCCACCATCCCGTTGAACGGAAAGGCTCTCTCCCTGCTGGATCTTGCACGGGTCCTTGGTCTCAATCAGGGAGGGTACCTGGAAGAGGAAAACGGATTTCTGACGGTTGTGGTCCTGGGAACAGGAGAAAGACGAATCGGGTTCCGTGTGGATCAGGTCCTGGGCGAGCAGGAGGTACTTGTGAAGGGCCTTGGCAAACAGCTCAGGCATGTCCGGAAGATCTCGGGGGCAACGATCCTTGGGTCAGGGAGGGTGGTCCCCATCCTGAACGTGCAGGAACTCCTGACATCGCCCCCAGAGACCGCTCTCCAGGCCCGGGAATCCCGGGTTGACCATGAGAAGGAGAGGAAAAAATCGATCCTAATTGCAGAGGATTCAATAACCTCGAGGATGCTCCTCAAGAGCATATTGGAGGCGGCGGGATATTCGGTCAGGACCGCTGTTGACGGCTCAGAGGCATACACTACCCTCAAGACAGGGGAGTTCGATCTGGTAGTCTCTGACGTTGAGATGCCAAGATTGGACGGGTTCGGGCTCACCAGAAAGATCCGTGCAGATAAGAAATATGCTGACATCCCGGTAATCCTTGTGACCGGACTTGAAACCCAGGAAGATAAGGAGAGGGGAATCGACGCAGGGGCCAATGCCTATATCGTCAAGAGCAGCTTTGACCAGAGCAATCTCCTCGAGATAGTCAGGAGAATGATTTAAGGGCTCACATCTATCTTTATGGCTACCAGGAGGACGGCTCAAGAAAGGGGAGCCTGATGCCCGCAATCAACGATCATCAATCATCAATCCAGGGATCATCAATCATAAGGGTTTTGATTGTTGAGGATTCGTTGACCGCCCGGCAGTACCTGGAACATATCATAAACTCTGACGATCAGCTCCAGGTGGTGGGTGTGGCCAGGAACGGCGAGGAGGGCGTAAGGCTCGTAAGGCTTAAACGGCCGGACATCGTTACCATGGACATTCATATGCCCGGGATGGACGGGTATGAGGCGACCCGAAGGATCATGGAGGAGTGCCCTGTACCGATCGTTGTTGTCACCACGAGCTGGCACCGCGAAGAACTGAGAAACTCCTTTCAGGCCATGGAGGCCGGGGCCCTCACGGCCATGGAAAAGCCTCCCGGGCCAGGTCATCCAAGATCGGAACGGTTAGTGGCAAAACTGGTTCAGACCATCAAGACCATGTCCCAGGTAAAGGTGGTAAGACGCATTCCCTCAAAGGAGGTGAAGGGATATACTGTCAGGGCCATTCCATCCGTGCCGCCGGCCCGGGGAAAGCAAAGGGTGGATCTGGTGGCCATGGGGGCCTCCACCGGAGGACCTCCTGTAATCAAAGAGATTATTTCAGGTCTTAACCAGGGATTTTCCCTGCCTGTTTTGGTGGTACAGCATATAACATCTGGGTTCCTTGACGGCATGGTGGAATGGCTCAGTAGTGAGACAGGACTCCTGGTCAGGGTGGCCTCGCACGGGGAACGTATCAGGGGGGGGTGCGTCTATTTTGCCCCGGACGGTCATCACATGGGTGTAACAGGGGATGGGAGAATTATGCTCAGCAACGGTCCTGCTGAAAACGGCGTAAGGCCCTCTGTGTCGCACCTGTTCCGTTCCGTTGCCAGGGCCTATGGAGCGAGGAGTGCCGGTGTGCTCCTCACCGGGATGGGGAAGGACGGGGCACTGGAGCTGGTGCAGATGAGGGAGAAGGGGGCGGTTACGGTTGCCCAGGAGAGGGAGAGCTGTGTGGTCTACGGCATGCCGGCCGAGGCGGTAAGGTTGAACGGGGCGGTCCATCTGCTCCCACCAGCAGGGATCACGGGATTCCTGAATTCAATCGAGAAACAGGGCTTGGGCCAGGGGGAAGGTGAGGGGAAAAGAGACAGAAACGAAAGGAGCATATAATGCCGGTCACAGGCGAGACAGAGGGGAAAAACTCTAAGGTATTGATAGTTGAAGACAGCCATACCCAGGCGCTTCGACTGCAGAGCCTCCTTGAGGAAAACGGGTTTGAGGTCTCTGTTGCACATGACGGAGCAGAAGGCCTGCGGGTCTTGAGGGAGGAGAAATTCGATCTGGTGGTGAGCGATATCGTCATGCCCGAGATGGACGGTTATGAGATGTGCAGGAGAATCAAGGAGGACGATGATCTCGGCGACATACCGGTTATCCTCCTTACCCAGTTGTCAGAGCCTGAGGATATTGTCAGGGGTCTCGGGTCGGGTGCAGACAAGTTTATCATAAAACCGTACCAGGAAAACCTGCTCATCTCCCAGATCCAAAATACTCTCGTAAACAGGGAGATGAGAAAAGACCTCCAGACCGACCTGGGTATTGAGATCTTTTTTGCCGGAAAAAGGCATTTTATCAATTGTGACCGCATGCAGATGCTCAATCTCCTCTTTTCCACCTATGAGAACAGCCTCGAGCAGAAACGTGAACTGGAGAAGACCAACAGGGATCTGAAAGAGGCCCTTGATACCATTAAGATCCTCCATGGGATACTCCCCATATGTTCCAACTGCAAGAAGATACGGGACGACAAAGGGGGATGGCATCAGATAGAGGAGTATATCTCGGAGCGTTCCGATGCCCAGTTCAGTCACGGTATCTGCCCTGACTGCATGGAGAAGTTGTATCCGGAATTCAGCGAGGATTAATGGTTACGGGTTGCGGGTTACGGGGTAATCCGGTATCTAATAACAGCTTTACAAGGGAATACCATTGGACAAAGAGATCGAAATCCTGATTGTGGAAGACAGTCCGACACAGGCCTTGAAGCTCAAGTATCTCCTTGAGGGGCACGACTACAGGGTCGCGGTGGCGGAAAACGGCCGCAAGGCCCTGGAATATTTTAGGGAGCATACGCCGGACCTCGTTATAAGCGATATTCTCATGCCTGAAATGGACGGCTACGAGATGTGCAGGAGAATCAAGGCGAGGGAGGCCCTCAAGGATATCCCGGTTATCCTTTTGACATCACTTTCCGATCCTGTGGACGTTATCCGGGGACTCCAGTGCGGGGCTGATGGTTTTCTCACCAAGCCTTACAGGGAAGATTTCCTCATCTCCAGGGTCAAGAGCGCACTGATTAACCGGGAACTCCGCAGGTCAGGAAGCGGAGACTGGGAATTCAAGATTTTTTTCAGGGGCGAGGAATATACCATTAACTCGGACCGGATGCAGATGGTGGACCTCCTCTTCTCATCCTTTGAAAACGCAGTCCAGAAGAACCAGGAACTGGAAGAGGCGATCCGTGAGGTGAAGGCCACCCAGAAAGAGGTGGCCCTGGCCAAGGAGGCGGCGGAAAAGGCGAACCAGGCCAAGAGTCTCTTTCTCGCCAGTATGAGCCACGATATCAGGACACCCATGAACGGTATCATCGGCATGACAGATCTCTGTCTGGATACTGAACTCACCGATGAGCAGAGGGAGTACTTGGGGATGGTGAAAAGCTCCGCTGATTCACTCCTCTCGCTGCTGAACGATATCCTGGACTTCTCAAAGATCGAAAGTGGTATGCTGGAGCTTGAGGAGATCGGTTTCAATCTGAACAGTGCGGTAGAAGATACCGTAAAGAGCCTGGCTTATATGGCCCATAACAAGGGTCTGGAGCTGGCCTGCCGGATCCACAGGGATGTCCCTGTTGCCCTTGTAGGTGACCCCGGGAGATTGCGCCAGGTTATCGTAAACCTTGTGGGTAACGCCCTCAAGTTCACGGAAAAGGGTGAGGTGGTCGTGGAGGTAAGGCTCCTGGAGGAAGCAGACGACCATGTTTTTCTGCACTTCCTGGTCAGGGATACCGGCATCGGGATCTCCCGTGACAGGCAGGAAAAGATCTTTGAGGCCTTTTCCCAGGCAGACGAGAGCACAACGCGCAAGTACGGGGGCACAGGTCTGGGGTTGAGCATATCCTCCAGACTGGCATCCATGATGGGAGGGAAGA
>Ga0136651_10002132_pt1 | contig 10868 bp, 7 predicted proteins | sample Mar14236cmmetaG_FD_94867 | JGI IMG/M metagenome (GOLD analysis project Ga0136651, IMG submission 94867) | Marine hydrothermal vent microbial communities from Guaymas Basin, Gulf of California to study Microbial Dark Matter (Phase II) - Marker... ...
AGACAGTTCCGTCTTCTTCGATCTTACGAATATGAGCGCAACCGCTATAATCAATATGATCACAACCAGAACAAGCGTCACATAGACCTGCGTTTTGGCGTGACCCCTCTTTTTCCAGTCCTTGTATAGTGATTTTTTGGTGCTGTTTGCGCTGTCTGCAATAGCTGAGATCTTTTTTTGGTGATCTGCCATGCTACTCAGGAAGAATTCGGTCCCGTTCATAATCTCAGTCATTCCCTCGTCCACGTTCAGGACACGCCCGGAGAAGACAGAAAGCACCGCGTAATCCGTATCATTCGACCCGCTGATGCTGTTTACGAGTACCGCGAGCGAGTTGCATGACGTGGTCAGACTGCTCCGGCTCGTCTCGATCGCACGTGACGATTCCGCAGCGGTTTTGATAGCCTCCACATCCTCGACACTTATCTGGCTTGCTACCTCGCCCCATGCAACCGCTTCAAGAATGTTGCTGACGACCGCTTCATCGGTCACAATCGTGCCATCGTCCGCGAAGATCACGATACCCCTCCCGCAAACGACATTTTTATACCCAACGACGTAATAATTTTCCGTATTCATAAGTACCACGTCGATCGTGTCAATCGAGTAATCGAGCAGCACCCGCTCGGAATCGGCTGCGTCTACGATCACATCCTCGTCACCATCTCCACCGTCGCCGGCAGCGCACATCACTGGCACAGAAGAGATGGCGGCAGCAACAATCGCAACGATCACAATAAGTGATACCAGTGGTGTCACTTTCATTTTATTCATAATATCCCCTGTTTCATCCGTTTCACGATTTCAGGATTCTCATACATCTCCTTCGCATATTTCAATAGAATACCTGCAACCAAAATCCGTATCGCGTTCCCAAGCTCGCCATCCGACTGTTCGGAGAGTATGTCCTTTGCAATCGACCATACGCCGGTTACTGGAAGAACATTCATATCCCGCGTCCTTAATGTAATCTCGTTGTCGATTAGAGAGAGCAGCTGCTGCACCTCGGAATCCTTCTTCGATGCGAATCCGGACGGGTCGCCTATCAGGTCGGAGAGCAGGTCATAGCCGATCTGGCTTGCAACACATACCGGTGCGCTTCCGGAACCGCTGGCGCAGGCAGCATACAGATCGACACTCCTCTTGGATGTCATGATCTCGGATAACTCCATGCAGACAACCGCAATCACTTCAATCAACTGGTCCATCACCTCTTTCGGCGTATTCTCTCCTCGCACGAAATGGGATGCGGCAATCCCGCGCACATAGTCGATCAGCCGCTGCGCTACACTCCGGTAGAATCCGGGGATGCACCTGTCGTACCCTGCGACCTCACGATATCGGTTCTCAAACGATTGCCTGATTACGCGCAACCTCGCATCTTGCTCTTGATCCGGGTGAACCAGCGAGGGTAACAGGATCGTTGCTGTGTTACCAGCAACAGATGCGGTTGCGCCGTCGTACAGGTTCGGAATGCCGTTTGTCATAATCGTGCACTCTTTGCCACTCTCAAATTCAAATGTTACGGTTCCGGAATCGTCGGTCTTCCGTGTGTTCGCTCCGGCGTGGACGATTGCGCCCGGAACCGGCGTTCTCGACGCAGCGTCAAGCACCTTCACGGTAACCTCTGCCTTCGCCTTCGGCGGAACTGGCGATGCCGGCGAGACCGGCGCAGCACCCCGTTCACTGGCACCTGCCTGATCATCCGACCCTCCTGGCCCTCCGGATCCCTTCTGTTTCGCTGATTTTGCCGGTTTTGCCGGTTTTGCCGGTTTCGATTTCGATGACTTCTGTCTTGGTGGCTTCTGTTTCGGTCGATCCGGTTTTGGTTCCGGATGCAAACGTCCGACCGGAACATCAGACTGTCTTTTGCGCATGAATGCGGTTGCGCCGATCGCAAGCGCAACAAGAGCAAGCGCTGCCGCAAAGATTGACAGATAACCCAGTCCACCCCCGCCTCCGCCGTTTCCTGGTGTTTCAGGCATCCTGTGTCCACTTCCGGCAGTTCCTGATGCTACGATTGTGATATTAATCAGGTCGGTGTCAGAACAGCCATACTCATCAGAAACGACCAGCGTGACCGTGTACGTGCCCGGATCAAAGACGTGCCCGAAGCTCGCATTCTCTGATAGAGTGGTACCGTTCACAAGCCACTGGTAGGTCACATTCTCTCCGCCCGAACCGGATGCGTCGAGCAATATCTCGCTTCCTTCCAGTGCCTCGCAATCACCGCCTGCATCTGCCTCCGGCATCACCATGCTCGTCCGAACCGTGATCATGACGTTGTCACTGTCAGACGCACCCGAGTCGTCGGTCACAATAAGGGTTACGTGATGTACGCCTCTTGGAAACAGACGCTCGAATGTGGCGGATTCGTTGATTGTATCGTTCGCTTCGAGCCATTCGTACTTCACGATTCTGCCGTCAGGGTCAGTTGAACCGGATGCGTTGAGCGTGACGCTGGTTCCGACGAGGACGGTCTGATCGTCTCCCGCGTTTGCGATCGGTGGTTCCTGAGTTAGTGGCACAACATCGATCACCACGTAATCGGTTGCGGTAGCCCCATAGGTATCGGTCACCTCGAGCAAGATGCGGTGTGCGCCGCACGAGAACTCCCTGACATCAAACGACTGCGCAGAGTTGAGTATGCTGCCGCCGTCCTCCTTCCACAGGTATGAGAGTGAATCGCCATCCGGATCGCTGGAGTTGGATGCGTCGAAGTGAACCAGCATCCCCTCCGAAACTGACATGTCCTCGCCCGCATCCGCAACCGGAGGGCGGTTGACAACGATTACGACCGTGTCACTGTCTGTAGCCCCCAGATCATCGGTCACGGTCAGCGTGATCTCGTGCCGCCCTGAATCGAACGTCTCTCTGAACGATTTCACGTCTCTAAGTTCCACTCCGCCCTCTTCCCAGAGATACGAGGCGATCCTGCCGTCGGGATCAGTGGATCTATATGCGTCGAGTCTGACGCTTGTACCCGGCGATACGACCTGATCCGCGCCCGCATCCGCAACCGGAGGGCGGTTCAGCACATGTACAAATACGGTGTCGGAGCTTGTGTTGCCATCAGATACTGTCAGTATGATCTCGTGCGTGCCGATTGAAAATTTGCGGCTGAACGAGATCTGAGTGCTCAATACGCTGCCATTCTCACTCCATTCATACGTCAGATTGTTGCCGGTTGAGTCCGACCCATCCAGTACGACAGGAGTATCCGACAACACGGACTGATCTGCTCCGGCATCGGCAACAAGTGCTGACGCGTCGCCTGTCGCAAGCAAGAGCAACAATGCATATGCAAGAATCAAGGTGTGATCTCTGCACCGACGAAGCCCTCCTATCATAATCTAATCATGATCGATGCGGTTACATAAGCATATCTGCGGTCGTCTGTGAAACGGGGCAGACCGGAGATGTAGCCGAAATTTAACAACCCACACACAATCCAACGCCGTTCGGAAAACCAATAGCTGTAACCACATTTTATGAATCCACACTTAAATCCCAGTCCATCGACAGACTTTCGTGCAGAAACACTCCCTCCTGCCACCGTTTTCACTGTGACCGATCCTGCCGACCTCCCTACCGGGACCACTGGCATCTCGCAAGTTTTATAAGCGATGAACACCATAGATGTGGAGTGCTAGGGGGTTATCGATTGGTTTCACGAGATAGGGTATGTTCTCCAGTTGTACACGGGGTGATCGAGGCGTCGCCTTCGCGATCCATGTTTCGAGGGCGTCATTGCAAGCCTCAGAAGAGCAGCACACGAAGATCCACTGATTATGTAAATTATGCAAGTTATGTAAATTGTGGCAGAATTCTGGCTATGGTGGCTCTTTTCATGCTGATGGCTCCGATGGCTGCCGTTGCGAGTGACGACTGCATATTCGATAGCAAGCTTGCGGTCGGCGAAGGCATAAAGATCGAACAAAGCGTAAGAATTGAGGTCGTCGAGACGAACAGGGACCTGATCAGCTCTGCGAAGTTCTGCATATCGAGTTATCAGCTGCCAGCAAGGACAAGCACACTATATGAGGGCGACGTCCCGTTTACGTACACAACGTACAGCGGCACCAAACTATCCCTCGAGGTGACCACGATCTCTGTGGACTCTGTGCATTTCAAGGTCACCGGTCCCACGAACTGGAGGGTGACTGAGTATTACAGCGTCGATCCGGCAGAGGATGAAGCGGAAACAGAGGCTGAAACCGCCACAACCGGCGTCCCGGAACTTGAGATTACAAGATCGTTTGATCGGACAGCAGTCAGTGCGGGGCAGATGGTCAAAGTCACATTCATGATCAAGAACACCGGAGACGGTGCCGCCACAGACGTCCGATTGGATGAGTCTACGATCACGGGGACTTACAAGGAGAACTACAAATCCACACTTGAGGATATGGCGGCAGGAGAGACCAGAAGGGTCAGTTATGACATCATGGTGACGGGTGATGCGGAACCCGGGACGTATGAACTGAGTTCAACCATACTGAATTACAAAGGCGAGTCCGGCGATTCGTATTCCACTGAATCCACGTCAAATACACTTGAGATCATACCAGAGACCGTTCAGGTGCCGGAACTTGAGGTCTCAATTGAGTTCTCCGAACCGATCGAATCCGCGGACGGTGTCGTTGCCTGCGGCGACAGATTCCCGGTTGTCGTCAGAATTGCAAATGTCGGGAACGCCACAACCGGAAGGGTCAACGTCAAGAGCGATCTGCCGGACGATGTGCGGGTTGTGAGCGGCGAATCGGAACCGGTATTCGATTCGATCGAACCGGGAGAGGATGAGGAGTACGAGATTACCTTGATCGCCTACGAACCCGGCAAACACGCAATCGACGTTGTTGTGATGTGGGCGGATAGCGAGACTGATGTTAGCCTTGATTTCTGGGCAGAGGAGTCGGGTTTGAAGGAATACTACCTGCAGATCATGGTAGCGGTCCCGATGGCGCTGGCGCTTCTGGGCATCATAAAAAGACACAGGGCTTATTCATATTAGAGGGGATTGGAGGGGCTTAGAACATGTTAAACATACTTATTCTCGGACTGGGGCAGTGCGGGAATCGGATACTTGATTCGATCAACCATGAGGCGTTTGCGGGCGATAGTGCATTCGCGAAATATTATTCGCACCAGAAGTTTCCAACGTCTGTAAAGACGATCGCGATCAATACGGCGATAAATGACCTGAAAGGGCTTAGATATACACTTGCAGCGGATCGACTGCATGTTCCGCATCTGCACGGAGTTGGTGCGAACCGGAACATCGGAAAGAAGATGTTTGAGGATAACAAGGAGATGATTCTCGGAGAGATCGATAAAAGAGGGTCATTTGATCTCATATTTGTCCTCACGTCTACAGCGGGCGGAAGCGGATCATCGTTCGCTCCGCTTCTTGTTCGTGAACTGAACCAGTCGTACAATGTTCCGATCGTCTGCATTGCAGTGCTCCCGTTCAGAGACGAGGGGGCAATTTCCCTGCAGAACACAGCGTTCTGCCTGCGGGAACTTGTCGAAGCGAAACCCACAGGCATACTGCTTGTCGATAACCAGTATCTCAAGAAATATGCCGGCGATATCGAGTCTGCTTTCGACAAGATCAATACCACGACCGCAAAGCGCATACTGTTCTTGTTGGAGGCTCTGAACAGTGAGATGCTGATGGTCACCGATCTCGGAGATCTCAAGACTGTGATGGGCGGAGGTGTCGGCATCGGAACGATGGGGTACTACGAGTCCACAAATGGCAGCACAGTCAAATCATCCATTCTCGGAAGTTTCAAGCCGAGCGGGCTTCTTTTCCCTGCGAATGTGTACGACGAGGGTGCACGCGCGATGCTGATCGTCAAGGGTGACAAGAGCTATCTCGACCTTGACATGATCAACAAGACCGTGGATGACCTGTCTATGGAGGTCGGGCAGGTCTTCAAGGGCGTTCTTGTCAAGAAGGGCAGATCGCGTGGCAGATCGAAGGTGCTTTCGCTCTTTACGCTGAATTCGGTGCCTGAACTCGAGAAGATCTACTCCCGTGCGGCAAGTTCGATCCAGGTCGAGATTGAGAAGCGGGACACGTCAAGAAAGCAACTCAACGATGCGTTTGCCCATATCGAGGACCTTGATCCGATATACTGATCCACTGTGAGGATGTCACCCTCTGATCTAAACTGAACGGAAGTGTCACAACATCCTCTGGACTGTTTGGGATTGTTGGCTACTCAGCCGCCTTGACCATGCTCGGCCGGATTACTTTCGATTTCAGTTTGTATCCGCACTGCAGAACTTCAACGATGGTGCCGCTCTCAGAATCGCACGCAACTCTTGCGATCGTTTCGTGCAGGTGCGGGTCAAACATCTGGTTAACTTCCGCATCGATCCGTGTCACGCCTTCTTTCTCGAGCAGATCGTAGAACTGCCGCAGGATCATCTCTATCCCTTTTCTGGTGGCGTCCACGTCGCCCTCCCTCTTTATGGATTCGAGGGCACGCTCGAGATTGTCGATCACGTCGAGCAGCGAGAGAATGATTCCTTCGTTTGCGTATTCGATCGACTCGATCGTCTCTTTCGCTGTTCTTTTCTTGTAATTCGCGAAATCCGCCTGCAATCTCTGAAATCGATCAAAATTTGCGGCTGCTCGCTCTTCACATTCTTCGAGCTTGTCTTTTAACTCCTGAAGCGGATCCTCCGGAGCAGCCTCCTCGATCGTGTCAGTCGCCCCGGCATTCTCGACTTCACCGACCGCTCCGGATTCTTCGTTATTAGAATCGGTCATAATCGTGTGGCGCCTGACCCGGCGCTGGTGTCAGTTCCTTGCGCTCGGATGCAAGTACATCATCGACCCTGAGAATCATGGTGGTAGCATCGGTTGCGGATTTCAGGAGCTGGTTCTTCACGCGGAACGGCTCGACGACCCCATGCGCATACATATCCACGATCTCACCGTTGTAGATATCAATTCCGAATGCCGCACCTGCGCCGGCGATGTGCTTTGATTTGAGTGCGGTGACCATATTGGTGGTGTCAAGCCCGGAGTTTTCAGCAAGGGCATGTGGAATTTCCTCCAGTGCCTCTGCGAACGCGTTTATCGCAAGCTGCTCTTTTCCGCCGACTGTCGCAGCATAGTCCCTGACCCGGAGTGCGAGTTCGATCTCACATGCGCCGCCGCCAGCAACGACTGTCCCATCCATGACTGCGTCTGCAACGACACGGAGCGCATCATTGAGCGCGCCCTCGATGACTTCCACAACATGCTCGGTTCCGCCGTGAACAACAAGAGAAACGGTCTTTGGGCCCGTGCAATCTGTTATGTAGATCAGTTCCTCATCTTCTGCTCCCTTCTCCTCAACAAGCCCGGCTGCGCCGAGATCTCGCTCTTCCACGTCCACGATGTTTGAGATGATCGTCGCACCTGTGGCGCGTGAGATCGCCTCCAGATCGGCGTCTTTGACCCGTGCAACCCCGATTATACCGCGTTTGACGAGATAACTCTGCGAAGACTCGGTTATGCTCTGGGCACAGAAGACGACGTTTACGCCGATGTCAGCGAGCACATCGATGTCCGATCTGATGGCAGACTCTTCTCCATCGTAAAGATTCTGTAATTCGTCAGCAGAGTGAATCTTAACCTTGTCCTTGCTCTTTCCGCCGGGCATCTTGCCAAACTTCCGGTATTCGATGCCGGATGTGAGAAGCGCGATGCGTGCGCCCTTGACGCGTTTTGGCATGGCGTCATTGACACGGCTCTTGTCGATTACGATGCCAGGGATCAGTTCGGTGTCCTCGATCCTTTTTCCGACGCTATGCCGGATCATCACATCATTGAAGACGTCGATGGTTCCGTTCCTGATCATCTGGATGGCGTCGACGCAGAGCGGCGCCAGAGTATCACATGCAACGGCTTTTCCGACCATTGCGGTTGCTGCGATGCTGCACAGGAGATCCCTGTCATCCGCGGTCACACTGGTCGCGATCCCGTCCAGAATCTCGTGCGATTTTGCTTCTGCCAGTTTGTAGCCGGCGACGATCGTTGTTGGGTGAACGCCCTCGCCTATCAGTTTGCCCGCCCTTTTCAGCAGTTCTCCCGCAAAGATAACAGAAGCGGTGGTGCCGTCGCCAGCCTCCTTCTCCTGGGTATTTGCAACTGCGACGATCGTCTTTGCGCTCGGATGCTCCACAGCAATCTTGCGCAGGATCGTTTCCCCGTCGTTTGTGATCGTGACATCGCCTGCGACATCGACGAGCATCTTGTCCAATCCGCTCGGACCAAACGTCGATTTCACAGTGTTTGCAACAGCCATAGCGGCGGTTATGTTCATCTGCACAGCGTCATTTCCATGCACATGCGCTTTACTCGGATCGATTAGTACCATTGGTTGAGTGATCTGTCCAGCCATTCGATTGAATCTCCACAATTGTTATGATTCAACTGATAGTACTTCTATAAAAAGCTTGCGTAGCCATGGTGGACGGCGCCTGACGGCACAATCAACCCGCCTGATATTTAAATCTACTCGTAGTTATGCTTCATGCCTCCGACAGCCCCTCCGGAACACCCACCAGAAACTCGCCCATCTTCGCATCACTCAGATTCGGAAGCGACTGGTCAACGTTCGGCTGGTGCCCTTTTGTCAGCGAGATCGTCTTGATGTGCTGCGCAATCGTTGCTTTTCATAGAACCTGCTTCACAATCACCGTGCCATCAGCAGGCGGCGCGCCAAGCACAGCTTTCACGACATCGTTCATCCGCCTCCAGAGAGAGCATAAGATCATCGCTTTCCCTGATACACCAAAGACATCAGTCGCAACCGATGAGAGCTTGACGTTCGCATCCTGCAGGATCTTGTGGATCCTGTTCTTCTGGCAGGTCCTCTCTCCGGTCAACTTCTTCCGCGTTCGAGTAAGATCTCTCATGTAACGGATGTTTCTGGAGGGATGAAGCTCGCAGGCACGAGTCCATAGCGAAGCAATCTTGCAATCCACCGAGCATCCTTCTTGTCCGTTTTTAATCCGGCAAAAGGGCCGGTCAGCGAATTACGCGCACCCTCACAGGAGTTCAGCACAGCAAGCCGGAGCGACAGATGATCGTGCAGGATTGTACCGATCCAATGGGCGTCTGCAAACCAGCCGCGCCCACCCGGTCGCAGCAGATCCCGAGATGCGGTTCGCAGACGACCACTCCACAAGCCACACCCACCACAAGCCATATATAGTACACTCTCAAGTATAATACTTATGAGTGTGTTCATAGACCGGGAACGGGAATTATCACTCCTCGAAGAAAGGTCGGGCAACGACAGATCCGAGTTTGTCGTAATCTACGGCAGGCGACGAATCGGAAAGAGCGAACTCATAGACCAATTCATAAAAGATAACGGCATCCGCCTCCTTGCGCGTGAAGAGTCAAAGACACTCCAGCTTCGGACATTCGCAGAAAAACTGGGAGACTTCTTCGGGGACGAACTCCTGAAAAAGACGGAATTCAGAGGATGGGATGGATTCTTTGAATATCTGTATGGAAAAGCCGATGAGAGGATAATCATAGCTATTGATGAGTTTCCGTACCTGATCAAGGAAGACCCTGCGATTACTTCCATCTTGCAGGATTACTGGGACAACAAGCTCAAAAAAACGAAGATTTTCCTGATACTCTGCGGTTCAAGCATCTCGATGATGGAGTCAAAGGTGATGGGTTATGAAAGTCCGCTTTATGGGAGGAGAACCGGGCAACTGCTCCTCAAACAGATCCCGTTTATCCACACACTGGATTACGTAGGGAATTTTGAGAGAGCGGTGGAGTTTTACTCTGTCTTCGGCGGAACGCCTGCCTACATCATGGAGACTGACCCGAAAAAGGACATTTTTACGAATATAGAGAATAATATCCTGAGAGAAGACTCGTTTCTGTACAGGGACGTTGAATTTGTGATGAGGCAGGAATTGACAGAACTCAGGTACTATTTTTCAATTCTTCTCTCGATTGCAAAAGGCAATCACAGAATCGGACTTATCGCCAATGACACTGGCTTAAGCATAAGCATCGTGAACAAGTACTTATCCGTCTTAAGTGACCTGCAACTGGTCTATCGCATGGTGCCTGTGACAGAAAGCTACAAAAGCAGGAAAGGAATGCATTTTTTAGCTGACAACCTGTTTGATTTCTGGAACAGGTTCGTATATCCTGTTATGGATGAAATAGAGAAAGGAAAAGGGAGAATGGTTGCTGAAAGCATAAAGCCGCAGTTTAACCAGTATGTGGGCAAGCATTTTGAGGCGATAGTTCAGGAGATCCTTGAGGTTCTGAATGAGCGAGGACTTCTGCCTTTCCGGTTTACTAAGATTGGGGGATGGTGGCATAAAGAGAAAGAGATTGATGTCGTCGCTTTGAACGAAAAAATTAAGAGTACGATCTTCTGCGAGTGTAAATGGCGTGATAATGTCAATGCTGCTGAAATTATCAGGGATCTCCGGGAAAAGGCGGGGTTCGTCCCGGTTGAGAGCGAGAAGGAGTATTATATGGTCTTTGCGAAGAGCTTCAGGAAGATGGTGGAGGGAGAGGACGTTATTCTGTATGATCTTGAGGATATGGCACGGCTGTTTGTGGTGCAATAGAGTTTGCGGGATGGGGGGTGCTGTTGTGCTGCCAGTAGGTCAAACAAACTCCCCCAGCCTCCGTATCGCCCGGTACCTCTCCTTCGCCCCGATCTCCGCACCCTCGATCGCATCTCGCAGCACCTCGATCGTCTGATCGTACGTGCCCCGGTCCACAGGATACGGATACCCGTCTTTTCCCCCGTGCGCAAACGAGTATGTTGCGGGATCCTGCCAGCTCGGCTCTGTCCCGAAGATGAGATCAGAGA
>Ga0136651_10002133_pt1 | contig 10867 bp, 8 predicted proteins | sample Mar14236cmmetaG_FD_94867 | JGI IMG/M metagenome (GOLD analysis project Ga0136651, IMG submission 94867) | Marine hydrothermal vent microbial communities from Guaymas Basin, Gulf of California to study Microbial Dark Matter (Phase II) - Marker... ...
CTCTTGTATTTTGGGAATGAAAAACGCATTGTCAACTTGTGCAAATATAGCGGCGGTTTTGCTGGGATTGACTTGATTTAATTCATTTAAAGCTTCACCAATATTAGCTAAATTAGCCTCTTGTATTTTGGGAGTGAAAAACGCATTGTCAAATTGTGCAAATATAGCGGCGGTTTTGCTGGGATTGACTTGATTTAATTCATTTAAAGCCTTGCCAATACTTTGTAAATTAGCCTCTTGTATTTTGGAAGTGAAAAACGCATTGTCAACTTGTGCAAAGATAGCGGCGGTTTTGCTGGGATTGACTTGATTTAATTCATTTAAAGCTTCACCAATATTAGCTAAATTAGCCTCTTGTATTTTGGGAATGAAAAACGCATTGTCAACTTGTGCAAATATAGCGGCGGTTTTGCTGGGATTGACTTGATTTAATTCATTTAAAGCCTTGCCAATGTTAGCTAAATTAGCCTCTTGTATTTTGGGAGTGAAAAACGCATTGTCAAAACCGTCATATAATTGCTTAGCTTTATCTTGGCTTATACGAAGTTGCAAGCTCCTTAAACTAATGCCAATATACTGTATTCCTGCATGTTTTATTAAAGCCGGTTCTTGTTTCTCCCAATTACCTAAAAAAGCATTATAGGCTACCTTATTTTTTCGTAAGGTTATAAGGATACTCACATAAATGCCAAATGAATTTTTAGAACGCAAAAAGATTTCTTTAAAGTATTCATTCTGTTCAAATAGGTTCTTAAAATATTCATTGAAAGGAATAGGCGTATTTTTAGACAATACTCCCACAAACTGCAATAAAGTAATCCTCTCTTTTTTTTCAGCATAAAATGCAGCAATCAACGCTTTCAACTCATCATCAGCTACCAGTTTTTCCAATAAAAAAGCCTTTTGACTACCAGCAATATGATATAAAATGTTATGCACATTGTCTGGATAACCATAATCCGCGACAAAACTTAACAAATAGCTTTTAATCTGTACCAATAAAAAATTATCAAACGTTAAATTATCAAACGTTTTATATTTTTTTTGAAAACGGCTTTCCTCATACGCTTCATACGCCCGCAATAACAAATCTGCAAAATCACTGTGATAAAAAGAATAGAAATGTTTACGTGCTTCTGAAATAATGCCTTTTTTTGCCAAGCCTTCAGTCGTTTTCTCATCATCAGGTAAGCTCTCAAATTCCACTTCAAACGCATACAAGCAAGCATATTGCAACAAACAGGCAATGTCTTGTTTATTTAATGCGAGTTTTCGGAAATAGGTTTCATAAACCGTCTCCAAAACCCTTGCTTCACTAATATCACTTAAAACGGGCTCCTCTTTCCATAAGTCTAAATAATAAGACAACGTCACTAAACTTTTACGGATATTACCCATAATGACGGCTTCATCACCAACCTTATACTGACTATCACTTTTTTGTCGCTCATAATAGGCTTGATACTTCGCAATAATCCCGCTAACCTTCGTCTCCAAATGATGACTTTCTGTCTGAAAAGTCTCCGCCTTCAACTCTTCAAAAAGATTAAACCATTCAAATTGAACCGAATGTTGTAGTTTTTTTGAGATATTTCTGGAAATAAACAACAGCGCGGCGGTAATATGAGGTATTTTATGAAATTTAAAACAAAGCGCGGTTGCGGTGTCAATATCCAAATGACAATCATCAATAATAAATAGCACCTTGCGATCCCACAACGCATCAATATCATCCTTCAATCTTTTATCAGCACTTGCCAAGCTACAATAATAAGACTGATAACCTTTTTCTTTCAATTGCGTCGCCATCTCAAAAGCCATCATACTCTTACCCGTTGCTGGCGCACCTAATAACAAAACTTGATGCTGATGCGCTAATCGCTCGCCCATCTGCTGCATCATTTTTTCTTCGGCGGGCGTAAAAAAAAGCAACTGATTTTCAAAGAGTGCTTTCGTCGCCTTTGTCTTAATGACGCTGGCAAGGGGCTGAAAAGTCTTCAGTTGTTTCAAGGTATTATCTAATGCGTCTTGAATCGCATTCGGCAATTGTGTATTAAAGAAAATTCTGAACAACCAATGAATCAAAGATTCAACTTGCGATTGACAAAATAAAAAGTCTGCTTCTGTAAATTGACGATGCCCTCCACTGCTATGAGTCGCTGGATTACCTTGTTGTTGCAATATCCTAATCGCTGCCACGCCATCTTGTGGAATAAATGCTTGAATTTCCGGTATTAAACGCCCTAACATCAAAGGCTGATAATTAGGTTTATCCCGATTTTCATTAATTGCAAATTCGTAATTTATGCCATCAATTTTAATCTCAACAGGCGAAGCATGGCAGCTACTTTCATAGCTAACTTCTTGATTTAATTTACCTTTTTTATAAATGAGTACGATTTTACAAATCGCTTCCGCCAATTTGCGCCCATTACTCAGTGCATCTTGATATTTATCTTGCTGGGCAAACAAAAAGAAATTTTCGACATACTCAGTGATTTCAGAAATTTGGTTGGTATATTTTGCTGACTGAATTGGCTGTAAATCTTGATCAGCAGGATCATGGTGATAAGCTTGATTTTTACAAATGCCTAATTTATCGGGCGAGCCATGAGCACCCGACTGAGGTTCAGGTAAATCTTTACCCGTCAACTGCTTGTTTAAGTGATTGGTAATATCTTGAAAAGTTAAAAATTCCCCAGCATTCTCAATACCGTTTTCCAAAATAACCAATAGTTCACGGGTAAACGCCGTATAATTGGCATTTTCTGGTGACTCATCTTTAGCGGCTTGAGTAGCAGGGGCGGCGGTTATAAAAAAAACTTGCTTGCCCTTACTATCTACGCTCTCTTTTGCCCTGGCACTGAAACAACAATCTATGATAAAAATGATGTTTTTGGCTTTGGCTTCTTGTATCACTAAATCGATTAAGTGCTTTGAGGGCATTGCACCAGTATATTGGGGTTTTCTGGGCTGCGTTTTTTTAGTCGCTAAATAGAAATCTTGTGAACGAGAAATACCATGCCCGGCATAATAAACGAGCATCGTATCCGATGCATTAGGGATAATATCAATGATTTCTGAGGTGATTTCATTGGCATTATCCTTATCTAACATCAGACAAATCTTGTTTTTATCAATACCAACCATTTCAATGAGCAAGCGGTTTAACTCTAAAAGGTTAGTTTTGACATTGGGCAAATTTTGGAAATTCTTATTTTCAAAATCAAATTTACTTGCTCCAATCAAAATGGCTTGGGTATTGTTTGGATCAATTCGCGTCATCATTTATTCTTATTTGCTTTGCCTTTTATCTCAGCCAGCAATGCTTGAATTTTAGCCTCGTTTTCTTGTAAGACTTCATCTGCATTTTTCAACATGGGATCAATCACAACCTCCTTATTTTTTCGCCAACTGGCAACAGCAATGGCAAAACCTGCTAATGTAACGACATCTAAAACAATCGCTCTGAGAATCTCGGGATCAAACAACCCGCCCATATCGCCTTTTGTGTGGGGAAGTTCTTTTCGCGCCACGGTTAAACCTTCAATGTTCGCGCATTCTAACCAATAAATTAAATCCGATAGCATTTCTTCATTGGCATCCTCACCTTCTAAATGCAATTCTAATTCTATACTCATGCAAAATGTCCTTTTAAAAATACGGGTTAATTGAAAATCTTATGAAAAGGTATTATAAATAAACATAGCCTTTATCATTATTTTAGTACAATGAAATGAAATAAGCGAAGCTAATTTAACGCAAAAGACGCAATAGACGCAAAAGAACACACGCTACGTTTAATGGTGGGCTTTGAAAAGATGTTACCCACCCTACATTTAATGGTGGGCTTTGAAAAGATGTTACCCACCCTACATTTAATGGTGGGCTTTGAAAAGATGTTACCCACCCTACATTTAATGGTGGGCTTTGAAAAGATGTTACCCACCCTACGTTTAATGGTGGGCTTTGAAAAGACGTTACCCTCCCTACGTTTAATTTAATTATAATGGTGGGCAACAATCTTTCACCCTACAGACTGATAACTGACAATTTAATTATGGGTATTAACGCACTTTCTATTGACGATTTTTTATCCTTAGATGATGCTGAATGTGAACGGCGCATTGTGGCGGCTAAAGCGGCGCTTGGTGAACGTTTAGTTATTCTTGGGCATCATTATCAACGTGAAGAAGTTTTTAAACATGCTGATTTTTCAGGGGATTCTCTGAAATTGTCGCGTCAAGCGGCTCAATCTGGGGCTGAGTATATTGTGTTTTGTGGTGTGCATTTTATGGCTGAAGTGGCTGATATTTTGTCGGCACCGGAGCAAATAGCGATTTTGCCGGATTTGGCGGCGGGTTGTTCGATGGCTGATATGGCTGATATCGAAAAAGTGGATAAGGCTTGGGGCGAATTATCGGCTGTGTTGGATCCGGATCAAGACGTTACGCCGATTACTTATATTAATTCGGCTGCTGATTTGAAAGCATTTTGTGGTAGTCATGGGGGTATTGTGTGTACTTCTTCTAATGCTGAAAAAGTGTTGGAATGGGCTTTTAATCAACGCGAAAAGGTGTTGTTTTTTCCGGATCAACATTTGGGGCGCAATACGGGTTTTCGGATGGGGATGCGATTAGAAGAAATGGTGACGTGGGATTTTGATAAGCCGAATGGGGGGTTAAGTGAGGAGGATGTGAGAAAGGCGAAAATCATTTTGTGGGATGGGTTTTGTTCAGTGCATCAACAGTTTCATTCTGAACATATCGATCAATTTCGTGCGAGTTATCCTGATGGGAAGGTGATTGCTCATCCTGAATGTGCTTATGAAGTTTGTGAAAAATCGGATGAAGTGGGTTCGACAGAATTGATCATTAAAAAGGTTAAGGCTTCAGCGGCGGGTAGTCGCTGGTTAGTGGGTACTGAAGTCAATTTGGTGAATCGCCTTGCTCAAGAATGCAAAGCGGAGGGTAAGTTTGTTCACTATATGGCTCCGATTGTTTGTATGTGTTCGACTATGTATCGCATTGATCCACAACATTTATTATGGATATTGGAGAATTTGGTTAAGGGGAATGTGGTTAATCAAATCAAGGTGTTGCCTGAAATCGCGGATCAAGCGCGATTGGCTTTGGAACGGATGTTAGCCGTTTCTTATTAATATATAGGGTGGATAAAGCTTATCCACCCCATCAAATTCAAATGCGAACTGGCATTAGAAACTCTTCTTTAGTGCGCTTGTGAATTTTATAGCTTGGCCGAAATCAGCACCGCTTACCACAAAAAACACCATTTTTTTGGCTGGAATACAAATTATGGTGGCTTTGTATTCTTCGTTGGCTCCAACTACTAAGGATTTGGTTTGTCGGGTTAAAACCGAAAACTCATTTTCTTCCATTGAGGCCGCAGCCTGTTTCAAACATGTTGCCGCCTTGAGCTTGCTATTTTGCCAATTAAAAGAAATGGCGGGTGCTTCTTCTGCCGCTTCTGCTTCTTCTGCCTGAGCGACACCTGTGAACATTAATGCCGCTGAGGCGGCGAGGGCTAAGACTTTTAGATACTTCATAATGTGTGATTACTCCTATTGCGTTAAAAAAAATGAGTATAACACTAGAGAGAGGGCAACCACAAGGGATTGACACACAATTGAATTAGAGAAAACTGATAGGCGGTAAGCCCTACAAGTTAATAGTTGATAATTGATGTGATAATTGATAGTTGATGTGATATTTGAAAAATCTATGAAAAAAAATTTATATGAAGTGCTTGAAGTTTCACCTGAGGCTAATTCAGAAGAGATTAAGGCTTCTATGATACGTTTAGGTAAAAAATATGCTGCTGAAAGTCAAAAGAATAAAGCGGTACGCATTCAGTTTAATGAAATTAAAGAGGCCTATAAAGTTTTAGCGAGTCCTTACCTACGCGCTAGTTATGATGATCTTTTAAAACAAAGCCAAAAAGAAAAAAGTCAGAAGAAAATACGTCGTTGTCTCAAAATGTGGGCTATAACAGGCGGACGAGCGATAAGACGGTGGCGAGTGACTAAATGGCTTATTGCAAAATGGCAATTCATGAAACCGCAGATGATTAAAGCTTGGCATGTTTTTAAACAACAAGTGATTAGGGGCTGGGAAGTCAGTCAACAGCAAGTGATTAAAGGTTGGCGAGCCGGTAAACAGCAAGTGATTGAAAAATGGCAAGTTAAGAAACAACAGTTCATTAAAAAATGGCAAACGAATCAAGCGGTTGTTAATAAAAAAGGGGAGGCATTAGAAAAAGTCAATCAGGCGGAAGTTGAGAAGCCAGAGATGGATCAAAACGTGGGTAAACGATTGACTGTTAAAGGATGGAAAGTTATCCAACAGCGAGGTAGTAGCCAATATGTTCGCCATGCTTTGATACATGATGAAAAAATTCTCTACCAAGCTGAAACGCATTGGTTTTTTGATATCGATTTTGTGGGTATTTTGTTTTTGATTGTGTCAAGTTATTTATTACTATTTGATCCCTTGTTTGTGAGCGATGAAATGCCAACGGTGTCACTGTGGATGCCTTTTTTAAAAGGGGGGTTAGAAGTTTCTGTGTGGCATTTAGGATTGATGACTTTAATTTTTGTGGCACTGATGGTGATTTGGGAGGCTTTTGTTGACAATAAAAGCACTGAATTTGTGATCACGTCAAGAAGAATCCTTTATAAAAGGGGGGTATTAGGTAGGGCTCTGATTGATTTAAAACTGGGGCGATTTGAAAGTATTGCTGTCGAGCAAAATTATTTTGGAAGAACTTATGATTTTGGGACGATAACGATAACTGGGGTAGGGTGTGTGAAAATCACGATTCCCCATGTTGTCGCACCATTGAGATTATCGAGGACTTTGTGGCAGGTGTTGGAGGAATATGTTGAACAGGCGGGTGGTGAGAAATTAAATTCAAATTAATCAGATTGAATCTATTCACACACTTTTTAGTGTGCTATTAAAATACGCCCTGAAGAGGAGTCGAACCTCTGGCTTTCCCCTTAGGAGGGGGATACTCTATCCAACTGAGTTATCAGGGCACGTTATAATTTCCATAGTTACTACAGACATCTATAGACATTTGCGATCCTCTTCCTAAAAACATCAGAAAGAAAACATAAGTCTCGGCATTAACGCAATGCTCTTATCGATTATTGGCTTTAATGCCAAATCACCGACTACTTTTCTAGCAATACCAATTGCACCATTGCAATCTGCATTTATTAACATCCCATTTGAAGAGTGAAACAATCCACGTTTAACACGTTTACCCAAACTGGGTTTTTTAATTTGATTTGAGCCATGCTTTTTTAACGGTTCAAGCACCAAATTGTCAGTCTTTGAGGTGTAGCTTTCTTCCGTTATTTTTACCCCAATCCCAAATTCTAAAGCTTTATATTCTATGGAGCGGATTAACTTCGTATGGGGTATTTGAACGAAGTTTTGATTATTTCGCTTTCCTATATTGATACTATTTTTCCATCCGTCATTGTTACCGATAATAATCGTGCCTATTCTATTTTCAACACAATAATCAACAATAAATCGGGATGTTTTATGGATGTAATCGTTTATTTTTTGATGACGTTTATGTGTCAGATGATTGATGCGCCTCGTACTAAATATACCTTTGGGTAATTGGCTTTGTAACTTCGCTTTATTTTTATTAAACCATGCGTTGATGGATTTAAGTCGCGATCCGTTTACAATGAAAGGGGCTAATCCGACATTGTTAAAAGACGTAATAAGGTTATTTAAACCGAGATCAATGGAAATAAAACTATCAGGCAAAGTTTCTACTTTTTGCACTTCTTTTTCATACACAACTTCCACAACAAAACAGGTCGCTTGAGGTATTATTCGTACCTGCTTTGGTTTGGAAACGGATGTTTTTATGGGCTTCATATTGACCGCTTTTGGAAAATGGATAAAACCCTGTTTAACTTTTACCTGCTGATTAGTGAATATTGCAACAAAGTGTCCGTTCTTTTTTTTATAATTTGGTATTTTGGGCATACCTTGAAACTTTGATGGAATTTTTTTCCATTCACGAATGGCTGCAAAGTATGAAGTCCAGTTTTTAAAGAGCAATTTGATAACTTGCTGACTGGTTTGTGCAGGCAAAGCTCTATAATCAGGTTGATTTAGTTCTGCAAAAAAAGTGCTTAGTTCATACTCACAGGGCATTAGCCCCGTGAATATAAACGTCTGCCTAATATGATAATTAGCCACGTTATAGAGGTTTTTTGCTTTGAATGTTAATTCATTTAAAGCATATGAATTGACTATGATATGACGTTCTACTCTTTGCATAGCTTCGATGCTCTAATTTTTCCTTGACATAACGAGACAATGTTCTACGATGTACGTCTAATAATTGTAATGCTAATTTGACATTAATTTATGGATAATAGCATAAATATTCCATACTTGTCTTATTAATTGAAATCTATAATGAAAAAATGGTGGAGCCGAGGAGGATCGAACTCCCGACCTCTGCCATGCGAAGACAGCGCTCTCCCAGCTGAGCTACGGCCCCATTTTGAGAAGTGAGTAGTCGCTAACTAATTGATATAGGACTACCTATTTGAAAAGTGCGCGGGATTATACACGGATTAAATCAATTAGGCTAGTTTTTTTTTTAAAGCTTCGCGCCAAAAGTTTTGCGCGCAAAACTTTTGGCGTGAATTGATTTTTCTATTGATGCGCCATTATGTTCGAGGGCATGACATGGTGGGCAAGCGTTTGGCTCGTTTTTGGGTTTATATTGAGTTTATTATCGCCCGCTTACCCACCCTACGAAGACTTGTGTCAAGAACATGGCATGGTGGGCAAGCGTTTGGCTCGTTTTTGGGTTTATATTTCACGCTGAAGTTTCGCGGAGCGAAACTTCAGCGTGAAATTGAGTTTATTGGCGACAGCGATCCCACCCTACGAAGACTTGTGTGCATAGAGTAGCCCAACAGACAACAAAACATCACTTTTAATTGCACCCAGGCGATTGCTCGCTCAAATGCAAACGCTTTTGTAAAAATAAAATCAATCGCTTACTACAAACGCTCTTGTAAACGCCGCACAGCGGCCCGTACTTGATTGGGGGCTGTGCCACCTAAATGATCACGCGCTTTGACTGAGCCTTCTAGGGTTAATAATTCGTACACTTTTTCATCAATTAATGGTGAAAACGCTTTAAATTCATCTATTTGCAATTCGTGCAAATCTTTACCTGTTTCAATGCAATGCCGCACTGCTTTGCCGACAATTTCATGGGCATCCCGAAAGGCTACGCCTTTGCGTACCAAATAATCGGCTAAATCGGTTGCTGTGGTAAAACCACGTTGGGCTGCGCTGTACATTTGTTCAGATTGCACTTGCATCGTGGGTATCATATCGGCATAAACGCGCAAACAGCCTTTTAAGGTATCAATGGTATCAAACAGGGGCTCTTTATCTTCTTGATTATCTTTATTATAGGCCAATGGTTGCGATTTCATTAAAGTTAATAGGCTCATTAAATGACCATAGACGCGCCCGGTTTTACCGCGTACTAATTCAGGCACATCTGGATTTTTTTTCTGCGGCATGATAGAGGAGCCGGTACAAAAAGCATCGCTTAATTCAATAAACTGAAATTGTGCTGATGACCATAATATCAATTCTTCGGAAAAGCGTGATAAGTGCATCATCAATAAGGCGGCGGCGGCCGTAAATTCAATTACAAAATCTCGATCACTGACAGCATCTAAACTATTTTCGGCGATGGTGTCAAAGCCAAGTAATTGAGCCGTATAAGGGCGATCTATTGGATAACTGGTACCTGCAAGCGCGGCGGCACCTAGGGGCAAACTATTGAGGCGTTGACGACAATCTTGTAAACGCCCTTTATCACGCAACAACATTTCACACCAGGCTAATAAATGATGTCCAAAGGTAATGGGTTGGGCACTTTGTAAATGGGTAAAGCCTGGCATCAATGTCTCAGCTTGACGTTCAGCAAGCTCGGCCAAGGCCTTGATCAGGCGCGTCAAATCTGCCTGAATGCCATCGATTTCGTCGCGCAAATACAAACGAATATCTGTCGCGATTTGATCATTTCGAGAACGCCCTGTATGTAACTTTTTACCGACAGCGCCGATTTTCTGCGTCAACTGGGTTTCAATATTCATGTGGACATCTTCTAAAGCGACTGACCAGTTGAATTCGCCCCGCTCAATTTCTGCTTCAATTTTGTTCAAGCCTTCAACAATTTTATTACATTCAGCATCTGTCAAAACGCTAACATGGGCTAACATCCGCGCATGAGCAATTGATCCTTTAATGTCATAGGCATATAAACGTTGATCAAAACTCACTGAGGCCGTGAAGGCCTCGACAAATGCATCAGTTTGGGCCGTAAAACGCCCACTCCAAGGTTTTTCTGTCATTGTTTATCAATTCATTATCAATGTAGGGTGCATATGCTAGCACTTGATTTCTTACTCAAACCTAATCAAAGTTACTTATTTTAGTGCAGTTTTAGATTAATCTATTTTAATACTTGACTTTTGAAATTATATCAAATATTATAAATAATGTCATCTGTTTGGATGACACCATGACGGTGTCATGGATATGAGGGGCTCTGCAAATCAGAAGTTACAAATTAACATCAAGATTAGGTTAATCTAGGTGTGAATTTTATTAGGCCTTGAGTCTAGGGACTTTTGACGCGCATCCCCCATTAAGTTGCTTGGATACAAGTGGCCGTTCGGATGAGACAGCCCATCCAGGACTCCAGTTGCAACTCGGTTTTTGAGTTATCAACTTCGATGGAATTATCAGGGATAAATGATCATGGATGAGTAAGAAAA
>Ga0136651_10002134_pt1 | contig 10865 bp, 5 predicted proteins | sample Mar14236cmmetaG_FD_94867 | JGI IMG/M metagenome (GOLD analysis project Ga0136651, IMG submission 94867) | Marine hydrothermal vent microbial communities from Guaymas Basin, Gulf of California to study Microbial Dark Matter (Phase II) - Marker... ...
CAAATGACAATTGTCGGCGAAGACCAGGTTTCCCAGTACTGCGATGCTCAGCACCCCAACCTCTGCACAGACCAGAAGATGTGCGAGGACCAAGGACTCTACTGGTATGACGGGAAATGCCACTTAGAACAACAACAAGAGCAGGAAGACCAAGACCAAAGCCAAGAAGGAGCAAGCAATCAAGAAACACCAGAGACCAGCAATCAAGACAACAGCATTGATAGCAGTGACACAACAGCAGAAGAAAACAGCAGTAATCAAGAGAACAATACTAGTTTAGAAGACAGCGAAGAAACTCAGGATAATGCTGGAGATATCCAAGAAAGCGGTGAAAGCGGTGAGGAAGTCCAAGAAAGCGGTGGAGACGCTCAAGAAAATAGCAGTTCAACAGGCGAGACAGAGGATAGCGTTGATGAAAGCAATAACAGCGAAGATGAAATAAGCCAGGCAAGCGATGAAGAGCAAGGGGAGCAGGACAGCCAGCAGCAACAGCAGGACGAGCAGGAGAGCCAAGAAGATACGGCGGATGAAAGCGGAAATAATGTGGATTTAGAAAGCAATACAGAAGAAAGTAGTATTTCGGGCGGGACAGAAAGCGGCGTTGAAAACAGCGATGATTTTTCTGGCAGCTCAACGATGATTTCTACTGGCACTGACAATATAGGAAGCGCAATTACCACAGACACTGGCGATGAATAAGACCTTTTAGATCAATCTATTGCGAAATTTGTTTGAACAAAAAAATGCTTTCGCAAGAGAGAAGTACCTGAAAACTGGGATGGGCAAAAGATACTTGCGCAATAGATTAAAGAAATTTCTAACAGGGTGAATATGTTATGAAAATTGTTAAAGATAGAAAAGTTATAATTATCAGCATAGTTATCGCGATTATTTTAATCGGGGTTGGTTTGGTGTTTAGCCGCGAGGGCGAGCGCGGAGAGGCTGGCAAGTTGAATGAGTCAGAACAACAGAGCGAGCCTCGGTTGGGCGGTTTTGCCGGAGCCGCAGATATTGCTGCTGCGGGAGTTGCTGAATCGCTGCTGCCAAAAGAAATTCCTGCTAATTATGTTGATTCTGCCGATTCTCCAATTCCTTTGCTTTGGACCGACAACAATCAAGGGGAAAATTTAATTATTCAATCTGATAGACGCTATTACGATGGTTCCACTTTTTCCTGGGTTTATTTTGCTATTACTAATTTGAGCGGCGAGGGTCAGGGTATAAAAGTGAAATTTGAGTTTAAAGGGGGAAAGGGGGAATTGGCTAATGTAGAAAAGATGAATCCTAAATCCAACCCTGAACCACGTAGGGTTCAGGGTTGCCCAGAACCCTATGTGGTTCAGGGCAAAATTCAAAACAATTCTTTTTCCGATGTCTTAACTGAAAACGAGACCAATTTCTACAAGGCAAAAATTGAATATCCCAAAGGAGCAAAAGGCGAATTTATAATCCGAGCCAAAGGAGAAAAAGGAGCTTGGGGCGAATTAGATCCTTATTATTCTTCAAATTTAGTTGGCTATTGGTCTTTTGACGGCTCTACTATTAACGGAACCACAGTCCAAGACCTTTCTGGCAACGGAAACGATGGCACAATCCACGGCGCTACTCCAACAATTGGCAAGGTAGGCCAAGCTCTCTCCTTTGACGGCGTAGATGATTATGTAGATTGCGGGAATGATGAGAGTTTGAATATTACTGATGAGATTACAATTGAGGCGTGGGTGAAAGGCATTTATAGTGGTGACTCTAAAGGATTGATTTGTAAAGGGCAAAGTGGCAATGCAGTAGATGTAAATTATTATGTGTTTTTCAATGGAGGACAAGCGAGATTTTATATTGGTGACGGAACAATCTATAATGGTATATATTCATATCCGCTGACAGATAATCAATGGTATTATCTTGTCTTTACATTAGACGCTACACATCTTAACCTTTATATTGATGGAGAATTTTATACACGAACTACACGAATGATTGACCCTAAAACTAATGATAAGAAATTGACGATAGGAGATTTAAATACTGTTCATGGTTTTCCCTTCCACGGCCTCATTGACGAAGTCCGCATCTATAATCGGGCGTTGAGCGCTGACGAGATTGAAGAGCTGTATCATATAGGCGCCAAGAGATTAAAAGTTAACACTTCTTTAACCAACAAACTTACAGATGGCTTGGTCGGCTATTGGTCTTTTGACGGCTCTACTATTAACGGAACTACAGTCCAAGACCTTTCTGGCAACGGAAACGATGGCACAATCCACGGCGCTACTCCAACAATCGGCAAGGTAGGCCAAGCCTTATCCTTCGACGGCGTAGATGATTATGTGGATTGCGGGAATGATGAGAGTTTGAATATTACTGATGAGATTACAGTTTCAGCGTGGGTAAAACCGGTATCGACAAATAGTAATTGGCCTACTGTTGTAGCAAAATGGTCTGGAAATTCCTACTACGAACTTTACACCTTAGGAATTCAAAACTACAAATTACAAGCAGAAGTTACAACAAACAACGGAAACTTTTATAGAGAAACAACGAATGACGTTATAACTTTAAATGAGTGGCAGTTTTTGGTAATGACATATGATAGTTCTATAAGTAAATTTAAACTTTATAGAAATGGAAATTTAGTCCAACAGTGGACAGACGTTTCTGGAACAATGAGTACATCTAATAAGCCTGCTATAATCGGGTCAGTATTAAGAAATGATAATCTATACTATCATTTCAACGGCCTCATTGACGAAGTCCGCATCTACAATCGGGCGTTGAGCGCTGAGGAGATTGAAGAGCTGTATCACATAGGCGCCAGGAGATTAAAACTTAACACTTCTTTAACCAACAAACTTACAGATGGTTTAGTTGGCTATTGGTCTTTTGATGGTCCTACAATCAATGGCAACACAGTTCAAGATTTATCTGGCAATGGCAATAATGGCACAATCCACGGCGCTACTCCAACAATCGGTAAAGTGGGGCAAGCCCTGAGCTTTGACGGCGTGGATGATTATGTGGATTGCGGGAATGATGAGAGTTTGAATATTACAGATAAGCTTACTATAGAGATGTGGTTGCATCCGGGGGCTTGGGGAACCAGAGATTTCATTAACAGAGGGATATATGAAGAATATGGATATTATTTTTTCGTTACAAGTTCGGGAATAGTTGGCGGAAGGTTAAACGCCCCCGACCAAGTAGCTGCGGCTTCTTCGACGAAAACCCTTCCTATTAATGCGTGGACGCATTTAGTTATTGTGCTTGATAATATTGATAGAAAAGTTAGGTATTACTTTGACGGAAGTTTTGATGTTGAGAGAGATATACCATTTAGCTGGACTTCTGAACCAACCGCAAAACTTTTCATAGGTTCACGTCGAGGAACAGGCTATTACTTCAACGGCCTCATTGACGAAGTCCGCATCTACAATCGGGCGTTGAGCACTGACGAGATTGAAGAGCTGTACAAAGCAGGCTCGAGGAGATTTAGATAGTAGTGTTGGCCGTAACCCGGTTACCGACCGTAACCCGGTTACGGGAAAAAAATAAAAACTTTAAAATTATGGCAAGAAAAGAAAAATTCGTAGTTGGAGAAATTTATCATATTTATAACAGGGGCGTAAATAAAGCCAATATCTTCTTAAACGATAACGATAGGTGGAGATTCTTACAAGGAATGTATTTATTAAACGACGAGAAGAACATCGATGATTTAAGAAAAAAGGTATACAGCGAGACAGGCTTGGTTAATTTCAAAACTCTACGAGACTTTTTTAAGAAAGAGAATAGAGAAAGAAAACCAATTGTTAGAATTTTAGCAGATTGTTTAATGACGAATCATTTTCATCTCTTAATTCAGGAAATTGTAGGGGGTGGAATTAGTCGCTTTATGCACAAGCTTTTGCTTAGTTATTCTCGATATTTTAATCAAAAGCATAACAGAACTGGTCCTTTGTTCTCGGGAAGGTTCAAGTCGATAAGAATCGATAAACAGAATTACTTAGAATATGTTATAGCTTATATTAATGTAGTTAATCCCCTAGAAGTTTATTTGAAAGAGCAAGAGAAAGTGGGGAAGAGAAAAGATGATATAAAAAAGCCAGAAGCTCTAAAGTTTTTAAAAGATTTTTACTGGAACACTCATCTGGAATACTTGGGCGAGAGAGACTCAGACTTGATAGATGTAAAAGCTGGGCTGGGTTATTTGGGGGGAGGCAGTGGAACGCACGAAGACTACAAGAAGTTGGTAGATGCGGTTTTAGAGCTAAAAGGTGTCTGGGATGAAAGGTTAAAGTCCGTTTCAGACCTTTTTTTAGAAGATCTTTAAGATTTTAGTTCTGTTATAATCCGGTGTTGGCCGTAACCCGGTTACCGACCGTAACCCGGTTACGGGAACGGGAGTTACGGGAAGGTTACGGGAAGGAGTTACGGGAAGAATGAACGCCCATGTGGAACGTTTTAACCGCACAATACAGGAAGACTGGATCGACTGGCATTTGCAAGAGTTGCTAGAGCCCGACATATTCAACCACTCCTTAATGGATTATCTGATTTGGCACAATACTTGAACGGGTGCATAAAGCTTTTCAAAACAAGCTATCTCCGGTACAATTTATGATACAATGGCAAGAGAAGAAAATACGACAAGGACAGCTGCAAAATCAATCCATTAGTCAACTAATTAAAATGCCTGTGGAGTCTAAAATTGGGTGGCGTTATACATTTGGTTGAAAAAAAAATTGATAATTGATAAGATATAAGTATAAAATATAAGCGTTAAAAGAAATAAAATCTAAATCTAAATATTATAAAACGGTCAAAAGTTATTAATAAAGATAAAAATTATTAACAATAAAATAAAAATTTATGAATATAGCAAAAACCGAGACTGATTATGTTAAAAAATGGGAAACAATCGCAAAAGCGGCTGTTTATTTGTTAACATTTCTTTTGCCTTTGTTTTTCCTTCCTTTTACGCCGGATGTTTTAAATTTTAACAAACAAGCGATTTTATTGTTTCTTTCGTTTTTTGCTTTTTTCGCTTGGATGCTAAAAATTCTTATTTCCGGCAAAATCAGCTTTTCTTTGAATTGGGTTCATATTCCGTTGATTGTTCTGGTTCTTGTTTCATTAATTTCAACAATAGTTTCTTTTTATTCTTACGGCAGTTTTTGGGGCTGGCCTCAGTCGGCAAGCGAAAGCTTTCTTACTTTGCTGTGTTTTACCCTCTTTTATTTTTTAGCGGTAAGCGTTTTTGAAAAAAAGGAGATTTTTTATATAATTGTTTATTTGATTTTTTCAACATCATTGGCGATGCTTTTCAGCGTTTTTCAGCTTTTTGGAAAGTTTCTTTTGCCGTTTAGCTTCAGCAAAACCTTTTTGTTCAACACAATCGGAACGGCCGGCAGTATGGCTGTTTTCGCCGCTGTTCTTCTTCCGATTTTAACTTTCGCCGTTATCAAGGTGAAAAAGAGATCGTTGCGGATATTTTTTATCGTTGATATTATTTTAAGCGTTTTAGTTTTATCGTTGACGAATTTTTTTATCGCCTGGTGGCTGGTGATAATCGGGTCGGTGCTGGTAATTACCCTGATGGCCCAGAAAAGAGATGTTCTTGATAATCGCTGGCTGATATTGCCGATGTTCTTTTTAGCGGTTGCTTTGTTGTTTACTCTTCTTAAAATTCAGATTCCGGGCGCGCCAAATCTTTCCGGCGAAGTCTTTTTAACCCAAAAAGCAAGCTTGGATGTCGCCTTGAAAACTTTGAAATCAAATCCTGTTTTCGGCACAGGCCCGGGGACATTTATCTTTGATTTTTCTAAATATAAAAACGCTGACTTTAATAATACCCAGTTGTGGAATATAAGATTTGGAAGGGCGGGTTCTGAATTCTTTAATCTTTTAGCGACTACAGGGATTTTGGGGGCGCTTTCTTTTTTGGTTTTGGTTCTCGCTTCCATTTTTTTGGGAATAAAATTCTTGTTTTTGGGCGAGAGAAAGAAAAGAAAAGAAGATGTTAAAGATAAAAAAGTTGAAGCTGTTAGAGATAAAGGCGGGAGCGAAATAGAATCCTTTCTTTTGGTGACAGGATACGGGATTTTTGTCAGTTTTTTGGTTCTTGTTATCGCCTGCTTTTTATATAATTTGAATTTGTCTCTTAAGTTTGTATTTTTCCTGCTTTTGGCCGGATTAGTTGCTCTCGGTTCAAAAAGAAGAAGCTTTGTTTTGAAACCGTCGTCTTTGGCAACATTAGGATTCACTTTCTTTTTTACTATATTTCTTGTTTTTGGGCTTGGGGTGTTTATCCTTGAAACGCAGCGTTACGTCGCCGCGGTTGATTATCAGAAAGGGATAGGCGAATGGCAAAAGGGCAATGACGCTGAGGCTGTAAAGTATGTTGAGAAAGCGACAAGGATAAATCCGGGCATTGATTTGTATTGGAATCAGCTGGCTCAACTTTATACCCGCCGGATTGGAGAAATAGCCGCTGACAAGAAAATGTCAAAGGACGAGGCGAATATGAAAATACAGCTGTATATCAACAACGCTATAAATTCGGCAAAAGCGGCAGTTGATACAAGTCCAAAAAATGTCGCCAATTGGTCGGTGAGAGGGCTTATTTACCAAAATTTGATAGGATTGGTAAGCGGCGTTGGAGACTGGGCAATTAAATCTTACGAGACCGCTTTATCTTTAGAACCGCTAAACCCTTATTTCCCGACGCAGGAAGGATTAGTTTATTTGCAGCAGGCGTCTCTTTTAGGGAAAGACAAAAAGGAAGAAAAGGCGAAATTGTTTGAAAAGGCAAAAACTCAGTTTAATAGAGCGATTGAGCTTAAAAATGATTACGCGCCTGCTCATTTCCAGTTAGCGATGATTTATCAATCCGAAGGAAAGCAGAAAGAAGCAATTAAAAAACTGGAAGCAACTAAAAGGATAGCTCCTTTTGACATAGGATTGGCTTTCCAGCTTGGGTTAAGCTATTATCAAGACAAAGATTATCAAAAGGCGAGGCAAGAGCTTGAAAGAGCTATTACAATGAATTCGAAATATTCTAACGCTATTTATTTCCTTGGGTTGACTTATTATAAGTTGGGATTAAACGATAAATCAATTGAGCAATTTGAGAAGCTTTCAAAATTAAATCCAGACAACGAGCAAGTGAAGAAAATTCTGGAAAACTTGAAATCCGGCAAAGATGTTTTCGAGGGTCTTGTCCAAAAAAAGCCGCCGGAAGCGCCGATTACAGAGAAGCCGGAAAAGAGATAAGAAGGGATAAGAAGAACCAAAGCGGGGCAAGGAAAGACCTTGCCCCGCTGGGGGTTGACATTTTTTTGATAATAAGCAATACTTTAAATTAGTTAAAAAGAAGAGATTTTTGAGTCTCTTTTAATATCTTGGATATTTTTGCTGTAAAACAATAAGAAAATTTTCGTTTTCCTAATTATTTTAGATTAGGGATTTTTGTTTATTGTCTAAATTAAGGCGCTTTATTCTAAAAATTAACGCGGGAATAAACCCGTGCCTTTAAAAAATAATATCTCTAAATTAATTTAGTTAAAGCGCAAAATAAGCGATATGAGCCAAGAAATAAAAACCAAGGATTTTTCTAAATCAAAAGTTTCTTTAGAATTTCCTTATTTGCTTTCTCTCCAAAAAGAAAGCTGGAAATATTTTTGGGAAAAGGGCTTAAAAGAGCTTTTTAGCGAAGTTTCTCCAATTCGCGATTATACCGGCAAGGAATTTGAGCTTTGGTTTTTGGACTATAAGCTCGGCAAACCGAATTATAAAGAAGATTTAGAAGCAAAGGAAAACAACGACTCTTACGAGGCGCCGCTTAGGGTTAAGGTAAAACTGGTAAACTTAAAAACAAAGGACAGCAAGGAGCAGGAAGTTTTTCTTTGCGATTTCCCCTTAATGACCGAAAGGGGAACTTTTATTGTTAACGGGGTGGAAAGAGTAACTATTGCCCAGCTTATCCGCTCTCCCGGCGTATTTTTTTCACTTCAAAGAGTTAGAGGCAGAAATTGCTTTGGGGCAAAAATTATTCCAAACAGAGGAGCCTGGCTTGAGTTTGAAACAGACGACAGCGGATTTATTGGGGTAAAAATTGACAGAAGGAGAAAGGTTGCGGCAACAGTTTTATTAAAGGCTTTTTGCGGCTGGGACGATGAAAAAATAAAAAAAGAATTTTCAAAGGCGGACAGCGGAGAAGTTAAGTATATTGAAAAGACTTTATCGAAAGACGGGGTAAAAAACACTGACGAGGCATTGGTGGAGATTTATAAAAGATTAAGGCCCGGCGATATGGTAACGCCGGACACAGCCAAAGAATTGGTGGAAAACACATTTTTTAATTTTGACAGATACGACCTGTCAAAAGTCGGCCGTTGGCGGATGTGGCAGAGATTGCCGAATTTAGACAAGAAGAAAGACGAGATTACGCCAGAAGACAGGGTATTAAAGCCGGAAGATATTGTTGAGACAATCCGCGAAATTATTAGGCTTAACAACGATCCCGAAGCCGCTCCTGACGAAATTGACCACTTAGGCAACAGAAGAGTGAGGTCGCTGGCGGAGTTTTTAGAAAATAGGATGAGGGTCGGCTTAAGACGAGTGGAGAGAATTGCCAAAGACAGAATGTCTACTTCAAGCCTTGAAGATGCGGACTTGGCGCCGATTCAGTTAATTAATTCCCGGCCGATTATGTCAGTAATACGAGAATTCTTCACATCCTCTCAAATCTGCCAATTTATGGATAATGAGAATCCGTTGGCTGAATTAGAGCACAAGAGAAGGTTGTCGGCGACCGGTCCCGGAGGGCTGACAAGAGAAAGGGCCGGTTTTGAGGTGAGAGACGTCCAGCCGTCCCACTACGGAAGAATTTGCCCGATTCAAACTCCGGAGGGGCCGAATATTGGCTTGGTAAACCATCTTGCTTCTTTTGCCAGAGTTAACGCCTATGGTTTTATTGAAACGCCTTATTTTAAAGTTGAAAAAGGAAAAATTACTTCAAAAATTCAATATTTAAACGCCTTTGAAGAAGAAAGGTATAATATTGCTTCGGGGGGGATTTTAATTGACAGCAAGGGAAATATTGTCCCGGATAAAGTTGAGGCGAGGGTTAAGGGAAAGCCAAGCGTTGTTGATAAGGATAAAATAGATTTTATTGATGTTTCAGCCGAGCAGTTTATTTCTATCAGCACGTCTCTTATTCCTTTCCTCCAAAACGATGACGCAAACAGGGCTTTGATGGGATCTAATATGCAGCGCCAGGCAGTAACATTGGTTAACCCCGACGTCCCTTTGGTTTCTACCGGCGTAGAAGAAAGAGTTGCTCGGGACTCCGGGCAGGAGATAATTGCCGAAGAAGACGGAGTAGTAAAGGATGTTGACGCTCGGCATATAAATATAGAAACAAAGAAGGGAGAAGAAAAAAGATATAATTTAAGGAACTTTGTCAGAACCAACCAGTATACCTGCTTCCATCAAAGACCCGTAGTTAGAAAAGGGCAAAGAATTAAAAAGGGGGATGTTTTAACTGATGGCGGCGCTATTTCAAAAGGCAGGTTGGCTTTAGGCAAGAATGTTTTGGTGGCTTTTGTTTCTTGGCAGGGAATGGGCTTTGAAGATGCGATTATTATTTCGGAGAGAATTGTCCAGGAGGACTACTTTACTTCGATTCATATCGAAAATTTTGCTTGCGATGTTCGGGAAACAAAACTTGGCCCGGAAATAACAACGGCCGATATTCCAAATGTTTCTGAAGAAAAATTGAGCAATCTTGACGAAGATGGAATTATTAGGGTTGGCGCCGAAGTCAAGCCGAACGATATTTTAGTCGGAAAAATTTCTCCGAAAGGGGAGACAAGCTTGACCGCCGAAGAAAGGCTGTTAAAAGCTATTTTCGGCGAGAAAGCGAGCGATGTTAAAGATACTTCTTTATTGATGGAGCACGGCAAAAGAGGCCGGGTGGTTAAGGTTAAGGTTTTTTCTCGGGACAAAGGATATAAATTAAGCCCGGGAGTTATCAAAAGAATTGAGGTTGAGGTCGCGGTGATTAGAAAAATTCAGTCTGGGGACAAGCTTGCTGGGAGGCACGGAAATAAGGGTTGCATTTCCAAAGTCGTGCCGGTTGAAGAAATGCCGTTTTTGGAAGACGGAACGCCGGTTGATATTATTCTTAATCCTTTAGGCGTTGCATCAAGAATGAATCTTGGCCAAATTTTGGAAACCCATCTTGGGTTGGCCGCCAAGAAATTAGGATATATTGCGATTACTCCCTCAATGTCCGGCGCAAAAGAAGACGATATCAAAGCAGAATTAAAAAAAGCAGGGCTGCCAGAAGACGGCAAGGTTGTTTTATATGACGGCCGCACCGGACTGCCTTTTTCCCAAAAGGTAACAGTCGGTTATATGTATATGATGAAATTGATTCATATGGTTGAAGATAAAATTCATATGCGGTCAATTGGACCCTATTCCCTAATTACCCAGCAGCCGTTGGGAGGGAAAGCCCAGTTTGGCGGTCAGAGGTTTGGAGAGATGGAAGTGTGGGCGCTTGAGGGTTACGGCGCGGCGCATATTCTTCAAGAAATGCTGACCATCAAATCAGACGATGTTAACGGGCGGGCGACAGCTTACGACGCAATCCTGAAGGGCCAGCCGATTAAAAATCCAAGCGTGCCGGCTTCTTTCAACTTGTTGGTTTCCGAACTTAAATCACTAGGCATGAGCATAGAAATAAAAGAGAAAAAGAGAAGAAGGGCCGAAGACATTAGCGATAAAAGCAAAGAAGAAAACTAAATTATTAAATTATTAATTTATAATTTTTTACTATGCGGGTAGAAGACTTAGAAGCTATA
>Ga0136651_10002135_pt1 | contig 10864 bp, 13 predicted proteins | sample Mar14236cmmetaG_FD_94867 | JGI IMG/M metagenome (GOLD analysis project Ga0136651, IMG submission 94867) | Marine hydrothermal vent microbial communities from Guaymas Basin, Gulf of California to study Microbial Dark Matter (Phase II) - Marker... ...
CTCCTTTAACTTAATGGGAGTACTCACTGCTTCTTCCATCTCATCATTAGTTATGTATCCTTCCCTAACCATCTTCATTAAGACAAGTTTCTGTCTCTCCTTTGCAGCTTCCCAATTTACCCTTGGAGAATACTCACTTGGTGCAGGGAGAACACCAACAAGCATTGCTGATTCAGGAAGGGTAAGATCCTTTGCATGCTTTCCAAAGTACTTCCTTGCTGCTGCCTCAACTCCATATGCACCTGAACCAAAGTAGACCTGATTTATGTAATACTCAAGTATCTCTTCTTTAGAGTAAACCTTTTCAAGACGGAGGGCAAGTAGGGCCTCTTTTATTTTTCTATCCAGACTCACCTCTTTTGATAAAAACAATTCTCTAACCAGCTGTTGGGTAATTGTGGAAGCACCTTCCACAATCCTTCCCGCTCTTATGTTCTTTATAGCAGCCCTTATGATACCTTTGAGATCAACTCCGTGATGTTCAAAGAATCTTGCATCCTCACTGGCAATTAGAGCATCTATAAAATTCTGGGGAACTTCAGATAGAGGAACATAGATTCTGTCCTCAGCAAAATAAACTGTTCTTATAAGGTTTCCATCTCTATCAAAAATTTCAGAGGATTGAGGAGGTTCATATTGAATATCTTTTATGCTTGGAAGGGAGGTTGCATAGGTAAGATATACCCGATAAGCATATATCCCTGCTCCTATTAGAAAAACAAGAATTATTATCAAAATTATCAAAAAAACTTTCAATACCGGATGAATCCTTTTCCTCCTGTTCATAAAACCTCCAGATTATTTAAACAGATCTTTATATTCTGGAACAACATCTTCGGTAAACTTTTTCATCCCCTCAAGGGTTTTTTCATGACCTATCATATCCTTAAGTACATGAAAAGGAATTGTGGCAATATGGACTCCAGTCTCCAACAACTCTATTACCTGAACTCTATTTCTAACACTAGCAGCTATAACCTCACACTCAAAACCATATGTTTCAATTATATCAACACTTCTTGCTACAAGATCCACTCCACTTACCACACCATCATCTTCAATCAATATTTCATTCACAGAAAGTCCCTCTCCAGGAAAATAATCTCCTTTCTCAAATGTTATGCCAATACTCTTTCTTAGATAATCGTCAATTCTCCCTGCAAAGGGAGATATGTATCTCGCCCCTGCCTTTGCTGCAAGTAATGCTTGATTGGGAGTCATGATTAGAGTGGCATTTACAGGTATACCATCGTCAGAAAGTTTTTTTATTGCCTTTAATCCATCAAACTCCTCTCCATCTTCCTCTTTCATAGAAGGGGAAACAGGTATTTTTATAACAACGTTGTCATTTATAGAATTGAATCTTTCATAAAGGAACTTTCCCTCTCTAACCATAGATTTAAAATCACTGCTTATCACTTCAAGACTTACAGGTCTGTCTCCACACACTGAGAGTAATCTTTCTATGTATTCCCCCATGGAGAATATTTCTCCCTTTTCTTTATAGAAATTCACTGCTTTTTTTATAAGAGAGGGATTGGTGGTGACACCATCAACTATCCCCCAGGATATTGCCTCTTCAATTTCAGAGAGTTTAGCAGTATCAATAAATATCTTCATTTATCACCTCCTTTCCTAATTTTAACACAAAGGAAAAATTAAGAATAAGGAATTGCTGAACTCGCCTATAATGCAGAGAGAAGAGACTTAAATACAAAGAGATTTGTTATATCTCCAACTCCTCCAGGAACAGGAGTTATGCCAAGAACCTTCTCAACAACTCCTTTTGTATCAACATCACCTACTACCCCGTTTTCTGTAACATTTATTCCTATATCAATAATAATGGAACCTTCTTTTACCATGTCTTTCTTTACAAGATGGGGAACACCAGCACAACTAAAGACAATATCTCCCATTTTTGTAAATCTTGAGATGTCAGAAACTTTTGAATGAAGATTTATTGGCACAAAATTATTCATTAGAGAAAGAATGTATAGAGGTCTTCCAACAGTTATACTTCTACCTACAATCACTGCCACTTTTCCATAATAATCTTTTATACTCCTTTTCTTCTCATTTAAGAAGAACTTTAATATTTCAAAGGATGCCTCTGGAGTTGATGGAATAAACTTTGGTGAAAAGGAAAGAAGTCTACCAATATTCTCGGGTGTCAGGCACTCAATATCTTTCTCTGGATCTATAGCTGAAAAGATTTCAGTTTCTATGTCTTTATTTACAAGAGGTCGTATGGGAAATATACCATGAATTTTTGGATCTTTATCAAGTTCTTCAACAACTTTCTTTATTTCACTTATTGAGAAATTCATTACATCGATTGTTTCTGTAAAAACACCAAGTTCTTCTCCTAATTTAACAAGAATCCTGTGAAAAATATCTGCTCCTTTATTCTCTTTCGAAAACAAAAAAACTACTTTTGGGTGAATTCCTCTACGTTTTAGCCTAAAAACCTTACTTTCTATCTCTTTTTTTAATTTTTCCTCTAAAGGTCTTACATTGATAATCTCTCCCATCTCTTAAACCCTCACTTTACAAAAATAACTAATGAAGACCAATTATATTTCCATCATCGTCTATATCTATAAAGTTACCTGATGGAACAGATGGAAGACCAGGCATGGTTCTTATATCTCCGGCAAGAGGAACAAGAAAACCTGCCCCCGATGAAAGTCTTATATCCTCTATGGGAAAATCAAAACCTTCCGGTCTTCCCTTCAGGTTTGGATCGTGGGACAAAGATAGATGTGTCTTTGCCATACATATGGGCAGCTTATCATATCCAAGAGAAGAAAAGAGTTTAATTTTCCTTTTTGCCTTTTTAGAGTAGGAAATCTTCTTTGCTCCATAAATCTCTTTTGCTATTCTCTCAATTTTCTCTTCTATAGAGGCTTCCAGTGGATATAGGAATTTAAAATTACTTCCCTTCTCACTCGCCTTTATAACTGCTTTCGCAAGATCAATACCTCCCTCGCCACCCTTTGAGAACACTTCTGATACTACTGCGTCTTCTGCACCAGAATCTATGGCTATCTTTCTTATCAATTCAACTTCGCTGTCATGATCATCAGGGAATAGATTTATTGCAACCACCACAGGAACACCGTGAATCTTTATATTCTCAATCTGCTTTATCATATTCTCGCTACCTCTCTTTACAGCCTCCAGATTCTCCTCAAGTATCTCAGGTGGTAAAGGCTTTCCTGGAACAATCCTTCCAACACCACCATGCATTTTAAGAGCTCTTACAGTAACCACAAGAACAGAAGCATCTGGTGTGAGTCCCGAGTATCTGCATTTGATATTAAAGAACTTCTCTGCCCCAAGATCAGCACCAAAACCTGCCTCTGTTACTACAAAATCTCCAGTCTTTACTGCAAAAAGATCCGCAATTATAGAACTGTTACCATGAGCTATATTCCCAAATGGACCTGTATGCACAAAAACAGGAGTTCTCTCAATAGTCTGAATAAGATTTGGCATTAAAGCATCTTTTGTTAAAACCGCCATACTCCCTGCAACCTTTAAATCCTCTGCAGTTATTGGTTTATTATCGTATGTAAAACCAACAACAATCTTCCCAAGTCTCTCCCTTAACTCCCTCAAATTTTTTGAAAGGGCAAGAATAGCCATAACTTCAGATGCAGATGTTATATCAAATCCAGTTTCTCTTGTGAATCCGTCTCCCCTAAGTCCTATAATAACGTGTCTTAAACATCTATCAGATAGATCAATTACTCTTCTCCATGTAATCTTTGATACATTAAATCCAAGTTTATTTTTTCTATAAAGGTGGTTATCTATGTAAGAAGAGAGAAGATTATGAGCAGTGTACACTGCATACGAGTCTCCTGTAAAATGAAGATCAAACTCTGTTAAGGGGTAAATTTGGGCATATCCCCCTCCATGTGCACCACCTTTTATTCCAAAAACAGGTCCAAGGGTGGGTTGCCTTATACATACAACCCCCTTCTTTCCAACTTTGTTTAGCGCCTGTCCCAATCCTATGGTTGTAGTTGTTTTTCCTTCTCCAAGAGGTGTGGGTGTTATTCCCGTAACAACCACATATTTACCATTTCTATTGTTTTTTATCCTGTCCCACACAGAAAGTTTGATCTTTGCAATGTAATCTCCATACTTTATAATGTCTTCTTCTGAAAAACCAAGTATTTTAGCAATCTCTTCAATTCTCTTTACCTTCGCATTCCTGCTTATCTCAAGATCACTCTTCATCTTCGATCCTCCTTAGCGAAAAAACCACAAGGTTTTTTTCATCTATACAGGGAACCTTGACTTTCCCATCTTCCTCCCATAAAATTTTTCCTCCCATACGCATAACCTGAATCCAGGGATAAAGAACATAGAAAGCATGCATACATAAGCCTTCTGGAGTCAGGGCATCCTCTATAATCCATCTGTCTCCGATTCTATGCCCCAAGGGGCATTCTCCTTTTACCTTCTCTACCTCTATCTCTATCTTCATTTGAGGAAAAATTTTACCAAAAATTTAGCCTTTTACCAACTTTATTATATAATTTAATAAGAGAGATGAACAGGAAAATTTTTATTATAGCTATCTTTGTCTTACTGAGTTTGCTAACTGGATGTATTGGTGGCCTTGCCAACTCCTTCTTTACAATAAATGTGTCTGGAACTGAAGGAGTAGCATTCAGCGGTTATTATAAAGTAACAAAGAACACAGGGGAAACAATTATAGAGGAGATTAGTGGAACCGTCCCCTTTGAGGTGGATGTAAAAGGTTACTTTGTTTTCTGTAAAATTAAAAAGGAGGGAGGAAAAGGCACTTTAAAACTGGAACTTCTTAAGTTTGGAAACTCTATCTCATCTGATGAAACTACAGAGTTAGATAAATTTATAACTGTTTACAGCAGATAAGTCCTTGAAAAGATTAATTAAGTTGATAAAATCATAGATAGAGTTATTTTTAAGGAGGGAAGAATGATTGATGTTAACAATCTGAGACCAGGAGTTACCTTTGAACTTGACGGTCAGGTTTACATTGTTATAAGTTTTTTACACGTAAAACCAGGTAAAGGATCTGCGTTTGTAAGAACAAAAATAAGAAATATTGAGACAGGAAGTGTAATCGAAAAGACATTTAGAGCTGGAGAAAAAGTGAAAGAAGCTTTTTTAGAGCACAAGGATGTTCAGTATCTTTATAATGATGGTTCAATCTTCTATTTTATGGATAATAAGACATTTGAACAGATAGAAATTCCTGCAGATTTTATAGAGGAGGAAAAGTATTTCCTAAAAGAGGGTATGAATCTTTCAATGCTTTTCTATAAAGGAAGGGCTATTGGAGTTGAACTTCCAACATATGTGGAACTTGAGGTGGTTGAAACAGAACCAGGTCATAGAGGAGATACGGCGCAGGGTGGAGGAAAACCTGCAATATTAGAAACTGGTTTAAAGGTACAGGTGCCTTTCTTCATTGAGAGAGGAGAAATTGTAAAAGTAGATACAAGGACCGGTAAGTATATTGAAAGAGTGGGGAGGAAAGGATGAGTATGGATTTTGTTGTTTCAGATCAAGCTATAATTCAAATAATTGGGGATACACTCAAAGAGTTTGAGGAAATAGAAGGACTTGGCTCTGATTTTGCAAAGGAATTTATAGATATATTTGACAGAGAAGAGGTAAAAAGAGGTATAAAAATAAAAAGAGGGAACGGCAAAATATTTATAGATTTATTATTGAGAGTTTACTACCTTTCAGAGATTTCAAAGATATCAAAAACAATCAGGGAAAGGGTTGAAGAGAACCTTGAAAAACTCACAAATTGTAAACTTGAGGAGATCAACATATATGTTATAGATGTTAAAGACAAAAGTGAAACATAGAGAGATAGGAAGAGAAAAAGCACTGCAGCTTCTTTATCAGAGAGAACTTTCAAGATCTGAAATAGACAAAGTGATTGATTATTTTGAGTTCGGAGAGATACCCGATGATGCTGTTCTATATGCAATAGATCTTTTTGAGAAAATAGAAAAAAATAAAGAGAGAATAGACGAAGTTATAAAAAATCACCTGATAAAATGGGAATGGAATAGAATACTTCCTGTGGACAGGAATATATTAAGAATAGGAACCTATGAACTTCTATACAGAGAAGATATACCCACAGGAGCTATAATAGATCAGGCAGTTAGGCTGGCAAAAAGGTTTGGTGGTTATGAAGATTCCTTTAGATTCATAAATGGAATTCTTGGGAGAATCGCTGACGAGGTGAGAAGTGAGGAAAAGAATAGAAGCTAAGATTTACGGCATAGTTCAGGGAGTGGGTTTTAGGTTTTACGCCCAGTTTCGTGCCCTTGAGCTGGGTATAAAGGGTTATGTGAAGAACAACTTTGATGGAAGCGTAAGTTTTGTTGGAGAAGGGGATGAGGAGGATTTAAAGAGGATGGTTAAGTATTTAAAAAAGGGACCCACAGGAGCTGTTGTTCAGAAAATAGATATTGACTGGAAGGAATCGAAAGACGAATTTAAAGATTTTAGGATAATGCTATGATGAGAGAAGAATTTATTGAGTTTCTTAAACAGAAAAAGAAGATTGTTGATGAAGAATTGGATAAAATCCTTGAGAGAATAAAGACAAGTCCAATATATCCAGCCACTTCCTATTCTATTAAGAGTGGTGGAAAAAGATTGAGACCTGTGCTTCTTATAGCTTCTTATTCTTCTTTTAATAAAGAACATGAAGAGATAACTCTTCCATTTGCTGTTGGTATTGAATTGATTCACACATATTCTCTCATTCACGATGACTTACCTGCAATGGATAATGCAGATACAAGAAGAGGAAAACCTTCTTTACATAAAGTTTTTGGTGAGGACCTTGCAATCCTTTCTGGAGATGCTCTTCTAACACTTGCTTTTGAGGTTATGAGTGGTGTAGATTTTATAAAACCAGAACTTACATTAAGGTGTATAAACGAGATAGCAAAGAATGCTGGCATTGAAGGAATGGTTGGAGGGCAGGTTATGGATGTAATGACCTCTCCAGACGAAACTGACGAGGAACTCATATACTATATACACTCTAAAAAAACAGGAGCATTAATAAAGACTGCACTAAAGATCGGTGCTATCCTTTCTGAAAGAGGAGAGAAAGAGATAGCTATAGTTGAAAAGTTTGGTGAAAAAGTAGGATTAAGTTATCAGATCCTTGATGACATAGAGGATGCAAAGAAAGGAACTGAAGACGAGGATAGACCCACATTCCCCAAGATGTTTGGTATAGAAAAGTCAAAGGAAATTGTATCCAATCTATTGGATGAAGCTGAAGATGTATTAAAAGAATTGTCTCTTAAAAACAACATACTTCTTTCATTTGTGAGGTATCTAAAATCATGGCTATCTTAGATAAAGTTAACTATCCTAAGGACTTAAAAAAGTTAAGCACATACGAACTCAAACAACTCTCTGAAGAGATAAGGGATTACATAAAAAGGGTGGTGGGTGAAGAGGGAGGACACCTTGCATCAAATCTTGGAGTGGTAGAACTTACAATATCACTTCTTTATACATTAAATCCCCCGAAGGACAAAATAATGTTTGATGTGGGCCATCAGTGTTATACCTTTAAGATTCTAACTGGAAGAAAGGAACAATTCCCTAAGATAAGAAAGAGTGATGGTATCTCAGGATTTATCGCTCCAGATGAAAGTGAATATGATTTATTTTATGTTGGCCACGCTTCAAATTCACTTTCTCTTGTTGTTGGCCTTGCTACAAGCAGGGATCTTAAAGGAGAGAAATACAAAATAGTGGATGTTATAGGGGATGGTGCCTTAACCGGTGGTGAAGCATGGGAAGCACTCAACAACCTGGGACACTTAAAAAAGGATGTAATGATTGTGTTAAATGACAACGAGATGTCCATAGCAAAAAATGTAGGTGCCATATCAAGTTATTTCTCAAAACTTAGAGCTCAAAAACCCTATAGAAATGTTGTAAAGAGCATAAATGAAAAGCTCTCTAAAAGAGGAAAGCTTGGAAAAAGCGTGGTTGACTTCCTTGAAAAAACGAAATTTATACTGAAGCAAGCTATAATACCCGGGATGCTTTTTGAAGAACTCGGAATCCTTTACTTCGGTCCCTTTGACGGGCATAATATCCCTCTACTTATAGAGGTCTTCTCAATAATCAAAGATTTAGATGTTCCAAGAATTGTTCATGTTATCACAAAGAAGGGAAAGGGTCTTTCCTTTGCAGAGGAAAATCCTGAGGTTTACCATTCATCGCCTGCCTTTTTGAAGGAGATTAAAAAGAAAAAGACATTTTCAAAGGTCTTTGGCGAAGAGATGGTGAAAATTGGGGAAAAAAGAAAAGACGTGGTCGCCATCACTGCTGCAATGGAACTTGGCACAGGACTTAAAGATTTTAAGGAAAGGTTTCCAGAAAGATTTTTTGATGTTGGTATTGCAGAGCAACATGCTGTAAGTTTTGCTTCAGGACTTTCAAAAGGTGGAATAATTCCTGTTGTAGCAATATACTCAACTTTTCTTCAGAGAGCACTGGACCAAATAGTTCTTGATGTTGGGCTTCAGAAAAATAAGGTGATATTTGCAGTGGATAGGGCTGGACTTGTGCCTGGAGATGGACCCACTCATCAGGGAATTTTTGACCTATCTTACTTTTCCTTCTTTGAAGATTTCATTCTCATGAGTCCTAAAGATGGAAATGAACTTTCTCTTATGTTTAACTTTGCTCTCCAGACAAAAAATACATGTGTGATAAGATATCCGAAGGACAGCGCAGACAACCTTCCTATAAACACTGACTTAACACCATACAGGGCAGAAGTGTTATCAGAAGGAGATGATTTATTAATAATTTCTCTTGGAAAGATGTCCTATTATGCCTATAATATCCTTGAATCTCTTCATAAAGAAGGTATATACCCGATGGTTTTGAATATGAGATTTGCAAACCCACCTGATATTGATGCTGTATTAAAGTATGCAAAGAAAATAAAGAAAGTATTAATTGTCGAAGATCATTTCAAGTTTGGTGGCATCGGGACAAGGGTTAAACCTATTTTAATGGATATATCTGGAATAAAAATAAAACATCTTGCAGTATCTGAAACATATCCTCCTGTAGCAACAAGGAAAGAGCTCTTAAAGAGATACAAACTTGATGAAGAGGGAATAAAGGAGGAGTGTGAAAGGATAGTTGGAAAGAAAATATCGACTTGATAAATATCTCGTAAAGATAGGTTTATTTCCTTCAAGGGAAAAGGCAAAGGAAGCAATTAAGAACGGGGAGGTTTATGTGGATGGAAAACTGATTACAAAAGGTGGGGTGTATATAAGGGAAGGTTCAAAAATAGAGGTATTAAGTCCAAAGACTTATGTAAGCAGAGCAGGAGAAAAATTAAAGGGGGTGGTTTTTTTCTTTAATGTAGAAATTCAGAATAGAGTTGCATTAGATATCGGTGCAGGCACAGGAGGGTTTACAGAGGTTCTACTCGAAAATGGAATAAAGAAGGTGTATGCAATTGACGTTGGAAAAGGAGTTATTCACAAAAGAATAAGAGAAAATCCAAGAGTGATTGTAATGGAAGGAGTAAATGCAAGATACCTATCCGAAGAAGACATACCCGAAAAAATAGACATAATAACAGAGGATACATCATTTATATCCAGTAAACTTATAATTCCAAATGTAAAAGGGTTTTTAAAAAGTGGGGGAGATTATATCCTTCTTGTAAAACCACAATTTGAGGGAAAAAGGGGTTCTACAATAAAAGGCGTAGTTAGAGATTTTTCTATTCATAAAGAGATATTAATTGATATACTTAATTTTATTAAAGAGGAGGGTTTTTATCCTGTTGGAATAATTCCTTCACCTGTAAAAGGAAAGGAAGGAAACATTGAGTATCTTCTGTATATGAAAAAGAACAAAATAGATATAGAGCTGTCACTCTCTGAAATTGCTGAGAGTGCAATAAATAAAGCAAAGGAGAAATTTTATGAAGGTAGGAATTTGTTTTAAAGACACACATGAAGCAAAAATTTTATCCAGTGAAATTGAGGAATTCTTAAGAGAGAGGGGGATTGATGTATTTTTCCCTGAAAGAGATGGTGTTGAAAAAGACTCCTTGATACTCTCCTTGGGAGGAGATGGAACACTTCTTAGAGCATTCCACTTTGCTTTTCCATATGATGTTCCAATACTGGGAATAAACCTCGGAAGTATGGGTTTTCTCACCGATGTGGAAAAAGAGGACGTTTTCTCCTCCCTTGAAAAGTTACTATCCGGGAAATTCTGGATTGAAGAGAGAGTGGTGGTTGAATGCGAATTAAAGAGGGGAGGTAAGAATCTGGGAAAATTTTACTCTTTTAATGACTTTGTCATAGCAAGGGACATATTCTCTCCAATAATTGTTCTTGAAATATTTGTGGATGGGAAGTTTGCGGGAACCATAAAAGGGGATGGTGCAATTGTTTCAACTCCAAATGGCTCAACCGCATACTCCCTTTCAGCAGGTGGACCAATTGTCTCTCCAAGGAGTGAAGTTTACATATTAACAACATTGTGCTCTCATAAATTGACATCAAGACCCCTTGTTTTATCTGATAAAGAGAAACTCTCAATAACACTTATAAACTCTCCCGGGGAAACATATTTTATCGAAGATGGAAGAAAAAGGGAAATTCTTGTAAGTGGTGATTATATGCAGTTTTCAGATCAAAGAGAAATGCAAAACTTGTAAGATTGAAGGAAAAGAATTTTTATGATGTCTTAAATTCTAAATTTCACTGGGGAGATTGATGGAGGATATATGGTCTAAATGGTTTAAAGAGGGGCTAAGAAA
>Ga0136651_10002136_pt1 | contig 10855 bp, 12 predicted proteins | sample Mar14236cmmetaG_FD_94867 | JGI IMG/M metagenome (GOLD analysis project Ga0136651, IMG submission 94867) | Marine hydrothermal vent microbial communities from Guaymas Basin, Gulf of California to study Microbial Dark Matter (Phase II) - Marker... ...
GAGCAGGATGCCGATTGGAAGCGACAGTGATTCCGATGGCAGCGATTTTGCGATTCCCGCGATTCCGCCTTTCTCTTCCAGTTCACATCTGATCGAATCAGGTATCTCAATCCCGTCCATGATTTCAAACCTCTTTGAAACCGCAAGGTTTAAGTAGAGTTTCAAGCATTATTGAAATAGTGGTAAACATCAGAGATAACGTTTGCCATTCAAAGGAGATATGATCAGAATGTTCACAAGGATTCTCTACCCAACAGACTTCTCTGATTGTTCAAAGAAGGCTCTGGAGTACGTCAAAAAACTGAAAGAAGCCGGGACCATGGAGGTGATCGTGCTTCATGTGATCGATGAACGAGAGATCGAGACGGCATCCACCACCATAGCATGGCTCGGAGAGACTGTTGAAGAGTATGAAGAACAACTCATAAACGAGATGAGAAGTAGTGCAGAGGAGAAACTGAATGCAATCAATGAGGAGCTTGCGAGCGCGGGCATAAAAGCGAATGTCAGACTCATAAGAGGCATGCCGTTCAAGGAGATACTCAGGATCGCTGAAACAGAAGATATCTCTCTGATCGTGATCGGCTCACACGGGAAGAGCAGCGTCGAGGAGATGCTTCTCGGTTCTGTCTCTGATAAGGTCATAAGAAAATCCGAAAGACCTGTTCTAGTGGTGAAGAGGTGAGCTGATGGATCTGACAGCAGCAATTCTTATACTTGCCGTAACCGGCATCGGCGTTGGGTTTGCGAGCGGACTGCTCGGCGTCGGTGGATGTTTCATCATGATCCCGGTGCAGTACTGGGTATACACCGCGATGGGAGTCCCTCCTGATGTTGCGATCAAGGTCGCGTTCGGAACGAACCTGTTTGTTGTGCTGCCGACTGCAATGAGTGGTGCTTTTGGACACAGCAGGAAGGGTGCGGTCTTCTGGAGAGCTGGAATCGTTCTTGGTATTGCAGGTGCGATCGGAGCAGTGATTGGCGCTACGATTGCGGCACAACTTCCCGGCAGAGTGCTGATGGTTGCCTTTGGTCTTACAATTCTTGCAGGCGCTATCAGGATGCTCACTGCAAAACCACCAAAGATAGAGGAAGAGCCGAAGGATAGTCCCCTTCTCTGGGCTGCGTGGGGCTTTCCACTTGGTATTGTGACCGGGATTATCGGAATCGGTGGCGGTGTATTGATGATTCCTGTGATGGTGCTTGCGCTCAAATTCAGGATGCATCAGGCAGTTGGAACATCGACTGCGCTGATGATATTTACGAGCATCGGTGGAGTGATCGGTTACATCATTAACGGATTTGGAGTCGAGGGTCTTCCTGCGTATTCGATCGGATATGTGAACCTGAGTTCATGGCTCGTGCTTGCTGCAACAAGTGTCCCGATGGCACAGGTTGGTGTCCTGGCTGCTCACAAACTGCCTGCAAGGGAGCTTAAGTACGTATTCATCGTCGTAATGGCGTACATGGGATTGAAGATGATCGGAGTCTTCGGGTGGCTTGGGCTGCCGGTATAAGAGATACTCGGGACATCGATCTATGGGAATGCTGTTATAATATAGAAGTTTTGTGGTCGAAAATGCGTTTTAGATTGATCCGGAAGAAATGTGGGGTGGAGCGGTGGTTATGGCGAGGGGGGCTAAACACATACCTTGAGTTTACCACAAGTTATTGAGCGTGTACTCCCGGACTGCCCGATAACAGCAACTACACTCTGCGATTCTGATGTGATGCTGACCGAGGCAGGGGATATTCCGAAGGCAGTGGACTTTGAGGTTTTGAATTTGAAAGCGTTTGCTGATAGATATTTGTGAGTGCCGGACGTACAGGCACAGTCGAGACAGTACCAGTCACTGGTGGCGATATGGGGGACCAGTGATCGTCTGTCACGCCCTCACTTCTCCCACTTCGATTCCAGCCACTGAGGAATCCGCCCGGAATCAGGAGGACCGATCATCACATCAAGCCCGGTTGCGTCCTCGACGTCCCCTTGCAGCCGTGCAGCAAGCCCTGGAAGGATGACGGTTCCGTGATCGGTCTTCTCTCGCACATCAAAACCAGCAGAATCAAATGCCTCCTTGATCTTTCCAGCGGTTAACTGCCCTCCAGCGACCGCTGCCTCCACCCCGATCCCGTCGGTATCAACAACGCAGAGATGGCAGTCGATGTCGTTTGACGAGATGTCGCTCTCCACAGTGTAATATGTCAGCGCAAAGTTCGTCGTTATGAAGACCGGCGAGTTCCGACTTGGCGAACCGATCTCAAAGACACCGGAATCAACCATTACAGGCTTTCTCGGATCGGTGTAGATGGTATCCCTGATATGCAGTTCAGGGAGGAGCGAGTACGGCTCTGTGCTGTGCATGATCATGATGTCGCCGTACCGGATCGTGAAGATGGAGACGAGCACGCTCTCCCAGTATGCCGCGCTGACGCCATCAAGCTCCGCCCACGCGGTCATGGGCACAGCCATGAGCGGGTATGCGATATCGGTCTGCCCCTCAATCCCGGCACGTCTGATCTTTAAGAAGTTCTCAAAGGAATCCCGCAGCCCTTCTGTCGGGGACGTTCCCGGATCGAGAACGAGATCACGGATACCAATCGACGCAAACGTCAGCGCAAGCGATTTCAACGTATCCAGATCGCCGGGCGCAGAGAGGACCACGGGAACGTGGTATGTGAGCACAAGCCCTGCCACCTCGCGCCAGTTATCAGTGGTCGCGGCGTAGATGAGCGGTCTCCGGCTGGAAACGACCTCAAGCGCTGCGCCCAGAACCGTCACATCAAGTGAGCAGAGAATGAGCGGCAGATCGGTTGTTTCCATGACTGTCCTGACTGCATTGGCAAACTGGTCCGCGTCGCCTGACAAACACCTGACTGCAACCGCGTCCAGTGTTAAAAAATCCCCGATGTAGAATTTACTGAAGTTTTGGATCTTGTTGACCTGCGAGACCAGCTCATCCTCATCCATCGTGTCGCAGACCTCGTAAGCGAACGCGGTTTTATTGAAGAACGTGAGCTTGTGTCGGTACAGCACATCATCCCCGCCGATTGTGATCGCATGATCACCTGTGCCGATTGTGACCTCCCGTATCTCGGGCGCGAGAAGGTCTGTGAGCGTGTCATAATTATCTTTGAATTCAACCCCAGTCAGCGGCGGACAATCCCCCACATTCCTTGATCGATCGATCAGGTGCGAGGCGAACGCCATGCACGTGGGCTCCCCACAGTCGCCGCAATTGGTTTTCGGCAGATGCTCATAAGCCTGCAGCGGACTGTTGATCTTCATGTCACTATCGATTAATATTCGGTTGTTCTTCCGCCGATCCGTGACCGGTCGATCCGAACTCCAGTGGGGGCAGTTATCACCAGATCGTCACCAAGTCCCGCGATATCCCCATGCACATCGCTCACCACATCACGCAGATCGTGGAGTGCACGTTCGAGCACCAGTTGATCACGCTTAATCAATGAGATATCGACGATCACGATATTTCCATCGTAGATCTCCTCCTTCAGGCTGGGAATCCCGTCCAGATTGCTCAGTTCCGCGACGCGTATGTATGTTGCGGCTGGCTCCTCATCAAGGACTTTCTCGTACTCATCGAGACTCAGGTCGACATATCCGTCGGCGTTCGTCGGCGTTGACGGCGGAAATAGCAGTTCCTTAAGTTTCATGGACATAAAATCACCTACAGGTATACCCTTTTGTAGTATCTTCATATATTAACCTATTCGGTGGGGGAGACTGTTTATTATTTTCTGGAATTGGGTTCGGAAAACCGCCGATTAAGAAGGGGACGGTTGCCCGCCCATCCACATATCAGAACAGTACAGGAAAGTTCCTATTTACACACGCTTTTGCACCTCATAACCCTTTCAGTACCGAGTTTCCTCCGAATGCCAGTATCCCCTCCTGTTTCCACGCTCTCGCTCGTTTGATCACATCACCGACTTTACGGAGGATATTCCCAATTGATTTCCTGGATGGCTTATCCGGAGCTTTCCCTTATATTTGACGGTTGGTCCCGCCCAAAAAATCGGGTAGTGTACCAATCCAAGATAGTTAATAGAAATAAAAAAAAGTCCGTGTTATAATATCCAATAAGAGGGTGATTATACGTACATGCTCGATGTCATGCGGAGTTTTAAAAAGGGTCCAACGGTACAAACAACCTGTAATCTGAATCGAAGTCCCCAATTTTTATAATATATATACGAAAAAATAAAAAATAAAGTATTGAATCGCTCAAATATTGCCAAGCGTTTCAATACCAATCTTCTTGACGTTCGGCTTCCATATCTTGTCCGGCATCCAGTCTGGCTTGTTCTTCGGAGCGTTCACCTGTTCCCTCCACCCTTCAAAGACGTGTACCTTCTTTGTGCCGCGTTCGCGCAGCATTATCCGTGCAGGCTTATCCTTGGTAGTGCCGATCCGATTCGCAACCTTGAGCGCTGCCTGACGCGGCTGCTTTCCAGAAAATACACCGTGTTCGCTACCATTTTCATCTCGTAGTACGAAGTTTCTTGTCTTCTCCATAACATACTCCTCGCGATACGGTTGAGCTTATGCACGCGATACTGAACGTTTATTGATTATTAAGGTAACTACTGTACCTGATAACGCGCGGAGATGACAGACATGGTCGGCATCATGGAAATTTACCAATTGCTTCCGAAACTGAACTGCAAAGAGTGCGGGAAGCCTACGTGCATGGCGTTTGCAAGCTCGCTCCTGTCAGGTGAATCCGGAATCGATGATTGTCCGCCGATTGCCGATTCCGAATATCGTGATCAGCTACAGCACCTGAGATCGCTTCTTGCGCCGGTCGGAAATGCCACCGAGACCGGCCTTATCATCCACGACGAACTCTGCTTTGGTTGCGGGAACTGCGTCGTTGCCTGCCCGGTAAACGTTGCCAATGATCCGCACGGGGCAGCCATCGGGCTTGCGCCGTCCAATGAGAAGGTGATACTGGTTGTGGAGAACGGTGTTGTCGTCGCCAGGAATGTCGGCGAATGCAGGCGGTTCGGCGAGAATAAAATCCTGTGCGATGCCTGCATCGTGACCTGCCCCTCGAAAGCGATCGAATTCGTATAATCGATCATCCGCTCCCGCCAACGACCGCACTGCTAATAAGTATGTGTGGCGAGCCATCACTGACCGGCACCGTCTGCCTGCTCTTTCCGCACCTGCCCGAGTGAAATGCGAGATCGTTTCCGACCGCTGCTATGTTCTTCAGAATCCCAAGCGTCTGCCCGGAGAGCGAGACGTCCCGCAGCATCTCGCAGACCTCGCCGTTCCGCACCACGAAACCGAGTTCGGAATTGAACTGGAAGATGCCCTCTCCTGTGTTGACCTGCCCGCCGCGTGACCCTTTCAGATAAACACCGTCCCTGAGTTCTTCGATCATCTCTTCAAAGCACATATCCCCGTTTGCGATGAACGTGTTGCTCATTCTTGGTATCGGAATGCTGCACCCCTGCGCACGTGCGTTTCCGCCTCCAACACCTTCACAATCTCTGCAATCTCCGGCAAGTCTACCGGCAGTCTCCCTCGAGTGTAGATACGATTTTAAAACGCCGCAATCGATTAACATCGTTCGTTCCGCTGGCACGCCTTCCGAATCGAACGGATAATACCCGTATTCACGCAACGTGGGATCGTCATACACCGTTATCTGCGGGGACGCGATCTGCTCTCCGATCCGACCTGCGAGTATCGAGGAGTCCTCGATCACCAGGTCCGCCTCTGCCGCATGACCGACCGCCTCATGGATGAAGACGCCGGCAAGCTCAGGATCGAGCACGCATGGCATGGTTCCGCCCTCTGGCTGGCGCGCACGCAAGAGCTCCGTTGCAACCGTTCCAGCCTTCTCTGCGAGGGAGGGCGCATCGTATTTTTTGAATAATTCGTATCCGCAAACTCCGAATCTGCTCTTCCTGCCGGATTGGTGTGTTGTCCCGTCGGATGCGATTGCGGTGACGCCAAAACCGGTCCGAAACATCGTGTGCTCGAGATCGAGCCCTTCCGAACTCTGATAATTGACTTTGACGCAGGATTCGGAATATGCAACGGTTGTACTGCTGACACCATCGATTCTGGCATGTTTTTCGATATCCCGGATCAGTTCGATCTTTTCCTCGATCGGGACGTCTCTTGGGTCTTCTTTTATAGGCAGTTTCATCGATACTGCTTTTCCGGAGATTGGCGCCAGGGACACCTTCGCTCTCGGAGCCACCCTGTTGATGCTTGCAGAAAGCTCCTCTGCTGATCTCAGTGCCGAATCAAGATTTTCCAGATCATCTGTCGTCACAAACCCCCACGAACCTGCCGAAAGCGCCCGGATGCCCGCGCTGCTCATGAAATTGTTCGTGATCTCCTCGATCTTCTCGTTGTCGAGAACGATTGTGGTGGAATATCCTGATAGGATTCGGATATCGTAAAAATCACAATGCATGATCACATTCTTCTCTCTGATCTGCATAAATATTTGGGACGCGTGGCGTCTGTGCGTCTGGGCTGGTGTACGCGTCGAGTATACGCGTCAGGTAGTACGCAGGCAATAGGGATATGGGCAGATGACAACAATCATCTCTGCAAACCGCGTCGAACCACCCGCGACTGAGCATGCATCGGGAAGATCGTGCGCACCATCTCTGAACTGCACCTCTCCTCGATTATTGCGCGCAGTTCGGTCTCGTAATCGGATTTTTCGATCTTCTCGCTCTCGTCCTCGACGATCTCGAGGTGGGCTGCAACCAGCGTATCCACAGCACGCCTGCCGTAACCGAGAAGAGGCCTTATGTACGTGCATCCGTACCGATCCTCGAGACGCTGCGCATCAGGCAGTTTCAGCATCGGGACGCGATCATCCCTCCGCGTGCCATCCGCGATTGCGCAGCCCGGATGCGCGGACGCCACGCACCGGAGCGCGCGCAGGTGGATGTAATCGATCGCACGATTCGGATAACCGTCGCAGAGTGCGATACTATATGCAGACTCAAGAACCGCACCATCGATCCGCAATACCTCGTGCGGAAATCCAAGTTCGGATGCAACGTTTTTTGCGGGTTTCCACGTCTCTTTCCACCCGAAGTTGCAGGTCACAAGCGTTACATTAAAAAAAGGCTCAAGCAGTATTGCTGATAGCGAACTGTCCTTTCCCCCACTGAACAGCAGAAAAACGTCCATTCGCACGTTCGGATTCAGATATGCTTGATCGTCATCTCTTTCTTCTTCGGCTGGATCTGCTGGAGCAATACCTTCAACTTCGCATCGTCGATCATCGTCTGAAGCCGCCCGGACTGCGCCAGCGCGATTAACTGCAGCTCGACCTGCTCAACCAGTTGCGGGCGCGCCAGCTTAAGCGTTGTCAGTCGTTCCCTCGCCTCCGGAGTCAGGATCTTTCTGAGTATCGTCTGCTTCGCTTCATCGACCTGCTGTTGCTGTTGTTGCTGCTGCGCAGCTTGCTGGTACTGGGCAGCCCGTTGCTGCTGTTGCAGTTGTTCAAGCCGACGCTGCCTGATCTGATCAATATCTCCTGCCATGTCACAACCTCAAATATATTAAAATATGTCAATACGTTAGTACAGCTTCAATTCGGGCATCTGCTGCTTGATCTCGTACGCAGTGTTGTCCAGGAATCGCTGCCCATCCGAGGTCATGGAACGACCGCCCTTCATCGCTTTCAGGTATCCGGCTTTTTCCAGTTGCTGAAGAACCTTCCGAATGGTGGATCCGCTTCCCTTCGCAAATGTCGGCGGCATTGTCCCATTGCACTCCTTTCCCCCGTACTTTGATCGGAGTCTCGATACGCCGACCGGCCCGCTGAAGTACACCTGCCGCATAACCGCCGCACACCGCACATACCACCAGTCACAATCAACAGGCGGCAGTTCCTTGTGTACGCCGGTCTTCACATGTTCAGCCCACGCGGGGGGCGTTATCATCTTGTTGTTTTTGAGTTTTTCAGCGCTGCGCATTATCAGTTTGTCCGCTGGTACGTCGTATGCCGTTGTCATGCAATCCCTATTGTGAACATGGATAGATTAACCTATCGGCGCACAGGTCATGTTAAATACGGTCTGTGGATAATGGATAATCTATAATGAATTGGGAAACATACGGGACGATGTTAAAAGACAAGGAGGCATAAAATGGCTGTGGCGAGATCATTACATGTTGTTTTTGATGGCATGATGTGGGGGAAGATTGGTCAGAAGAGCACCCCTATATGTATGACAGTCCCGGTATGGTGTGGTAATTGATATGAAAAGAGCTCCGCACCCCATCCCTTGCCAAGGGAGCAAACGAAACATATCCGGAACAATATTATCCTTCTTCCCGCACCGATTTGATACCTTGGTTGAACCTTTTGCTGGCTCAGCAGCGGTTTCGCTTGCTGCTGCTTCTTATGGGAAGTCGCACAGATTCCATATAAACGATTTAAATAAACCTTTAATGGATCTCTGGAATGAAATCATTACCAATCCAAATGGCATTTCTGAGGGATATGAAACCCTCTGGAATGAACAGAAAGGCAGAGAAAAAGAATTTTACTTTATGGTTCGTGATAAATTTAACAATACCAGAAGACCTGATTATTTTCTTTATTTATTAGCCAGGTGTGTGAAAGCCTCTATTCGATATAATTCCAGCGGCGAATTTAACCAGAGTCCGGACAACCGGAGAAAGGGGCGCCATCCTGACAAAATGAGAAATGATATATTTGTAGCATCATATTTATTGCGTGGCAGAACGATCATAACTCATGATGATTATAAAAACATTTTAAAAAACGTTTCAAAAACAGATCTGGTTTATATGGATCCGCCATACCAGGGTGTGTGTACTGGTAGGGACCCCAGATATTACAATGGTATCGATTTTGACGACTTTTTATCCCAGATAAAAAAACTGGTTAGACGCCGCATATCATTTATACTAAGTTATGATGGTCGCAAAGGAGAGAAAACTTATGGTAAGGAAATTCCTATGGATATCGGTATCCAGCGAATGGAAGTAAAAGCGGGCCGATCAACCCAATCCACACTATTAGGTAGGAATGAAATAACTTATGAGTCAATCTATCTCTCTGAAGATTTGGTTAAACGTCTCAATCTGCCGCCTGATAAAATTTTAAGCAAGGTAATCCCCCACCGCGGTACTAAACAAATGGCACTGCCCTTAAACAGAGATTAAGTATGGCTGACAAAGATTTATCCGTTGAACTTGCTGAACTTTTGACGTCAATTCCAAGTAAGCGAGCAGGGGTTGTCGTTAAACATATCAGTGAGCACGGATTTATAACAACTGAAGATTTAGAAGGCAAATATGGTTATAAGCATCCTCCAAGAGCTGTACGTGATGTTCGTGAGGCGGGAATACCAATAGAAACATTTAACGTTAAATCTTCGGACGGACGTAATATCGCCGCATATCGTTTCGGCGATTTATCCCTGGTCGATAAAGACAAATTAGGTGGGAGGAAGACATTTTCAAAAAAATTCAAGCAGGAGCTTTACGAAAATGGTTGTGGGCGTTGTGCAATCTGTATGGGGCAATATCATCAAAGATACCTACAGATAGATCATAGAATACCTTATGAGGTTGCAGGAGACCATGATAGTCAGAATAAAGACACAGATGACTATATGTTGTTGTGCAGTTCATGCAATCGAGCGAAATCATGGTCATGTGAACATTGTGCCAACTGGCTAACCGAAAAATCCGATAAAATCTGTTCTAACTACTATTGGGCACATCATGAGAATTATGTTCACATAGCTTTGAGGGAAATACGACGCCTCGACATAATATGGGACGAAGAAGATGTGGCAACATATGAAAAGCTGAAAACGATAGCCAACAGCCACGGTCGCCCAATACCAGATTATGTCAAAAAAATAATCGAGAAGCATCTTTTAAATAATCACAACACATCCCCATGACCCCAAAATCACAGAAATGGATGCAACTCCCGCGCAACATCGCGATCGGACACGGCGCGATCGCCGACACCGCCAGGATGTGCACCGAACTCAAGCTGGGCAAGCACGCCATCATCGTAACAGGCAGAACGACGCGAGAGATTGCGGGCGAGTCCGTATCCGACATCCTCGCGAGCAACGGATTCCAAACAGATATCGCAATCGTCACGAACGCTGATCAGGCGAACATAGACGCCACAGTAAAAACAGCGAGAGATGCCTCATTCCTCGTAGGCGTCGGCGGCGGAACAGTGATCGATGTCGCGAAACTCGCATCGACTCTGCTTGACATCCCGTTTCTGAGCGTGCCGACAGCAGCAGCGCACGACGGCATCGCATCGATGCGTGCGTCGATCGCCCGCGATGGCGACACGGTATCAGTGCCCGCGCAGGCGCCGCTCGGGATCATCGCGGACACAGAGATCATCGCCCGTGCCCCCTATCGGTTCCTCGCATCCGGTTGCGGCGATCTCATCTCAAATTACACCGCGATTCTGGACTGGCAGCTTGCGCACCGGCTCAGGAATGCGCCGTACAGCGAGTATGCTGCCACACTCTCCCGGATGACTGCGCAGATCGTGATGGACCGGGCAGAGACGATCAAACCCGAACTTGAGGAGTCTGCGAGGCTTGTCATCAAAGCGCTCGTCTCAAGCGGCGTTGCGATGAGTATCGCCGGCTCATCCATGCCCGCGTCCGGGTCCGAACATAAATTCAGCCATGCGCTCGACCGGATCGCGCCAAAGCCAGCCATGCACGGCGAGCAGTGCGGCGTCGGAACGATCATGATGATGTACCTGCATGGCGGCAACTGGCAGCGGATCAGGGATGCGCTGCGGACGATCGGTGCACCCACGACTGC
>Ga0136651_10002140_pt1 | contig 10842 bp, 10 predicted proteins | sample Mar14236cmmetaG_FD_94867 | JGI IMG/M metagenome (GOLD analysis project Ga0136651, IMG submission 94867) | Marine hydrothermal vent microbial communities from Guaymas Basin, Gulf of California to study Microbial Dark Matter (Phase II) - Marker... ...
AGATAAAGTTTTGTTTTGAAAGCATTGTTCGTAATTTTGCGAAATACGAATATATTAAAACTCTCTTATTAAAAATGAAGGAAATATAAAATGCTTGAAGAAACTGAATCACGTTGTCCTGTTAATGATAATATCAAAACAGGAACGACGATAAATATCATTTAAAACAAAAAATTATGTTTCAATTACCTGACTGGACATTTGAGTTTCACGGCCACAGATGTCCTTTTATGCCCATCGGTTACCGCATGGGTGAATTGGCCAAGGAAAAACTGGATGTGGGCAAATCGCTCAACCACGACATGCATGTTTTTTCGGAAATGGGTATCGGCCATCCGCAGGGATGTATGCAGGACGGTATTATGGCTTCAACAGCCGCAACTTTTGGAAAGGGCCTCATCGAGAAATTGTATTATGGAAAAGTGGCGGCCACCTTTTGGCATCCTCAAAAAGGGGCGGTGCGAATTTATTTGAAAAATGAATTTGCCGACAGCCTTTCGCCCCATGAGTTTTTCAAATACCGTAAAAAAGGCGTAGAGCCTTCAGAAATTCCGGAAGAAGTACGTGCCGACATCATTGACAAAGTATTAAACGCTACTAACGAAGAACTGTTCAAAGTGACCATGCTCCCCGATTTTGAATACAAACCGGTAAAAGGCAGTTTCGCCAAAGGTAAATGCGAAGTTTGCGGTGAATATGTATTCGAAAGATATCTGAGAATTAAAGATGGGAAAAAGGTTTGTATCCCCTGTTCGGGTTTTCATGCTGATGAAATGTTTTTACCGAAAGTGAAATAAGTAAGTTCAACGGCACAGGTTCCGGGACATAAATCATTGCAAATAAATTGAAATCATGTTATACACCATCGTATTCTTTATTATTGCCGTTGCCTCTTTCATTTTTGCCATGCTGGGTCTGGGAGGCGGAATGGTTTATGTCCCGGTATTGAACTGGGCGGGTTTCGACATGGTCAAAGTGGCCATTCCCCTGGGCTTGCTGCTCAACGGACTGAATACTTTGCTGGTGCTCATCCCTTTTGCCCGTAAAAAGCTGGTGGACTGGAAAGGGGGAATGGTGATGGCCGTAACCGCATTGATTGCAGCCCCACTCGGTGCCATGACCAGCGACCAGGTTCCTGTTCAAACGCTGAAGATTTTATTTGCCATTATGGTGGTTGCGGCTGCGGTCCGGATGATCTGGTCAGCCAAAAAAGCGGAACCCGAAAACATGATGCCCCTCGGAAAAAGAAGCCTGATCGGGTTTTTTGTCGGGGCATTTGCCGGATTTACGGGTGGTATGCTTGGACTTGGTGGCGGGTTCATCATCGCGCCTATTCTGATGATGATGGGTTATAAAACCAAAGAAGCCGCAGCAACCACCGCTTTCGTAGTAACATTTTCATCCTTTTCAGGTTATCTCGGGCACATGGTCTCCGGTGAAACGAACTGGTTGTTAACAGGAATCGTAGTTATCGCCGTCATCATTGGGTCGCAGTTGGGAGGGCGCTACATGACCCAAAAAGCCAAATCGAAACAGGTAAAAATCATTTACGCTATTGTGCTGCTGCTGATTGCTGCCAAGATGACTTACGGAGCACTGACCTATCAGCCAAAGCAGAAAGAAAACAGGCCTCCGGCCAATAGCGGGGATGAAACTTCCATGCTATCGCCTTCAGCAGCAAACAATATTTCTTTGAACCACAGCACAGTTTCGGCTGACATATTCAAAATGCAATGAAAACGAAGTGGCAAAATATAGCTTTCCTGATTATTTTGTTGGTTGCTTCTTCCGTTCAGGCACAGGAAACATCAGCTCTAAAAAGCCTTGAATGGCATGCTTACACACAGCTCAGGTTTGCCACAGATTTTGACAGCTACAACAACTTTTCGGTACGCCGCTTGAAATTCTGGTTCAAATCGCCTCCCGGTTTTTCCAAACACTGGTCGTTTAAAGTGCAGGCCATTTTTATGTCCATTCAGAATGAGAGATTCTTTTTACAAGATGTTTACGGACAATACAGCTGGAAAAACTCGAGTATCCGTTTCGGGCAATTTATCCCGCAATACGCCTTGCAACGGTTTCAACCCGACTATTTGATTCCAAGTAGCGAAAGGTCGAGGGCAATTACACTGCTCGTCCCAGATGGTACGTTAGGAGCAAGGGATATCGGCCTGCAATATAATCTACGGGCAATGAACAAGAAGCTGGAATTTAACATTGGCCTGTTCAACGGTTATGGCATCAAAGACTACCGTTTCAACAACTCGGGATATTTGCTTACACAAAACCTGTCCTATCGCATTCCGATAAAGAAAAGTTCGCTTAAGTTTGGTTACTCGGTAATGTACCGCAAAGCCGAAGACATTGTTTTTCATGGCATCTTACCCGACACACTCAGTTATTCGGGCAGTGATTTTCGGTTTAATGTTTATAGTATTTTCAACAGTAAAGTTGTGGATATTCAGGCCGAATATCTTTATGCCCTTCTGGATACCACCACGGCCAGCGGATATTATGTTTTGACCACGGTAAAATTCAACCCAAAAAACCACGCCTATTTTGTATTTGACGAATATACAAACCAGGATAGCTTTCCTGTAAACAGTCCCTGGTATATTGTCGGTTACAATTATTTATTCAGGAAATACAAAATCATGCTCAGCCTCGAAAGTGGTTTTCAAGGGGTCGCCGGGCAATGGCAAAACAGAACGGTAATCCAATTTCAACTGTTTTTTCATTAGAAGTTTTACCTCGCTACAAATCCAAACGAATGGCTATTGCTCACTTTTGTCACGGATTTGCAAAAGGATTCTCTCAAAAACTTCATTATCCTGAAAACCGTTAAAGTCTTTGCTGTTTTGCATGCGTTCGTACTCATTAAATCCCTTATCAGCAGCTACCTGCAATTGAGCAAGTGCCAATTCCGCCTTACCGGTTCTGGTGAGTAATACTGCTTTTAAATAATACACTTCCGGATTATCTGGATCAACCTTTTTGTAAATCGTTAAATATTTCTCCGCTTCCTTGAACTGGTTATTTTTCAGTGTTCCGCTGGCATACATATACGAAACCAGGCTCAGGTAATTCTGCAATCTCAGGCTTACCGGATCCTCCGGTTTTTTATACAAATCTTCTATTTCCTGTAACCACCAGCTTAAATTCTTTGATCCTATCGCTGCTGCATATTTTTGTTGCTGATTTCGCTCGAACAGTTCCTGCCTCTCCTCTTCCTGTTGCCACTTTATGTATGTCTTTGTCTGTGTCAGTTTATCCAGCTTATTTCGATATCTTTCCACAGGAATAAGGTCATACAGAAAGCTCACCATCTTTCTGTAAACAGCAACCTCCTGTACCACATTTCCCGAAACAGTTACCAGAAGACTGTCGTTTCTCTTCTGAAATTCTTCGATCAGCTTTTTATCTTTCAGCAATAAATCTTTTCTCATGGCATCGAAAAGCATGTATTGAAAGCCTTCCTGCATCACTTGTTTCAGCGGCCAGTCGTGTTTGCCGTCGTACACTAACAGACAATGCGATATAGGCATCTGGTTTAGTGTCCTGTCCAGCTCTTTCAGTTCAAGGTAATTAAAGTCTTTATTTCCAACAATTGCCAGGTAATTGAATTGTGTATTGTATCCCAGGCTGATGGGCGGGAATCCGGCCGCACATCCGATAACACCCGCCACCGGCTCTTTGCGGAACAATGCAATACCCGCTGCAACCCGGGCCCCTCCGGAAAATCCGGAAACAACCAGCCGTTTATCATCTACACGGTAGCGTTGCCGCACTTCATCGAACAATACTGAAACAATCCGATCCGATTCACCCTGCGTTTGTCCGTTCATCGAGTTGTTGGACCCGACTAGTATAAACCCAAACTTTTCGGCAAGCGGAGCATACTTTTTAACGGGAAGAACTCCCCTTCTGTGCGCATCGAAAAAGAAAATGACTGGAAAACTATAGTTCAATTTACTAGAATCGGCATAAGTTGAAGGCAGGTACAAAGCATAACTGTATGTTGAGTCAACTTTACAAGAGATATCTTTTTGAACAACTCCTGAAAGAAATGTGTAAGATTTTTTTGAAGCGGGACCAATGTCTTCTTTACTACTATTTTGTCCCCCAGGTTGCACACAGGAAACAAGAAATGAAAAAAGGATAATCCACGATTTATTCATTACGGAACATTTTAAGCGAAAAGTACGGAAAAATTAAAAAGCAATGCAACTATTTTTTGTGACTCCTTTGGAAATTGAGATAATTTTCGTTTATCTTTGTTCGTAGTTTTACGAATAACGAACATAAATAATTATTGCTATGGAAATCAAAATTCTAGGAACAGGGTGTCCTAATTGCAGAACATTGGAAAAAGCCACTCGCGACACTGTTGACGAGTTAGGAATCGATGCAACGATCAGTAAAGAAGAAGATATTATGAAAATAATGGCGTATGGTGTGATGCATACCCCTGCTTTGGTAGTGAACGAGAAAGTGGTATCGAGTGGGCGGATTCCGAGTAAAAATGAACTGAGAAAACTATTAACCAATTAAAACTGAATAAAATGAAGACTGTTTATTTCTTTGTTATAACAATTATGTTAACGGCAGCGGGGTTTACTATCCAGGCTCAGACTGCTAAGGTTGAACAGAATGAAACCCTTAACCCCACCGACAAAATCGAGGTGTATTATTTTCACTTTACATCGCGCTGTACAACATGCAGGACAGTGGAGTCTGTAACCCGAACAATACTTAAGGAAACTTATCCTGAACGGATGAAAGAAGGAATGCTGTCTTTTAAAGCGCTCAATCTTGACGAGCGTGTCAACGAACAGCTTGCTGACGAACTTCATGTTTCAGGACAAACGCTGTTATTTGTGAAAGACGGTGAAAAGAAAGACCTGACAACAGATGCGTTTATGTATGCCCGTTCAAATCCTGACAAATTGAAAAAAAAGATCATCCGAACTATCGACACACTCTAAAACCCTATGGAGTTTTTAACCGACTTACTGGAGAACAACTCGCTACCGGTTTTATCCGCTTTTATCCTGGGTTTAATGACAGCTATCAGTCCCTGCCCGCTGGCAACTAATATTACGGCAATCGGCTTTATCAGTAAAGACATAGAGAACCGAAACAAAGTATTTTTTAACGGGCTTGTTTACACACTGGGGCGTGCGGTTTCGTACACAGGACTGGCCGTTGTACTTTTTTATGGTGCTGACCAATTCAGGATCTCGGGATTTCTTCAACAGTACGGAGAAAAGATCATCGGGCCTTTGTTGATCATCATCGGCTTGTTTATGCTGGATGTATTAAAAATCAAATTTCCCGGAATATCATCACTTACCGAAAGGATGAGTAAAAAGGGAATCAGCAATTACTGGGATGTATTTTTATTAGGGATGGTTTTTGCCCTTGCATTCTGCCCATACAGTGGGGTGCTTTATTTTGGCATGTTGATTCCTTTGACTATCAGTAGCGGAAATGCCTTTGTCCAGCCCTTTGTTTTTGCCGTCGCAACAGGTTTACCGGTCATTCTTTTTGCCTGGCTGATCGCTTACACATTGTCAAGCGTAGGTCTTTTTTACAACAAAGTGAAAATATTTGAGCTTTGGTTCAGAAGGGTTATTGCTGTCCTGTTTATCACGGTTGGCATTTACTATGTGTTCATTATTTATTTTTAGTTTATAAACTACCCGTTCGCTATAAGCGAACTAAAATAAAGGATTATGGAATGGAAAAATGAATTGAAAATATTATTCTGGATCACTTTCTTTTTTCTGCTGGCTTATTTTATGCCGCTGGAGAATCTGCGGTTTCAGGAGGCAGTTGAAGCCACATTAGACTTAACACGGTGGTATGCACGCGAGCACGTTATTCTCTGCCTGTTACCCGCTTTTTTCATTGCCGGAGTTATTGCTGTCTTTGTCAGCCAGGGCTCGGTACTGAAATATTTCGGGGCACAGGCTAAAAAATGGGTAGCTTATACCGTGGCAGCTGTTTCGGGAACAATTCTCGCCGTCTGTTCCTGTACTATTTTACCTTTGTTTTCGAGCATTCACCAGCGGGGCGCCGGTCTGGGGCCTGCCATTGCCTTTTTGTATTCAGGACCAGCCATTAACATCCTGGCTATTATCCTTACGGCCAACATACTGGGTTTTGAGATGGGTGTTGCAAGAGTTATCGGAGCTGTAACTTTCAGTGTGATCATTGGCCTGACCATGTCTCTGATCTACCGCAAGGAAGAGAAAGAAAAAGCAAAGGAACAGATGAATTTTGTAATGCCTGAAGAAAAGAGGCCTTTGTGGCAAACGGCTTTTCACTTTTTTACCCTGGTACTCATTCTTGTTTTTGCCAACTGGGGCAAACCTGACACTGACAGCGGAATCTTGTTTTGGATATGGGTCAGCAAATGGCAGATCACTTCATTCTTCGGATTGCTGTTGGTTTATTCGCTCATCCGTATCCTGAAAATAACCTGGTGGTGGGTGCTGGCCGGAGCCGTGCTGACAGCTCTCAGTGCCCTGCTCACAGATAATCCGATAATACCAATGATCGTTGGCATTGCCTCCGTCAGTACGATGACCTTGCTGGACGGCGGTGAGAACAAAGAGTGGACACTTTCGAGCTGGGGATTCACCAAACAGATCATGCCGCTGCTGGCTTTGGGAGTCATTGTTGCCGGTTTTTTACTTGGTTCAACCCACGATGGTACGCAAATTGCCGGCATCATCCCCGAAACATGGATCAGCGGGCTGGTAGGCGGAAACTCATTATTTGCCAATTTCTTCGCTTCCATTGTTGGCGCGTTTATGTATTTTGCCACGTTAACTGAAGTACCTATCCTGCAGGGGTTGCTCGGTGCCGGCATGGGAAAAGGCCCGGCGCTGGCTCTGTTACTGGCAGGGCCTTCGTTGTCGCTACCCAACATGCTCGTCATTCGCAGTGTGATTGGCACGCAAAAAACGCTGGTTTATGTGTGTCTGGTGGTGGTAATGGCGACCATTACAGGTATGATTTATGGAGGGATATTTTAACCAAATAATTAGTAGTCAATAGTCATAAATCAACTTTCTCAAATAATCATTTCCGCTCCGGTGGCGGCCACTGAAAATTTAACGCTCCCGGAAACTCTTTTTCCACTTCTACTTTCAGCCACATCAGGGCCCTAATCATCGGGTGGATGCTTTCCTTTTCGGGTTTCAAATGATGCAACAGGTAATTCCATGCCCCCAGCGACCTGTCAATGCCCATCAGGGCTACGCTGGCGGAGCCGTCCGAGTCTTTCTGGATCCCCTTATACAACTCAGGATCATCCTGTTCTTCATACAAGCTGGTGAAAGCCCTTCTGACCTTGATCGGTAATTGAAAGTGATACCACATGATCACTTCCACCGCACTGGAAATCTTCTGTAACAACTTTTTATCTGTAATGCCGGGATAGCTTACACGTAAGAATTTTGTTTCCGGATCGTAGTGCTGCTTTACCGTTTGCTTCCTGTCCTCAAACCACCGATAAGCATTTTCGCCGTATTGCTCGGCCACTTTGCTAACCGGATGCTGTTTTGCTCTCCGGCGTTTCTCCTCATACTCTGCCATGGCATCTTCCAGCTCCTCTTTATCTTCTTCCTGTTCAAACAAAGGGAATGGAGTCTTTTCTTCCGGGAGGACAGAATCATCGATGAGGTCTTCTGCTTCATCCATGATCTTCCCAACCTGGTCCCAGAACTCTTTGTTCTCCTCCATCGACCGTTCCCGCTCTTTTTCTCTTTCCATTCTGCGCATCATAATCTTTTCGGACGCAAAAACCCGGCATTTTTCTGTGTACATGCATCGTTCGCACCACCGGTCGCAATAATTGTATATACCCGGAATAAAATCGCCTACGGGTTCTTCGGGATAATCTTCTGGATGCATAAACTGTCTGTTTTTTTTAAGCAAATTTAGCAAATACCAAACGCATAAATAATAAGCAGGTTTTTCCCAGAATAATTTACCATATTTTTGAATAAAATAAATTTTCATAATATGAAACGAGCAATTCTCGCTTTTTGCCTTATCCTGTTTGGTCAAATCATTTTTGCCCAACTCATCGAAGAAGGTTCTGTCTGGAAATACCTCGACGACGGCTCTGACCAGGGCACAACCTGGCAGCAACCCGGTTTTGATGACAGTAGCTGGGCCGAAGGGCCTGCACAACTTGGCTATGGAGACAATGACGAAGCTACGGTGCTGAAATGGGGTGATGATTCGTCGAATAAATACATCACTTATTATTTCCAGAAAACATTTAACGTGAGTGATCCACAGGAAAAACCCATACTGAAAGCCGGATTGGTCCGCGACGACGGTGCCGTGGTTTACATCAACGGTACGGAAGTATTCAGGGCCAATATGCCCGACGGCGATATTAATTACACGACCAACGCCTCCCAGGCAGTTGCCGGCGACAGCGAAAACCTGTTTTATTCATACGAATTTCCTGCTTCCGTTTTGCATGCCGGCGAAAATACCATCGCCGTTGAAATTCACCAGCGCTCAAAAACCAGTTCGGATATCAGTTTCGACCTGCGGCTGGGCTTTACCGAATTCTCGGTTTTTAAAAAAGAACCCTATCTGCTGTTTGCCGGCGATAACACGCAAATGCTGATCGTATGGCAAATGGACAGCACCCGTACCTGCCAGTTGGATTGGGGTACCGACACTACCTATTCTGCAGGATCAGCCAACACCGAAGAATACGGTGACGACCATCAACACAAAATACTGATCACGGGATTAACCCCCGACACCAAATATTTCTACCGTATTTCGTGCGAACGGCTGGCAATAAAAAAAGGTAGTTTCGTAACTGGTGTTTCCGGCGATGTTTCACAGATCAGCTTTTATGCTTACGGTGATACACGCACCAACCCCGGCACCCACAACCTGGTGGCCGAAAAGATCGTGCAGGAGATCACTCAACATCCCGAAACACAAACCTTTATCATCTCCACCGGCGACCTGGTGGCCAACGGTAACAACGAGAACGACTGGCAGGAACAGTTTTTTTCTTCCGATTTCGGGCACATCCGCCAAATGATGAGCTTGCTGCCTTATGTAGCGACCATGGGCAACCACGAAGGACAGGGACATTTATTTAAAAAGTATTTCCCCTACCCCATGTTCGTTTCCAACCGGCACTATTATTCGTTCGACTACGGCCCGGCACATTTTACAATCATTGATCAGTTTACTGATTATGATGAAGGGAGTCCGCAGTATGAATGGCTGGTTAACGATCTGGCCACTTCTGATAAACACTGGAAATTTATCCTATTGCACGAGCCGGGATGGTCGGCTGGCGGTGGACATGCCAATAACGGAAAAGTGCAACGGCTTATCCAGCCTCTGTGCGAAATGTACGGTGTCCAATTTGTGCTGGCAGGTCATAATCACTATTATGCCCGCGCGGTCGTTAATGGTGTAAACCATATTACTGCAGGTGGTGGTGAAGCTCCGTTGTACAACCCAAATCCGGATGCCAGCAATATCGTAATCGTAAGTAAAACAAATAATTATTGCCGAATTAACATTGCAGGCGACACGCTAACTTTTACTGCTACCGATAAAGACGGTAACCAGATAGAAGCTTTTAACCGTCCTTTGAATCCCGAAGCTGTAACAGAAAGTCCTGCACAAGATTATTTTCCCATTTACGCTTCCGGGAAATCGATTATCATAAACAATAAAAGGGACAAAAAAGGTCGTTTGAATATTTACGACACGAACGGAAGAAACATATTCGATAAAAAACTGGCCAAAGGGGAAAACCAGATGCAGGTTGATTCGACAGGCATTTATTTTGTACGAATTGTTTACGAAAAGTATAAGAGTACTGTGAAAAAGGTTTTTGTGAAATAGCTTCCTTCTAAATTACATCCTGCAACATTTGACTATCTGATAAAGTTTTCTGTCTTTCCACCGGGAGTGTACAGTACTGATATTCTTATTACAGCACATCTCAAAATCATATAACTCTTTTCCAAAATTGTGTAACGCCCCATCGTTGCACCTGACCTTTCTTTGTACTGTTGGAAAAAGATAAACCCGACGGCAAACAAATAACTTTTTTATCCTAAGAACTATGTTAAGTAATATCATAAAATTCTTTCTCGAAAACAAGCTGGTCACCTTCCTGCTACTTGCCCTGTTCATCACATGGGGTGTGATCACTTCGCCCTTTAACTGGCAAACAGGTATTTTGCCTAATGATCCGGTTCCGGTGGATGCTATCCCCGATATCGGTGAAAACCAGCAGATCGTCTACACCGAGTGGCCAGGACGCTCACCGCAGGACATCGAAGACCAGATCACCTATCCGCTGACAACATCTTTATTAGGGATACCAGGTGTAAAAACTATCCGCAGCAATTCCATCTTCGGAGTATCGAGTATTTACATCATTTTCGAAGAAGGCAAAGAATTTTACTGGACACGCACACGAATACTCGAAAAGCTGAACTCACTGCCAGCAGGAACATTGCCGGAAGGTGTTAACCCGGCTCTCGGCCCGGACGCAACAGCACTGGGGCAGGTTTACTGGTACACGCTCGAAGGGCGCGACAAAGACGGAAATCCTGCCGGAGGATGGGATCCTCAGGAGCTGCGCACCTTACAGGACTTTTTTGTCAGGTATGCCCTTACTTCTGCAAAAGGTGTAGCTGAAGTAGCTTCCATCGGCGGATTCGTAAAAGAATACCAGGTGGATATCGATCCCAACGCTATGAAAGCCTACGGGGTAAACATCAACCAGATCATCAGTGCGGTAAAAAATTCTAATCTCGACATCGGGGC
>Ga0136651_10002141_pt1 | contig 10839 bp, 9 predicted proteins | sample Mar14236cmmetaG_FD_94867 | JGI IMG/M metagenome (GOLD analysis project Ga0136651, IMG submission 94867) | Marine hydrothermal vent microbial communities from Guaymas Basin, Gulf of California to study Microbial Dark Matter (Phase II) - Marker... ...
ACCTTAAAAGCGGACAGCGTAATGTACTGTCCCTGCAGAAATTGACAAGGGGCAGATGTAGACATCTGCCGCGCACGAAATATCATCCGAAATGGATTCCCGACAACCCGCAAAACATCTTGATTTAAACAATGATATGACTTTTATTTCGCATATCTATGAAAAAGCCCGATAGCAACTTTATTATATTCATCGTCATTCTGCTTGTCTATATCGCCGGACAGCTCCTGATCGGCACTTATCACCCCGATGAGAAGCGGTTGGTGTATGATGCTCCGGCCGATGTCGATTTTCTATACTACGGCGCCATTATCAATACAGTCCTCGACAACATGCCGCCGGAAAATCCGGCTTTCGCCGGTGTCAAACTGACTCAGCCGTTTATCCAGTACTATCCGGCCGCCATACTGGCAAAAATACTCAACCCGTACAACAGTATCAGAATTCTGAATCTCCTTTACCTGATTCTTTTTTGGCTCCTGCTTAAAAGCCTCTTCCCCGCCAGATACGGTCCTCCTCTGGCTGTCCTGTTCTCAGCGTCGGTTTTCGCGGTCGATCTCAATGCGCTCGGGGTCGATTTTGTCGCCCGCGGTTTTACCCATGCTCCCTTTTTCATCCTTCTGACATCCGCCATATTTTGTAAGAGAATGTCGATACGATTGATCTCCATATTCGCCGCGGCGCTGATTAACGGTTATGCAATGCTGATGGTCCTCCCTTTTCTGGCTGTCATGGCCGTTCTGAACCGCAAACGCGACGATATCTATCTGCTGGTCTCCGGCCTTCTCGGGACAATCGCCGCCTCGCTGATTGTAACCTCGGCTGTGACCGAAAAGCCTTTTTATTTTGTACTTACCGAGGCTTTCTATTTCGACCCGCTCGAGATATTAAAACATGCCGCACCGTTTATTATTCTCGCCGCTTTCTATCGTCGGCGCGATATGAGTATTCTTCTGGCAATCGCCCTGATATTCGGCTCGCTCATACATTTCAATCCCTTTTTCCCGATTTTCATGGTTTATTTTGCCGGGGCGATGATTGTTGCTTCGGGCGAACCGCGTCTGCCCGCCGCCGGTTTGCTTGCCCGTCTTGTAGTCATAGTGCTGTTTGTCGGGTTCATTATCGCCTGCTATTCCAAATACAATCCGAACAAGGGTGATTACTATCCGCGCTACGACAGTCGTCTGGACAAAGCTGTCTCATGGATCAACCAAAACACTGATCAGAACGACTGCTTCATGGCGGTCACCGCCGATTCCCATGATATGGCTCTGGTGATGCAATCCCGCCCGGTTTATCTCGGTTTTATCGGCCACGTGTCGCATCTTGGTCTGAGCTGGCGCGAGCGGTACAATAATATCACCAAGGCATATCGGATGAGTCTCCCCCCGCCCGAGGTGGATTATATTTTCTACGGCCCGGTGGAAAGCAAATATTTCCCGCATATCAGGCTGACATTGCCGGTCGCGTACCAGGATGAACATGTCTTGATTTATAAGACGGAGAAATAGGATCACTGCTTCATGATAAGTTCTTTTATATACCCCCAGAGTGATATCAGCAGAAGGATGATAAAGGCAATTATGACAACCCAGTTCCATGAGTCTTTTTTCTTCGGCGCATAGGTCTCGTACTCCGGAGTTTTCTTGAAATAGGCCAGATCACCGATGATCTCATCAATCGTCTGGTACCGGTGAACCGGATTTTTGTCGAGCATCTTCATTATAATCCGATTGAGCCTTTCCGGCAATTCGGCATTGAATGTTATCGGCGCCTGGGGTGTGACCGAATTGACCGCCTGCGCGACACTTTTGGCCGTCTGGCCGTAAAACGGCGGTCGGTCGGCCGCCAGGGTGTACAGGTTACGCCAAGTGAGAATATATTCGAGCGCTCATCGATATCACGGTCGTTGATCTGCTCGGGAGACATAAACGAGACAATATCGGCCGGGAGTGATTCGATCGAGCCGGTCGAAGCGGAAGTGTCGATCATACCGAAATTGATGAATTTGACCTGTTTGGAGTGGGTGACAATAATCTGTTCCGGTATCAGGTTTTGCGCCAGCATCCGGTTGTCATGGAGTTCCTTTATAGCTGAGCATAACTGCCGCGTGATTTCGATCACACCTTCATTTGAGATGCGCCCCGATACGCGGAGCTGTTTCAGATTCATTCCCTCGGCGTATTCCATCGCGATAAAATCGCGCTTTCCGACCTGCCCGACCTCGTAAACTGCCAGCAGGTTGGGATGGTGTATCTCCAATGCTTTCTCGGCCCCGTCAATCATAAACTGTTTGATCTGCGCATCGGTTTTCTGATCTTCGTAGAACAGTTTGAGCGTGACCTTGTTGCGTTTCCAGGTATCTTCGGCCAGATAAATAATCCCCAGCCCGGTGGCCCCGACTTTACGAATTATCTCGTAATGCGAAATCCGGTTTCCCGCCGCCGGGTTTTTATCGTTATTTTCTTTCTTATCCCGGGCGTTCCAGCGCATATAATTTACTCCGTGATTTAATCGGCCCGATATACCGATGTTTTCTATTCGGAATATATCCGGTTCTATTAAATACAACAATAAGATAATTCCGAAAAACCGCACGAATTACCTGTTATTTTATATATGAAAACAGGCCGGATTCATCGCCGAATTCGGTTCCTGATCGGGGCGGAAGTGTAAATATTTTAATTGTTTAATATGGCCCGATTCCTTATAATCCTAAGGTTATAGCGAAACCGCTTAGAGGGTGCTAACGTAAACTGTACTGAAGGGCCTAATTGGCTGAGAATGACAAGATATTAATCGAAAGCGCTCTTGCCGGAGACCAGAGCGCCTATAAACAACTGATGAACCGGCATAAGACGGCTATCTTCCATATTGTTTTTAAGATAGTTCGCGACAAGGAAACCGCCGCCGATTTGGTTCAGGAGACGTTTATGAAAGCATTCGCATCACTGGCCACATATCGCGCCGAATACAAATTTTCGACCTGGCTTTACCGAATCGGCGCCAACTGCGCCATCGACTATCTCAGGAAGCAAAAGATAAAAACTCTGTCACTTGATACTCCAACCGTGACGTCCGACGGTGAATTTGAGATTGAGGTTCCTGACGATTCTTATAATCCCGAGCGGGATCTTCTTGAACGCGAAAGAAGAGTATCGATCAATGACGCTATTGATACATTGCCGGATAAATATCGGCTGGTGATAGTATATCGCCATAAAGACAATAAATCTTATGAAGAGATTGCCGAGGCATTGAATATACCGATTGGCACGGTGAAAGCGCGTATTTTTCGAGCTCGTGAGCTCTTGAAGAAAAAATTGCGGCCATTTTAGTCCTAAGGGTAACCGCCATGAAGAAGAGTCTGATATATATACTGGGTTTGGTTCTGATTCTGGGACTTAGCGCTCAGGGCAAGATATACAGTTTCGATTATCAAAAAATGGTCGTTCTTCCCACGGATCCCGAATTGTTCATAATCAACAAGATCGGTGATGTCGAAATAAAAGGTGCTCCGGTAAGCAGGATGACTATCGATGCCGTCAAACATGTCCGGGCGGCCGATCAGGATGAAGCCGAAGTGGTCGCGGAGCATATCGAGATAAAGGTCAGCCAGAGCGGCAGGAAATTGACTGTTAGAACAAACTTCAGAAAACTGAAAGGCAGTTCGGATTCATTCTGGAGCAGACTATTCGGGAGCGGTGAAGATTCATTCGGTTCGGTCGATTTTGTTATCACTGTCCCGCAGAATTGCCGGGTAAATGTGGACAATTTATCGGGATCAATAACAGTTTCAGGTGTTCATGCTCCGGTCAATGTCACCGGCACCGATGAAGAGATCCGTCTTGATGATATTCATGCTGATGCTGTTATTAATTCCATGAGCAGCGACATCAACCTGACAGGAATTACCGGTCGTGTCGATATAACCACCGGTGGTTCAAATATAGAATTCAACTCAATAACCGGCGCTATCGATATACATTCGACATCGGGCCTTAAAAAAGGATCCTATATTTCCGGGCCGGTAACCATTTCTCAGACATCAGGCGCCGTTGAAGTCACATATCTTATCGGCGACCTTCAGCTCCGCTCGACATCCGGGAACGTATCCGTGGAGCAGGAAGAAGGCGCGGTAAGTATCCAAACTCATACCGGCGATGTCGATATCAAAACGGAGCTTAATTCCAGCCGGGATTATTATGTCGAGACATCGACGGGCAGTATTAATTTCAGCGTTCCTGAAACGTCTTCGGGAAATATTCGTATAGAAACGACAAGTGGCGAGATAAATACAAAGCTGCCGATATCGATAAATTCTGTTTCTCAGAACAAGATGTCGGGCAGTTTCGGCAGCGGGGGCCCCAATATAACTCTCATCACCGAAACGGGCGATATCATTGTCGAGGAATTTTAGGTGTCTGTTATGATTTTTTCGGGCAAAAATCGTGATTATGCTTTGATGTTGTTTACAGCGGTAATACTGCTGTTATGCGGTCTTGCCCGGGGTGCGCCCACTAATGAGAATGACTTAATTGTTGAAGGCGCCATTCCTGAATCCTCAGTATTACCTGAAGACACGGTTTTTTACGAATTACATGTCTCACCGGACGGGGCTTACGCAGTCGACAGTGCCGGTAAGGAGTGGGAATTCGATTTCGAGACAGACGAATTTATCGGCGAAGAGACCAGGCGGTCAGGCACCAAGACTGTTTTCGGCAAAAGAAGACCTGAGCCGGCACCTACGGTACCGGAACTTCCGGATATAGAAGAAATCACGAAGAATATCGAAAAATCAAAGAAAATGAAGGGCCTTAAGCTGGGTGCGGTGACAATTGATACCGACGAAAAAGTACGGGGGCCGATTGTTGCCATGGGTCCGGTTATAGTCCGAGGTAAGGTGATCGGGGATGTTTTTTCATATCAGAATATTACAGTTACATCGACAGGTATTATCACCGGTGATGCCCGCGCCCCGAAAATCGAAAAATTACCCGGCGGTCTAATTATGGGGGATCGTATTGAGGGGGATCTCCCCCAGCTTCCCGATGTCAATGTATTCGCCGAAAATTCCCATGTCGCACTGATTGTGTCGATTATTATACTGATTGCTCTTTTGATTTTCGGTCTGCTCACCATCGCTCTTTTCTCCCGACCGGTCGAAAGGGTCAAGGTGTGTCTCCAGAAGAGCTTTATCAAGTCTTTCTTTATCGGACTGCTGACCTGGGTTATTTATACCCCCGTAATGGGCCTTCTGACCTTGACTATTATAGGTATCCCGGTGGCATTGATCGCCTTACCTATACTGCTGGTGCTTGCACTGATTCTTGGAATTGTTGCTTTCAGTCAGCTCACGGGAGAAAAGCTATCCGGATATATAAGCGGAGGCTCGAAATCGCGCTTATCCCAGTTTGTAACGGGTATTCTGTTTCTGATGATTTTCTGGATCATAATGTCGTTGTTCATGGCCGGTTCCGGCGGTGTAAGCGAAGGATTCGGGATTTTATTCCTCGTGCTGTCCATAATAATCTGGTCTATCGGGTTAACTGCCGGGCTGGGTGCGGTTATCCTGACGAGATTCGGCAGACAAGAATGTAAGGCAACGCTGGACATCACCATAAAAGCTGACGGCGCCAAACCGCCGCCGCCCACTCCGCCGCCATTAAGTTCGGAAAATTAAATCTGACATAAAATATTTTCACCAGGAGTAGTCATGTCCTTAAAATCAGCCGTTATAGCTATGTTCATGATCCTGTTAATGGCTGGCATTTTAAATGCCGGGAACATGGAAACGAAAAATATTGTCATACCCGCAGATAATATCAAAAAACTTATTGTCAACGCCGATCTGAGTGTCGGGATATATACTGTTATACCGGACGATATGGAAGAAATATTAAAAGCCGACATTGAATATAACGACAGACGCCTCGAGGTATTTACCGATTACGAGAAGGAAGGCGACATCGGCTATATCGATCTTGGCACGCGCCGCCTGAGAAAAACCGATTTTGACACCGATGACAATGTCTGGGATATTAAATTGTCAAATCGTTATCCGGTTGAGATGGAGTTCGATATCGCGGCATGCGAGGCGGATATTGATCTGGGGGGAATACCCATCACATATCTCGATTTCAACATGGGAGCGGCTGACGGCAAACTTGATTTCAGTCGTCCCAATCCCGAGACGGCAGCCAGGGTCAATTTCGATGCCGGAGCCGGTAAATTTGAAATAGAGAGACTGGGCAATCTTAATTTCAAACGCCTTTATCTGGATGGCGGTATGGGGAAATTCATAATTGATTTTTCCGGCAAATATACTATGAAATCAAGAGCAAAAATATCACTTGGACTGGCTTCGGCGGTAATCTATCTACCAAAGGATCTTCCTTTCAGGATCGAGGCTGATGAGAACTTTCTATCCTCGATCGATTTCGACGAACTCCATGAGTTCGAGGCAGGTGATAACTATTATGAGTCGAACGATTATGATCAATCCGACTACGGTTTGGACCTGTTTATCGATGTCGGAATTGGATCAGTCAGTATTGAATGGTCGGAATGAACGATTTATGGAAACCGGAAGCCATCCGATTACCGGATGGCTTTTTTTCGAACTTTTTGCCCGATAGAGTGTTAAATAAAAACTTGTAAACGGTTGAAAACTTTCTTATTGTCATAGGGTGTATAGTTCGAGGCCCTTGGTAGAAATACCTTATAAAACATAGCCGAGGTAACTGATGAGAAAATTTGTTCTGCTAATACTGCTTGTTGCACTGACATATAATTTCGGGCTTGCCGGTATTTCTCCATTACAAAAAGAGATTTATCGGGCGCGGGACAGCGTCCTTCCGGCATTGGTACATATTCAGCCGGTAATAACGGATTTCAGGACCGGCAAGATGCGGAAGCAATCGGTAGTGGGTTCAGGTGTTGTATTTCACGAAGATGGTTATGTCGTTACCAATTATCACGTGGCCGGTAAGGCGGAGAGAATAATCTGTACTATGCCTGACAAGGAACAGGTAAAAGCAGAATTGATCGGCGGTGATCCACTGACCGACATTGCGATCATTAAACTCGATCTATCGAAATATTCCGGGAAAATACAGGTTGCCGAGTTGGGAGATTCCGACTCTCTCCAGGTGGGTCAATATGTTTTGGCGCTGGGTTCTCCCCTGGCTCTGGCGCGCTCTGTTTCTTACGGTGTGATTTCGACCACCGACCGCTACTTCCCCGGCGAAACCCGTCTTCCATCCGGAGAAAGAACCGGCATTTACAATAATTGGATTCAGACTGACGCCGCCATCAATCCGGGAAATTCGGGAGGACCGCTGGTCGATCTGGATGGCCGAATTGTTGGAATCAACTCCCGCGCAACACTCTTTGCAAACAATATCGGTTTTTCGATCCCGATCAATATTGTTAAAGAAGTTATAGACGGCATTCTTAAAAACGGCAAGGTAATTCGAAGCTGGATCGGCGTCCAGTGCCAGGAACTGCAAAATCTGGAATCGTGGTTCGGCACCGAAATAAACGAAGGTGTCCTGATCTCCTCGATCGATTCCAAATCACCAGCCGAAGAAGCCGGGCTTCAGGCCGGCGACATTATACTCAAAATGGATGACGAACCGGTCTCGGCGCGATTTGCCGAGGAGCTTCCGGCTTTTTATAAAAAAATAGCCGATCATCCAATTGGTTCTCAAATCGATTTAACTGTGATGCGTGGCGAACGAACCATATACGTAACGGTAACCACTCATGAACTGGGCGAAATGCTCGGAAAAGATCTCGAATGCAAGGAATGGGGTTTTACAGTCAAGGCAATAACCAAACAGATGGCAGTCGACAATCAGCTCGAGGATACTCTTGGAGTATTTGTCTCCGGTGTCAAGAGGGTCGGTGCCGCCGCGGAGGCCGGCTTAAGGCGAGGTGATATCATCCGGGGACTTAATGAACTGCCGACCATGTCTTTCCAGGAATTTTTCGATACATATAACCAGTTTATCGAGACGGAGGCGGAAAAGGTATTGCTTACTGTCAAACGGGCCGGAGGTACCAAATTCGTCCTTATCAAGGCAACAAATCATAAAGCGGATGAAGAAGATAAATAAAGGAGCAATAAAGTGAGGCTGATCGTTGTACTTATGACTTTTCTTCTGTCTGTCGGCTCATTGTCGGCGCAGAATTTTGATTTCGATAAAATATACAGCCGGGCATCAGAATACACTGTCGCCGTCAACCTGGTAATTGAAGTTTCTTTCGGAACCCAGACGACCGATGCCAAAAATCGCGGTATCGGCAGTATTGTCAGTGCCGATGGGTTGGTGATGTTCGATGGAACTCCGATCGACAGTGAAGATCCTTTTTCTATCATGTCCGGGATGCAGATCAGCGCCGAGCCAAAAAGTATCGAAGTGGTAATGATGGACGGTACCAAATACACCGCCGAGTTTATCGGAATCGACCGCTTTACCAAAATAGGTTTTTGCCGGATTATCACCGAGGACGGGAAAAAATTCCCGTATGTTCAATTTAAGAAACGAAAAAGCTACAAGATCGGCGAATGGCTGGCCCTGTTTACTTTGCTCCCCGAATATGTATCGCCCCAGATGGGGGTCGATATCGGCCTGGTATCGGCCAATATAATGGAACCGGAAGAATTTGTGCTGACGGCCGGTTTTAACGAACTCGAGATCACTTCGATATTATATGACACTCTGGGCACACCGGTTGGTGTATTGGGTGATCTTGAAAACCCAGCGCTGTCCGGATTCGATGCATCGCGAATGATGGATTCTTTCTCGCAAATGGAAGATTTCATGCCTTTGCTGGGCGTTATCGGAGCCGAAAAGCTGAACAAGCTTATCAAGGATCCGCCCAAACGCGGTAAAGTCGATCGGGGCTGGCTGGGTATATATCTTCAGGCTCTGACTCCCGATATCGCAGAATTCTGGAATGTCGATTCCGAGGGCGGTATTATAGTCAATGAAGTGGTCAAGGATTCACCGGCCGATTCAGCCGGGATTATCACCGGCGACATACTTGTTGAACTTGAAGGCCATCCTATCGAGGTGAACAAAGAAGAGAACCTTCCGGTTTTTCAGAAGAAAATATCTGAAATGGGCGCCGGAGCCGCAGTCGCATTAACGGTTATAAGACGACAGGAGAAAGGCATCGATACACTTGATATAAATGTAACTCTGGTACAGGCTCCGATATCTCCAGCCGAGGCTCCGGAATACGAAGATATCAATTTTGAAATTAAAGTTCGCGATATGGTTTTTGCCGATTATAATATTTTCAATCTTGACAGCGACTTAAAAGGAGTGGTTGTCAAAGAGGTTGAACCGGGCGGCTGGGGCGCGGTCGGCGGCATTCTTCCGGGAGACATTATCCAGTCCATAGATGGGGTGAAAACCGAAACGGTCGACGATGCCCGCGCGGCACTGGAAAGCATGGATGAGACAAAGCCGGAAGAAGTAGTCTTTTTCGTCTGGCGAGACAGCAAGACGTTGTTTATCAATATTAAAACAGACTGGTAGGCCGAAGCAACGCAGGCCGCCTATTCAAGGAACTTTTCTAATTTTGTGAAGAACTCCGCCTCTTCGGCGGAGTTGTATATCAGATAACCGACACCCACCTCGAACAGCATTTCGGAATAGGTCGAGAAGAATTCAATCTTTCGCCGCAATAGATTGAATTCCATTTCGGAAGCATGTTCTTCAAGAGTCAGCAGTTCGACTGCCGTTAACTTTCCATCTTTAAATCTGCTATAAGCCGGTTCAAGATTGTCGAGGGCCAGATTTTTTGTGAAATAGCTCATTGGAAGTGTGGCCACCAGCGAGGTTAATTTTTCAGTCGCGGTCATAATGGCCTGCATTCGCTCAAAACGGATCATGTCTTTTTCGTAAAGCAGTTCATTCAGGGCGGCCTGCGCCTCATTGCCTCTGTGTTTCCATGATGTCCCGGATAAGATTGGCAGGCTCAGGTATCCGCCGATTGTCCAGGTATCGTCATCATTGCCGAATTCGGGCTTAAACTCGTTATTGTAAGAATATTTCGCACGCAGGGTGATATCCGGCAAATATCGTTTGCGATGTTGCGAAATCAAATCGCGCTGAATACCGATCGATAATGATGTGATCTGCATTTCGGTGGAATTGGCTATGCCGGTATTTACCAGAAATTCTTCGAATTTTTTCTTCCGGTTTTGATCGGAGGTGTAATCATCGAATTTCCGCGCCATGCCGACCATGATTTCCGGAGCGAAGTTGCTTTTATCAAGAATGACAAGATTATCGCCGGGACGATTGAGCAAGACATTCAATACGACTCTGGAAATATTCAACTCGGCGCGGGCATCATGCAGAAGCATTTTGGCGGCCACCAGGCGTTCCTGTATGACCAGGATATCGAGCGTATCATTAAAGCCAAGGCGGGAGTTAGCCAGGGACATTTCCCAGTACTGCCTGAGACGGTCGATTTTTTTCTCGATAGTCTCGACCTTTTCTTCGTTTTCTATGACCGACAGGTAGGCGACTGCGACAGTATGTCTGAGGTCCAGGCGGGCCTGTTCGAGGCCGGCCTTTTCTATTTGAAGCTTTTTTTCGGCGATATGGATAGCTTTGATGACCGGGTACGACAACAATTTCTGATCCAGAATGATATCTGTTCCGAATTCGCGGTTTAGAACATTGTTGTAAATGACCGCTTCGGTCTCATTCCCGGTCGCGGCCGCTGAAAGGTTCAGCTTAATTTGCGGATAATATGCCGAGTAGGCACTACCGGCGGCGGCCAGTGCCTCTTGGTAAACGGCTCCTTTCCGAAGTA
>Ga0136651_10002142_pt1 | contig 10836 bp, 11 predicted proteins | sample Mar14236cmmetaG_FD_94867 | JGI IMG/M metagenome (GOLD analysis project Ga0136651, IMG submission 94867) | Marine hydrothermal vent microbial communities from Guaymas Basin, Gulf of California to study Microbial Dark Matter (Phase II) - Marker... ...
CCATGAAAGGCAGACGCGATTCAAGTGTAAACGCCATGCTATTCCGGTCTTCGTAGCGCAAGTACTCTGGAAGAGCACTGAAGGTCAAGTTACGTGTCAATGCATCGCGGAAGATGTCAGGTTGCCGCGCCCAACCCCTGGCCGGACGGTAGGCGCGTGTGAGATAGGGAATAGGGCGGTGTTGCACGAATGTGTTCAAGGGGGACGCTTTGATCAATTGCCACAAGGCTCCGGCCAATCCCTGCACCAACGTCATTTCACGGGCCTGAGAGAGGGCGCGGGCCTCACGCCAGGCCCGGTCAAGGCGCAACCGGCGCAGACACTCGGCAATGAGAGCATAGTAATGGACGGTGTAACCGGCAAAAATCTCATCACTACCCTGGCCGTTGAGCAAGACTACAATGGGCGTCTGGCACACGTGACGCATGATCTCCCATTGCGAATAGACCGCCAGCGAGCGAAAGGGGAACTCCTGGTGATAGAGCAATCCGGGCAGTGTCTCTAACAGCCTCTCCGGATCCGGATAGATCCAGTGTATGGGCATGCCGGTTTGGGCTACAGTCTCTTCGATGTAGCGCCGCTCGCTAAAAGCTTCTTCGTGAAAGACGGCAGAGAAAAAGTCAAACGTATTGCCGGCCCCTCGCCGGTCGAGCAACTGGCGCACGATGCAGACAACGGTGGTCGAATCGAGACCGCCGCTGAGCAAGGAACCGACGGGCACATCGCTGCGCAGACGCAACGACACTGCCGAGGCGAGCAATTCGGCCAGTTGCTCGCGCGCCTCGTCCAGGGTGAGCATGGCCTGGTGATCGGGCAAGCGCCAAAAAATGTGCTGTGTCAGCCCTGAATGGTTCAAAACGGCGTAGTGGCCGGGCAATATCTGGTAGATCCCCTCGAACATTGTCTCGGTGTGATGATCCACCACGTTGTGAACCAGGTACTCGATTGCCCGTGTCTCGTTCATCTGCAACCTGGGCAAAAACGGAATGAGGAACTTGACCTCTGAGCCAAAGTAGAGCGTACCGCCGGCCATGGCGTAATAGAGGGGTTTGATGCCAAAACGGTCGCGGCAGAGAATCAGCCGCCGCTTTTGAGCGTCGTAGATTACGACGGCCCACATTCCGTTGAAGCGATTGAAACACTCAATATCCCACTGGACAAAAGCGGCCAGCAACACTTCGGCATCAGATTGGGTGTCAAAGCGATGCCCCAAGGACTCGAGTTCTTCGCGTAACTCGACATAGTTGAATATCTCCCCATTGTAAACCATCGTGTAGCGGCCTGTATGATCGCTCATCGGCTGGTGACCACCAGGAGAAAGGTCAATAATGGAAAGACGGCGGTGACCGAGGACAACATTGGCTGCGCTGGTTTCTCTAATATGGGGTAGTTTCCTCAACTCTGTGATGGTGTCGCCCCCTCGATAAAACTGCTTATCTGCCCCATTTACCACAAAAAAACCTTCATCATCCCGACCACGGTGACGCAGGCGCAAATGCGCCGGATAGTAGTCTGCCAGAGGTACCACTCTGCTCAAATTTACCAGCCCTGAAATACCACACATCAGATCTCTACCCCTTTTCCCGTTGGGCTTTGGGTCGTTGCTCATTAGACAGGCAAAACACACAGATATCGCTGCCAAATCCACGTTTACGAGTGAAAACAATTCACCAAGGAAATGACTCTCCAATCAAGGAAAATAATTGTTCGTTGTATTCTTTATAAAACTCCTCAAGGCGTTCTCTATCACGCGAATGCATCTCAGGATAAAGTGGTGCCCTGTTCCAAACGATGCGTTTAGGAATTATATCCACATCGATGTTCAGGAAATTCATAATCGTTTTCCAGCCACCTTCGAAGCCATTTTCCATGTTTTCCAGGCAAAGGGGCAGAAAATCCAACCCCAGATCCTGGGCAGTTCTGAGATAATTAACATAAAGCCCTTTGGTGATGGGCATGCCATACGTTTCAAAGCCTACTGTTTTTTCAAAGATTTCCGTAATGTTGCTCAGGTCGTTAATCGTGTTTATGATCTTGAACTCTTCTTCCACTCTCTGAGAGAAGCTTAGGGTGTCTCTGTTATTTCTTATGTTATGCTGGTAGTGTGAATATGCTCTGTCTACGGGATTCCGCATGATAAAGATTATCTTGGAGTTTGGGAAGTGATCTCTAATTCTTTCCAACCCGTAAGGATAATATGTGTTCAAGTGACTGGCGTCCAAGGTCTTTTTGCCTGGTCTTTTCCAGGGAAAAGACCATAGATATATATGCTTATGGAATGTAGTGCTTTGGGGTAAATAGTTGTTCTCCTTAATTTTCCCCGGAATATAAACTCGTGTTTCCAGCAGGTATTTATATAAGGATGTCGTGCCGCACTTTTGGAATCCTGCAATAAATAGACTGGGATCCATTTTAAATCTAGCAACTGAAAATTTGATCAAATTCTTCGCTATGCTTGTCATGTCAGGCGAGCGTTCCTTATGACAGTGTGTAGACGACCCAATAATTTGTGTCTAACTGCTTGGAAACTTGGAAGGACAAGAAACGGTAACCAGTAGAAAAGAATAAGCAAGATTTTGAAAGCAGCCATTTGCCAAAAGCCAAGCCATTGATTGGCCTGCACAACCTGTTGTACCACCACCAAGATAAACGCGACCGAGAAGCTAGGTCCCACAATCCCGAAATTGATTGGGACCGGATCGGTTTTCTGTGCCCAGTAAATGACCCAAATCGCGTTCGTTGCCCTGCTGAGCATTGAAGCCCAGGCGGCCGCTACCTGCCCAAAGTAGGGGATAAACGTAAAATTCAGAACTATATTGCCAAGCGCTGAGAGAATTGCACCCGACGATATGACCCACGTCTTGCCGTGGAAGGCGATAATTGTCGTAAAAACCCGATTCACTCCCGACAACACGTATGGGAAGGCGAGGAGCCCAACGATCTGATAGGCAGAATGAAATCGCTCGTCTGTCAAAAAGTGTAGCACTTCCTTGGAAAAGAAAGTCAGGCCCAAATAGAAAAAGAGAATAAGACAGATATAAAAAGAGAGAAATTCTGAGATCTGTTCTTTGCCAGCCTGCGTATCCTCAGTGAGCGCCGACATACTAATCGGGCCCTGCACCTGAGTCGTCGCGTCGTTGATTAGATAGAGGATATAGGCAATCTGCGCTGATAAAGAGTACAGCCCTACTTCAGAGAGTTTGCCGTAATAGGTCAGGATAAGCCTGTCAGAAATGCGGTTAATCCACCCTCCTGCTACATTGGGGATCATTGGAAGGGAATAAAGCAGACCGCGCCGAAGCATGGTCACGTCGAAAACAAACTCCAAGAGCGAACTGCGCACCGCAATAACAGTAAAAACTACAAAGTTTATCAGCGGTCCCAGGGCTGCCCCATACAGCCTGGCCAGAACTCCCATTTTGCAGGGAACCAAGAGAACCAAGGTAAGGCTAGTGCTGGCCGCAAAACCGACCAAATTCAAAACGCTGATCTCTCGGGCCTTCAAGTTTGCCCGAAATACAAGTGAGCCCATAATCGCCAATTGGTTCAATAAGGAGGGAGCAAAAACAAGGGGGATGTATGGGAAGAAAGGGACTTCCACTAATGGGACCAAGGTGAATGTCGAAACAACCAAACCGACGATGATGACCACACTGCCCCAGAGGCAGACGAACCAGAAATGTGTACTGTAGAGACGCTTTGCCTGCTCTTCGGAAACCTCACGTTCGAGGTAGTAATATCTGCTAAACGCCGCGTTAAGGTAAAGTGATATGAGAAAAGGTAACAAACGGGTAACCGCTTCAAAGTTGCCCAAAATCCCAAACTCAGTTGGAGAGAGGTACCGTGTGTATACAGGAATCAACAAAAAGAGAGAGGCTCTAGTCAGCAGACTTGAGAGGAAATACCAAGAACCATGCTTCAGAATCTTCTTGAATTGATTGCCGTGGTGAATCTGTTCGTTTACCATCAAAGACACACCATTATCGTAGCTATTTAATCGCTTTGGCACGCACCCCGCCTCTTCCCCAAGTTCTCACCGACTTCTACCCGCGCCTGGGCATAGCTGTGAGCTGATGAAAAGAGATCAACAGTGATCAACAATGCGGCTGACTTCGGAATGAACAGAGTCCTCCAGGAAAACTGAGATGCTTTGGTAGCCCTGGGTCAACAGTGCAACGAGCGAATGCTGGAGCAACTGCGCGTTAGTCAGGACCGCTTTATGCATCTGGACGAAGTCCGTACCTTGGGCCAACCCACGCGCTTGGAGAATGGGCAACGCGCCTCCGCCTTACACTTTGGCGACGAGCGCGTAATGGCTTTACTGGCAGCCTTGTCCTGTCAAGTGTTCATCCCAGGGGAACTCGCTAACAAAACCTTGCGTCCTCGAGTTGTGCAGTCTCTGAATGTGAGTGTCCCGAGGCCTATACCAGTGCCCAAATGTCGTACGTTTTGCGACGGTTGCGGCTCAAAGGTTTGGTGACTCGCGTCCCGGGATCGCATACCTATCGCCCGACTGAACTGGGCAGCAAGGTGGCCATCCTTTACACCAAACTGTATGAACGGGTGTTCCGCCCAGGTTTATCAGCGTGTGTTCCTGAACACCCACTTTCTCTCCCTTTAGCTGAAGCCTTGAAAACCGTAGCCTCTGAAATCGACGCACTAGTCGACGGCGCTATGTTGGCGCCCGCTGCAATCTAACTTGCCTCATCTGCAAAGAATTTCGGGCCTCAAGGAGTTTACTGACCAGGCTACTCCGGGTAATGTCAACGACGTGAGTCACACCGCCTCGCTTCTGTTTACATTTGGACGACGTGACCGCAACCCAATATTGTGCAGCCACACGTGCAGATATCTTTCCGGCAGTTGCTCGAGTTCCAGCGGTGTAATCTCGCCAAAACCAAGCTCTTTGAGCCAGAGTATGGCCTCGCCCATTGGATGCCAATGGGCAAAGAGTGGCGTGAAGTAGTCGCTCGCCATCAACCAACTATTGCGCCAGGTCGGAGGATGAATCAGTTCCCCACGCCGATACTTGCGCACATTGGCAACGTGTGTGCGCAATACGAAAGGAGCCAAGGCAATCTGTTGCAGTATTCCGGGGAGACGACTGATGATCGGACGAAGAATCCATTCCTGTACCGGTATGGTGAACGCATGGCGGAACTTTCTGGCCGGTCGGATCCCATAAATCCAAAAGTAGTAGTACCCGCCTGGCTGGACATAGCGCGCCAGTGTTTTCACAGCTTGTTCGGTCGAATAAGTATGATGAAGCACCCCATGACTGTAGACGTAGTCAAATCTTTGCTGTCGAAGGGGCAAGTTCCACACTGAAGCCAGGAAAAAATGAATCTTGGGGTACTGCTTGACGCGCTCACCCAAGCCAAGCAAGCTGAAATTCAGATCGAAAGCAAACACTTCGGCACCAGAAGCACACTGGAGCATTATCGCCTCCTTTCCAGCGCCGCAGCCACCATCAAGGATACGCTTGCCGGTAAACCAATCGTCCTTCAGACCCAATTGCACCCGTGCAATATGTAGCAAATCCTCGTCACTGTAATTGTATTGGAGCTTCTCATTGACATCCAGAGCCTCCCATTGGGTCGAAAAGGATCTCTGTACAAATCTTTCCCCAACTCGTGGCGTGCCATCGGGCAGGGTATACCCTGGTGCATAGCGAGCGATCTGGCCGTCATACCGGCAACAGAAATCCTGCGCCACTCTGGTTCTATAGCCGAACATCACCGGGATGTAATTGATGACCGGATAGAGGTGACGACAAGATTGGCAAATCAACAGTCCGTCCCGAACTTGTTCGTCACCAGTGAATTGAATAGGTTCAAGCGTGCCCTGACATTGCGTGCAAATGAGCTCATAGCACAGTTCATCGCGCATTCTGGGCCTCCCCGACGTCGCACTGAGCCCGTCGTTCGTGAAATGCAGCCAACTGGGGGTAATAGCGCTCTTTCACGGCTTCTAACTCGGCCAACGAAAACAAGTGGGATACTCTTCTCAAGCGGCGTATGGGCACGAGTTGTGGTACGATGTGGGCCATTCGGATGAGCCGATGGATTCCCCACCAATGCAGATAGGAACTTGAGGTAGGTCGCTTGTAAGGACGTGGATTCTGCAGCATTTCAGTTACAATGCGAGCGACGCGCACATGGTTCAATCCATCATCCCACTGGATCGTATCCCGGATTATCCGCCGTCGCTCTGGTTCTCTAGCTTCAAATTGATCGACTCTGTCGGTGCACTGCCACTCGGAGATGGCCGCAGCCAGTTCTTCTGCCGTTTGAACGACACCGGCCCCCTGATGAATTTGGGTGCGGACGAAGTCAGGCCCAGAAGGATTGATCATCAGAGTTGTTTTGCCCAACAACCAGGCTTCCAATACTGTGGTGGAATCATAGGCGGTCCACAGATCACAGGCGCTGATGATATCGGCGATCTCCTCTTGCCATAACACGACTGTGTTAGGCAATTGGTCCAACTCGTAAAGTTCTGTCTTGGTCTTGTCCAGAGTCCCGGGGTGATACTTTAAGACAAATAGTATCTGCGGGTAAGATTGGATCGTTTCCCGGAGCACCTGACGAACCTTTTCCCCATCCGCCATCATCCGTTCCAGTCCAGCCCGACCATGTATTTCTTGGTATTGAGGCTGCAGTTGGGGCATGTGCAGGCGATCGAAACCATAGCCAGCGTACCCGACTACTAAGTCATACGGACGAGAAGCATACTTGGCCAAAAAGGCATCCCGAGACATAAACTTGTAGATTTTGTAACGGTCAAAACCGACAGCGCCACTGACCCGAATCCGATCAGCGAGCTCAGGGTACCGTGCCAAGGTCATACGCCGAGTGCGCTCACTCCATTGCAACGTCAAATCCTCGTAGAGGAACCGGTCAGTGTTGAGCCCCCAAAACATCTGCTCGATCATTTCCGGCTTAAAGTCACCCTCGGCAGTCAGACTAACTGTGGGAATATTGCTAGCGTAGGTGCATCGAACCAGATCCACACAGCGCATAGAGCCGGTGCTACTGGAGATCAACACTATGCGGGGGCGCAAACGGTGGACCTCGTGTACATCAAACATGGAACGCAGGGCGACGGTCATCCCCAGTTTGTGTTCGCAGTACCATGCCACCGGCAACAGTGCTTCAAAGTCCCGGCCATGCGTAGCCCACAAGGGGATCAACAAATCGGGTGATTGCATCTCAGCACACCATGTCCCAACTTAGAGGCGTTCCTCTCGAAATGTTTCGTGTTGCTCGCCGGCCCAGCACTTTGCCCAAATAGCGCGTGTACAGTCCGTGTCCAGGTCGGATCGAACGCACGTTCTCCCTCGTGAACATCTCGCCCACCCTTACATCCTGCACCACGAACAGCGAGCGCCGAAAGACCCGGCTGGCCTGCTCCCGCTCCGTGACCTCGTAACGCACCTCTCCCAGCGCCTTTTCCGCCACACGGATGGCTTCCACCATCGCCTTGAACTCGTGCGGTTCCAGCGAAAACGCGCTGTCCGGGCCGGGCACGTCGCGGGAGAGGGTAAAGTGCTTTTCCACGATGCAGGCTCCCAGCGCCACCGCCGCCACCGGCACAGCAATGCCCAGCGTGTGGTCAGAAAGACCAACGGGCACATCAAAGGCTTCGGCCAGATGGGGAATGGTGCGCAGGTTCATCTCCTCCGGTGGAGCAGGATAGGCGCTGGTACATTTCAGCAGCGCCAGTTGGTTGCAGCCCGCCTCGCGAACCGTGCGTACCGCCTCGTCAATCTCGGCCAGCGTCGCCATCCCGGTGGACATGATGATGGGCTTGCCGGTCTGGGCTATCCGCCGGATGAGAGGCAGGTCCACAATCTCGAACGAGGCGATTTTGTAGGTTGGCACATCCATGCTTTCCAGGAAGTCAACCGCCGTGTCATCGTAGGCTGTTGAGAAGAGGTCCAGACCCATCCCATTGGCGATTTCCTTCATCCTGGGCTGCCACTCCCAGGGCATATAGGCTTCACCGTAGAGATCGTAGAGATTACGGCCTTCCCAGATGGTGCCCTTGCCGATGCGAAAGTATTCGTTGTCGCAGTCAATGGTCAGCGTGTCGGGCGTGTAGGTCTGGAGTTTGATCGCATCGGCGCCGGCCTCTTTAGCGGCCTCGATAATTTTGATAGCCTGGTCAAAGTCCTGATTGTGGTTGGCTGACATTTCGGCGATGATATAGGTCGGGTAGCCAAGGCCAATACGCCGACCGTTAATCTCAATAAAGGGATTCACGATTCACCTCCCAGTTGCTCCTCATACGAAAGCTGCAAGCGCAGGTAAACCTTGCGTCCCTCGTGAATAAAGTAAGCGCCAGGGTAGGGAGGAAAGGTGCGCGCTCTAATAACGTCAATCAATTCCCTGGTCGTGTACGCGCGGTCAAAGTCAATATGGTCAATTTGTTCCACATCCTGGGTACGGTGATATGTGCCTTCCTCCTTACCTTGCGGGATTCGGGACGCTTGACCGGAGCGGATCAAAGGCCAGGTCTCCTCAAAAAGGTCAACGCACGCCTGCTCCAACTTACGATACAGGGTCGCGCCTGTGTCAACAGGCTCAATTGACACCTGCCGCCGAGCAATGATGTCCCCTGTATCCACACCAGCATCAACGTAGTGCAACGTCACACCTGCCGGTGTTCTCTCAACAATGCTCCAAATGTTGGGATAGGCACCCCGATTGTAAGGCAAGTACGCTGGATGCAGGTTGACAACTCCAGCAGGAAACAGGTCAAGGAAATCGGGTCGCAGGATATAACCAAAAAAGACTGACAATCCTACATCCGGTCGTAATACCTTGATCGCTTCCAACACTTCGGGCTGACGAAGTCGTGAACCGTCAAAGATGTACTCTGGGCTCACCTGGGCGCTGCGAATGATCTCATCCCCATATTTGCGTTTCCGTGGCGGATGGACTACCAGCCCCACGATCTGCTCGTTTTGTTCCTTGAGCCATTGTATAACTTGCCAGCCAACCCAGTTATTGCCAAGAAAGAGAATACGCATCATCGCCTCTCAAACGCGCGAACGGTAAAGTTACACTTATCCCCGCAGCGCTGAAACAACACGTTCGCTACCCATACCATCCACCAACGTCCGCTCACCACGGCTCATTTGTTGGCGTTGGTTACGATCACCAAGCAAACTCGACAGTGCTTCTACGATGTGCGCGTCTATTACTTGCTCAAACCAACCCAGGTTTAGCACTACACCGACTTCAGACAGCCCCTCAGCGATACCTCGCTGATTTCCAGCTAGCACCAGTAAGACGTTTGGCAACCCCATAAACGCCATCTCCCAACAGGTGCTCCCTCCGGCGGAGACAGCCACGTCGGCCCAGGCCATCAACTTGGGCATATTGGAAACGTTGCGGACGAGGCGAATGGCGAGTTGCGAATTGCGAATTGCGAATTCGAGTTCCTGATAGTGTGGGTTACTGGCCCCGACGACAACTACCGCTTCAAGATCGTCCACGTCCACCTGCTGGAGCGCCCGAATGACCTTCAGGGTCTGGTTGTCGGGGTCGCCTCCGCCCAACGTGACCAGTATCTTGTGAGCCACCTCGGGAATCTCTCGCTGCCATCCCCGCCAGGCCAGGAACTCGGACCTCAACAGCACGTAACGAGTGCCCAACAGCAAGCTGGTATGTGGTTCACACGAATAATCCAATCGCTCAGCGTGAATGTTCTGGTTCAGTAGTACGTCGGCGTAATAGTGGTCCAAATGCGCCATATCGTCAATCACGAGCAGCGGGTGACCGGCTTCCCTGATCTGGCGCTGGTATGCTGGAGCAAAGTGATACCCGTCCAGCGCCACCCACGCGCCTGGATGTGCCGCTAACACCTTCGAAGTCATCGCCCAATCGGCAGGGTCAGGATACGGTCGCTCTAGCGTAATGACCTGAAACCCCTCGTCTGAAAGGCGTTGCCGCAAGCCGTCGCTTTCGCAGGCTGTGATGAAGGTTGCCTGTCCGCCCCGGGCCTGCCAACCCTGCGCCAGAGCCAGGCAGCGCATCAGGTGACCAGTACCCTTACGGGCATTGGCGTCGGCGCGGACGAGAAGCGGCAAGTCGTCTGAAACTGCGCCTGTCACGTTAATACTACCCCTTCTTTCACAGCCTGCCTGATAAAATGGTTGCCTTGGGTTAGCATGCGATCAATTTCGTCCCGGGTGTAGGGAAACACGTCTACACCCAGTGGCAATCCCACCGGAAGATAATGCGGGATACGCTCCATAAACGGCAGGGTGGCCGATGATAGAATCACCAACAGGTCAGCATCGCTGCCGGGCACGGCTTCCCCGCGCGCCAGGGAGCCAAACAATAACACTTGTTCAATCTCCGGATGGCGCGCTTTCATCTGACACGTGACGGTTTTTAGTTTCTCTATCACGTCCAGCGAGTCCAGCCAATGTATCTTCACAGAAGTGGATGATGGTTTGTGCATCTTGAATGCTCCTATCCGCTTCAAGACGAGTGTAGTAATCCATCGGCGCACCTCGCTCAAACCCGTTGGGATAGCGGGTGGGAATGTAATGCTTATCCAACGCCTTGGCGCGCTCTACCAGTGTTTCCGGCGGACGATAGGTCTGGGGCAAGTTCGTCAATAACATCGTCACCGAATGCCCCCATGCAGCGGCTCCCAGCCGTTGATAGACAGCCTTGACCGCTTTTTCGGCTCCTTGCTGGGCGGCGAAACAACTCCATTCGTAATCTCCATCCTCCGCAGCGTTACGGGCGTGAGCCAGGTCTCGTTTGGCTTGCCGTAACCAATCGGCGTGTCGTTCTGGCATTGAATGCCTCCTGTAAC
>Ga0136651_10002144_pt1 | contig 10832 bp, 9 predicted proteins | sample Mar14236cmmetaG_FD_94867 | JGI IMG/M metagenome (GOLD analysis project Ga0136651, IMG submission 94867) | Marine hydrothermal vent microbial communities from Guaymas Basin, Gulf of California to study Microbial Dark Matter (Phase II) - Marker... ...
CCCGCATGACCATACCGGTCATACATCTGACGCTTCTGAGGATCCTTGAGAACCTCATAAGCCTCGGTTGCCTCTTTAAAATTCTCCTCGGCGGTCCTGTCGCCCGGGTTGCGGTCGGGATGATACCTCAGCGCCAGTTTACGATAAGCTGTTTTTATTTCATCTTCCGAGGCGCCTCTCGGCACCCCGAGAATCTCATAATAATCACGTTTTTCCATTAAACCTATACTTCATATTACGGCAATTACAGTCTGTACTGCATCTACTTGTCTTTGTCATCATCGACAACTTCAAAATCAGCATCGACTGCGCCGTCATCTTTCGGCGGCTCCTCGCCTGCCTGCCCGGCACCGCTCTCCGCCGCCTGCGGCCCTTCCGTCCCCGGCTGACCCTGCTGTGCCTGCTGCTGCGCCTGCGTGGCTTTATACATCTCCTCTGCCAGCTTATGCGATGCCTGCATCAATTCTTCCTTGGCCTCGTTTATCGGTGCCGCCGTGGTTGATCCGAGAACACCTTTCAGCTTCTCCAGTTTCTCTTCGATGTTTTTTCTCTCCTCGTCCGAAACCTTGTCGCCGTATTCTTTGAGCGTCTTCTGGGTCGAATAAACAAGCTGGTCCGCTTCGTTTCTGGCTTTGATCAATTCATCCTTGGCCTTGTCTTCCTCGGCATGCGCCTCGGCGTCCTTGACCATCTTCTCTATTTCCTGGTCCGACAACCCCGACGACGACTGTATTTTGATCGACTGCTCCTTGCCGGTGGCAAGGTCTTTGGCCGACACATGCACAATACCGTTGGCATCGATATCGAACGAAACCTCGATCTGCGGAATTCCCCTCGGCGCCGGGGGGATACCCACCAGGTCGAATTTGCCCAGCGTCCGGTTATCGACCGCCATCTTGCGCTCACCCTGCAACACATGAATACTCACCGCCGGCTGATTGTCCGCCGCTGTCGAGAATATCTGGCTCTTGCGGGTCGGAATCGTCGTATTGCGATCGATCAGGTGTGTCATGACACCGCCCAGGGTTTCGATACCCAGCGACAGCGGCGTAACATCCAGAAGTACCACATCCTTCATATCGCCGGATAACACACCCGCCTGGATAGCCGCGCCGACCGCCACCACCTCATCCGGATTAACGCCCTTGTTCGGTTCCTTTCCATAGATTTCCTTTACTATCTCATGAACTTTCGGCATCCGGGTCTGGCCACCGACAAGAATCACCTGGTCAATGTCGGCTGAGGTCAACTTGGCATCCTCGAGCGCCTGCCGGCACGGACCCATCGTCCTCTGTAGAAGATCATCCGTCAACTGCTCCAACCTGGCCCGGCTCAATGACAGATCGAGATGCTTCGGGCCGCTTTGATCGGCCGTGATAAACGGAAGATTGATATTGGTCTGCATCGTCGATGACAGTTCGATCTTGGCCTTTTCCGCCGCCTCTTTCAGCCGTTGCAACGCCATCCGGTCCTGCCGGAGATCGATACCCTGCGATTTTTTGAACTCGTCTGCCATCCAGTCGATGATACGCTGGTCGAAATCGTCGCCGCCAAGATGCGTGTCGCCGTTGGTGGATCGCACCTCGAAAACACCGTCGCCCAGTTCGAGAATAGATATATCAAAGGTCCCGCCGCCAAGATCGAAAACGGCGATCTTTTCATTCTTGTTTTTCTGAAGACCATAGGCCAGCGAGGCCGCGGTCGGCTCGTTGATTATCCGAAGCACTTCCAGCCCGGCAATACGCCCGGCATCCTTGGTCGCCTGACGTTGTGAATCGTTGAAATAAGCCGGAACCGTGATAACCGCCTGCGTCACCTCCGAACCGAGATAATCCTCGGCGCTTTTCTTCAGCGACTGCAGTATCATGGCCGAAATCTGGGGCGGCGCATATTCCTTCCCGCCGATATCGACAACCGCATTGCCGTCCGAATCAGCCTTGACCTTGTAAGGAACGATTTTCTCTTCTTCATTAACCTCTGTATAACGCCTTCCCATAAATCTTTTTATTGAGAAAATGGTCGATTCCGGATTGGTGACAGCCTGACGCTTGGCCGCGGCTCCAACCAGCCGCTCACCATCCCTGGCAAAAGCTACGATCGATGGAGTGGTTCGTCCGCCTTCCGAATTGGGGATTACAACCGGATCCGTACCTTCAAGCACGGCGACACAGGAATTGGTCGTTCCCAAATCAATACCAATGATCTTTCCCATTTTTTATCTCCTTTATTGCTATTGTATATTTTCGTAAATGATTTATATTCCCATTCTCTAATCCGATTCCTGATCGCCATCCGCTGGGCCCTTGCTGACAATCACCTTGGCATAACGGATGACCTTGCCGTTGAGCGTATAACCCTTTACCATCTCCTGCATCACTATCCCTTCCGGGTACTCATCCGATTCCATTTGCATCATCGCTTCGTGCAACGAAGGGTCGAATTTCTCGCCGACCGCCCCGATCGGCTTGAGACCCTGTTTTTTCAGCAAATCAAACAGACTCTGATAAATAAGCTCGGTGCCGGAGTGAAGCGATTTGTAATCGGCCGACTCCGATGCGGCCGCGAGAGCCCGCTCGAAATTATCGATCACTTCCAGCAAATCGATAATAATGTTCTCATTGGAATTTTTAAGAATCTCTTCGAACTGACGGCTGGTGCGTTTTTTATAATTATCGAACTCGGCCGCCAACCTAAGATAACGGTCGTCAAGCTCTTCGATTTTTTTCTTATAATCGTCGATTACCTGCTTGGGACTCCTTGCTTCCTTTTCACTTTCTTTTTCGTCCTCGGCATCTTTGACCGTATCCGATTCAGCTTCCCCTTGCCCGTTTAATTCTTCGGTCATCTCTTCTTCATTTTCCGAAACGATGTCATTATCATTATCTGTTTTCTTACTCATCTTCACCTCGCGATTCCGTCAGGGCCTTCGTCAGCGATTGGGCCGTATATTCCACAATAGAGATTAACTTTGAATACGGCATTCGCGTCGGCCCGATTATACCGATCGAACCGGAGAGATTCCCGGCCCGGTACTTCGATGTCACCAGCGAGCAATCCTGTATCTGATCGATACTGCACTCACTGCCTATGGTGATTACAATGCCCTCGCCGATCGACTTGGATTCGATCAGCTCTTTCAATGCCTTCTTTTCCTCCAGAAATTTCATGAACTCCGACAACCGGGAACGATCCGAAAATTCCGGCTGATTGACCAGGTTGTCGGTACCCATGATAAACATATTCTCATTTTCTTCCAATGTCCAGATATCAATCTCGGGATCAATAAACAGCTTAATCAATCGCGGTGTGCAATCGGTATCCTTGAGCCGTTTCTGGATTGTCTTGCGTATCTGCCCCAGGGTCAGGCCGGACAGCCGTTCATTGAGAACATTCTGCATATGCGATAACTCTTTTGAATCGATATCCGATTCGATCTCTATCAGGATCGATCGCGCCAGCCCCGATTCCACCGTAACTATCACCAGGAGTTTGCCCCCGCTCACCGGTATCAAATCAAGGCGCGCCAGACGGCCCTCTTCGAATCGCGGCGAGATGCTGACCCCGAGTTGATTGGTGATATCTCCCAATATCTTACTGGTCTGGCTGAGAACCATCCCTATCCCCTTCTGACTGGATTTGATCATGGACTGTATCTTTTCCGTATCGCCGGCATTGAGCGGCTCCTGTTTCAGAAGCATATCGACAAAGACACGATACCCGTGATCGGTGGGAATTCGACCCGCCGATGTGTGCGGCTGCTGCAAAAGCCCCATCTCCTCGAGGTCTTGAAGCGTATTCCTGATCGTCGCCGGTGAAAGACCCATACGATACTTATTGGCAATCACACGGGAGCCGACCGGATCGGCCGTCTGTATATAATGATTTATAAGATTCTGAAGAACCTTTTTTTCTCTATTTGAAAGATTCTCAAAACTCATGATACTTCTTTATAATTCAACAACTTAATGCCATTCTTTGGCAATCTCCACATTAGAGTGCTAAATATTGCACAAAAATATAGAGATAGTCAAGAATTAATTTACCATTGACTATCCTGAAATTATAACAAAACAGGTTGGATATTGTTCTAAATTATAGCACCGGGGGCTATTTTTTTTGCTGAGACTGACTATCGGTGCTTTTGGACTTAGTCTTGCTGGTGTCGGTTTTCTTGGGCGAAACCTTCTGCTGATTCTCCGCACGGTCATCTATACCGTTGTTGTTTTTATCTATGAAATCGTTGTAGTCTTTCGGCTGATTACCGGTCGGGCTCTGAACCCGGGTGTCCCGCGCTTTAATAAGAGTGTCGACTTTGGAGCGTTCCTTTTTCTTGTCGCTTTTCTTATCGACAGCAATCGCCAGCGATGACATCAGAAAGACAAACGCAATTGTGTAGATCAAGATTTTATGCATACCGTAATCTTCCTCCGCATAAAATAATAGTAAAATTAATGATCACGTCAACCTAAAAATCAGCGGCCCCTTTTACTGGCCGACGAAGTCGCCCCGGAGGACGACTTCGCTTTTACTGATGAACTTGAGCTTTTGTCGCTGGAGCCTGAACTCTTGCTCGCTTTGCCGCTGGAACTTCTTTTACCTGAACTTGATTTTCCGCTTTTGTAACTTTTCCCGGATGAGGATGATCTCTTACTCGAAGAACCTGATTTGTATGATTTCGAGGGTTGACTGCTGCCGGATTTACGGGATTTGTAGGTTTTCGATGTCTTTCCACTGCTGTTGGATCTTTTAGAGGTTCCGGATTTATAAGCATCACTCGATTTGGCCGATGATTTGGCTGACGATTTACCCGACTTATTATAAGTCGATTTCGTTCCCGAAGAGGACTTAGTTGCCTTATACCGTTCCGAACTCTTGTAACTTCTGTCTTTCGAAACAGACCTGGCCGTCGTTTTGGTGGTTCTGGTGTATTTGGATGTCACCTTTCTTTCCTGGGCGATTTTGTATTTTTCGCCTGAAACCATCTTGGCGATTACCGGCTTGCGAGTCTTCTTCACCTTGACAACCTTTTCATATTCCGGATACCCGTTCTTGGCCGGCGATAAATAACCCTTTTTGCTTACATCCTTAAATCTCGATTTCACATTGGCCCGGGTCTTTATCATCGTATTGTCAATGACAATCGATTTCCGCCGCACCACATTCAACCGGTCTTCCCAGCAATAACCGTAATTATCATAGACTGTGACCCAGTGCCAGCCGTAATAAATCCTTGGAATAAACAGCGGCGCAACACCCCAGTAAACACCGTCGATATAAATCGTGGCTCCCCAGGGATAGTCGATATACACCGAACCGTAGTAACCCCAGTCCCAATCCCAGTAGGGCGGATGATAATAGTGGTGGTAAACATGTACCGGTCGGAAATAATAATCGTTCCACTCATGCACCACAAATGATGTCATATCGAAGGCGCGTTTGAGATTGCGATCCCCCTGAAAATAACTGGCATTGATAAAGTCGATAAAATCATACGGGTCATCATCGACCACAATATCCGATCCGCCAAACCAGTTGGGAATTACAAACGGCTTACGGGAAGCGACTATCTGAAGGTATTCGACACCCTCCGGGCCTCTGACAGTCAAATCATAATCATCATACTGCGACGGGATCTGATAGACCTGGTTGCCCTCGATATAACCGTTCTCGTTCGGATTGGTCGGAAACAGAAGATTCACGTTCCCGCGCGTATCGATATTGTAAATGGCGACAAAACAGTCGCGGTCGGCCTGGAAAGAGATAACAATGTTGTCCCCCTCGTAATATTCGTCATTGTCGGTCCAGATCTCGACATCAAGGAAACGGTCGTATTTGATATATCCGGCATAGTCGATATCGCGGTCATAAACTATAATCTTCCCCCCGGCCGCCGTTGCAAACAGCATCAGCGCCGCAATCAGCATCACCTGTTTTGAGATTAGTCGTTTCATTTTAATCACCTCTTCTTGTTTTTTGATCCTGAGGATCATTTTATGATAATCATTCCATCTATGGTTCTTTTAAGATAATCTTCATCGTGCTGCGGACGGGCCAGTTCCGGATTACCCGTATCGGTCTGATACGCCCACTGAAACTCGACACTCGACGTACCATTGATATTGATCACTCTCAGCTTGGCAAAATGATTGTCATTCGTCCAGATTATATACGTGTGACGATCGATCACTTCCGTCCAGCCGATCGAGGACCAGCCTTCACTGGGTGAATATCCGATATCATCAAAATCATACGTGTAACCCATGTCCTGGATGTCGGTGTTGACATCGGCGACATTGATGAAAAACGTCCCAAGGAAAGCATCGTATTCAAGATAGATATCGGCGCTCGAAAAATTATATGGAACCCTCTGCTGGGCCGAAAAATCGTAACCCGAGGTGGCCGCCACCTCATTAAAATCATTTAACAAAACCAGACCTTCCGGCCGCGGAGTATCGAAAACCGTCTCGTACGACAGCTCCGATTCATTACCGGCCTCATCCACCGCCGAAACAGCGTAATAATAGGTGGCGCCGTTATCGACATCGGTATCGATATAATACTCATTGGTGGTCGTGGCCATAAATTCATAAAGGTCGTCATCAGGGCTCCACCAGATCCGATAATAGCTCAAATCCTCGTCCTGAACCGGCAACCAGTAAATATATACCGCCCCGTCACCGGTTACGGAATAAACCCCCTGAGGTACTGCCGGTGGATTATCGACCTCGACTTCGACTTCGACATACCTGGTCGTTTCATTGTCACAGCCCGTCATTATCAGAGCCAAAGCCGCCAAACCTGCAATTATTAATGTCCGCATTTTGTTCTCCTTTTTTTTCTTCGCAAACTTAGAATACAAACTTCATGCCAATCGGCATAAGTCATTGTTTACCATCTTATTGTCTTTATTTCGGAAAATATCCTCAGCGTATGAGGCACAAAAAATGTTCACTGTGACCCGAACATGCACCAAATTAATCGGCTTGTGACAGCCCATATTCCTTGATCTTGGCGCGAAGTGTATTTCTATGAATACCAAGAATTTCAGCCGTTTTCCCGATGTTCCAGTTCAAACGCCCGAGGATTTTATTTATATGCGCCTTTTCAACATCGGCTATCTTCTCGAGATTATCCAGCGATTCGGTGTCTGATGTTTTCAAACCCGGAAGTTCCTTCAGCGTGATGACATCCCCGCGCGACAATACCACCGCCCTCTCGATTACATTCTGCAGCTCCCGGACATTGCCCGGCCAGTTATACGATACCAGCGACGATGCCGCCGCCGGATCGAAACCGCTTATGTCTCTCCCCAGCTTCTGAGAAAACTCCTTCAAAAATTTATCCGCCAGCAGAAGTATGTCACCCGGGCGCTCCAGCAACGGCGGCATCGGAATAATGACCACGCTGAGACGATAATAAAGATCCTCACGGAATTTCCCTTCCTTGATCATCTGGTTCAGATCTTTATTCGAAGCCGCAATCAGCCGAAAATCAAGTGTCAGGCTGTCCTCGCTCCCAAGTCTTTCGACCTTGTGGTCCTCCAGAATCCGAAGAAGTTTCGCCTGCATCGTCAACGGCATGTCGCCGATCTCATCAAGAAAAATCGTCCCGCCATCGGCCAGCTCGAACTTCCCCGGCTTGCGGCGGTCCGCCCCGGTAAACGCCCCCTTCTCGAATCCGAACAGCTCCGACTCCAAAAGATTTTCCGGAATCGCCGCGCAGTTGACCGGCACAAAACGGTTCTCCTTCCGACCCGAAAGCGAATGAATGGCGTGGGCCGCAAGCTCTTTGCCGGTCCCCGACGGACCCGAGATCAAAACCGTCGTATCGCCGGGAGCCGCCAGGTTGATCAACTCCAGGACTTTCTTTATCGCTTCCGATTTCCCGATTATCTCGCCGCTGCCGAAAGTCTCCCGCACCCTGTCATTGAGTATCTTGTGCTCGACAACCAGGTGATACTGCTCGGCCGCCTTGTTCAGATTAAACAGAAACTCTTCCAGCTCCACCGGCTTGGTCTGATAATGATATGCCCCCCTCTTCATCGCCTCGACCGCCGTCTCGACCGATCCGAATGCCGTCAGCACTATAATCTGGATAAACGGATTGACCTCCCGCAGCCGCCCGATCAATTCGATACCGCTCATCCCCGGCATCTTCATATCAACCACCGCGACCGGCGAGAAAAACGATGAATAAACCTGAATGGCCTCCTCGCCCGAGGATGCCTGCTCGGTTATAAATCCGTTTTTTTCGAGATACCCGGCCAGCATTTTTCGTTGCCCGGATTCATCATCGACCAGAAGCAATTTTGTTTTTTTCATATCACCATTAAGATATCGGTCTCGACCTCTTTTTGGCAATAAAAAAACCCCTTCCGGCAGAAGGGGTCTTTTGCAAATTTATAAGGCTTATTCGGATCCGAAATATGCGGTTATGCCGGTTCTGATCTCGATATAATTCAGGTCGCCGGGCATTTTATGGACTTCACCCTGGTAGTTCGCCTCGACATCCTTGACAAGGTCATTATGATACCCGGCTTCCAGAAACAGACCGCCGAATTCGGCCGTGTACCACAGAATTCCAAGATAGCCGCCGAGACTTATCCCCGGATCGTATGATTGCTCCCTGAGTTTATTCCGCTCCGGAGTAACCCAGGTCGGGAACTTCGGATAGACAATGCCGCCGGTCACTTTGACATACGGTTCAAAATTGGATTCATTCGAAAAAGCGTATTTGGCATAGACACCCATATCGTAAAGCCTATATCTCTGGCCCCAGTCGCCTTCCATGCCATTCTGCGTATACGAAAAATATACACCGGTGCAAAAATCGGTGGTGAAGTAATAACCGCCCGAAAGACTTACATTAAATCCGGTCTTCGCCCCCAATGAATCGTTCCAATCGGCAAAATCCCCGGACGGGATATTCAGACCGGTGTGAATTCCCACTTCAAAATTGCGCCATTTTTCTTCATCCTCGTCCTGAGCGTAAGCCGTAATTGAAAATGTTGCTAATGCTATCAGGGTAAAGAGCAGTCTTAACGATTTCATTGCGTTCCCTCAATATTTTATTTCAGCCCTATTATTTCCAACAAACTCCCGGCCAAATCGCAATTCCGCAAAAGACCGGTTTCCACTAAAACAAGTGATGAATTAAGTAATTATATGACGTTTTGTCAACAGGTTTTGTAAAATTTAACGTTCCGATATTGTAACAAATTTCACAGAGTCACCGGCCCTGCCTGTCAGACCACGAAGAATATCACCGACAGCACAAAGATCACCCACATCGCCGGATGCAGTTCCCGGAATTTCCCCGTCGCGATTTTCAGAAGTGTAAACGAGATAAACCCGAACGCCAGCCCGGTGCTGATACTGTAACTGAGCGCGATCATCACCACGATAATAAAAGACGGGAACGCCTCATCCATTCGGGAAAAATCGATCTTCGTCACCTCGCGCATCATATACAGACCGACCATCACCAGCGCCGGCCCGGTCGCATAACCCGGCACAATCCCGATTACGGGTATAAAAATAATACTCAGCAGAAACAGCACCCCGGCCGTGACGGCTGTTCTTCCGGTCCGCCCCCCCTGCTCGATCCCGGCGCCCGACTCGATATAAGCCGTCACCGGCGAGGTCCCCAGAAACGACCCCAGTATCGTCGCGGCGGCATCGATCCCCAGAAGCTGATCGATCTTTTGGATACGCCCGTGCTCATCGACCAGTTCGGCCTTGTGAGCGCAGGCCACCACCGTCCCGATACTGTCGAACATGTCGATAAACATCAGCGCAAAAATCGAGCCGAACAATCCGCCCTTGAGCGCGCCGAGAATATCAAGCTTGAATGCCGTCGCCGAGATATCGATATCGAATGTCACCCAGGTCGAGGGAAGTTTCGAGTAGCCGAATATCACCGCCAGAAGCGTCGCGAAAATGATTCCGATCAGAAGCGAACCCCTGATATTTTTCTGCTCAAGCACCACCATCACCAAGAGACCCGCCAGCCCGATCAGCACCGTCGGCGTCAGTTCCCCGGCCGTCACCAATGTCGCCGGATCGGATACCACCACGCCGATCTTGGACAGGCCCATGAAGGTGATAAACAGCCCGATCCCGACCGAAATTGCAAAAACCAGAGAGCGCGGGATGGCATCAACCAGTTTCTGCCTGATCCCGATCAGAGTCAGAAGCAGGAACAGTACCCCGGCCACAAAAACAATCCCCAGCGCGGTTGGCCAGGCCACTTTGTCGCCGAGAACAATCGAGTAGGCGAAATAAGCGTTCATCCCCATCCCCGGCGCCATCGCGATCGGCGTCTTCGAGATCAGCCCGGTGGCGATCGAGGCGATTCCCGCCGCAATACAGGTCACGGCGATAAGCGCCGACCTGTCCATCCCGGCCGCCGCGAGTATATCCGGGTGGACAAAGATGATATAGGCCATGGTCAGGAAGGTAGTCGCGCCGGCCAGCACCTCGGTTTTGTTATTGACCGCCTTATTGCCGGCGGACGCGGCGATATTGTTATTTTGAGTATTCATAATCATGTCCCTCAATTTAACGGATAGTAATGTATAAGAGATTTGAAACCCTTTGCCAAGTGTAAATTATAGCAGTCATTCCTGCAATCATACTCTGTTATTCCCGATATATTATTTTGTCATTCTCGCAATCATACTCTGCCATTCCCGATATATTACTTTGTCGTTCCCGCAATCATACTCTGCCATTCCCGATATATTACTTTGTCATTCCCGCGAAGGCGGGAATCCAGTTTTTGTGGTGTCGGGTGCGGTGACCCGACACCACTTCGTATATTTTGTTCCGAAA
>Ga0136651_10002148_pt1 | contig 10812 bp, 5 predicted proteins | sample Mar14236cmmetaG_FD_94867 | JGI IMG/M metagenome (GOLD analysis project Ga0136651, IMG submission 94867) | Marine hydrothermal vent microbial communities from Guaymas Basin, Gulf of California to study Microbial Dark Matter (Phase II) - Marker... ...
AAGTAGAAAAGGCAAGGATTCACGTTTTTTTCACCGGTCTTGCACTCAACGGCAAACAATGGTTTTTTGTCCTTCAAAACAACAAAATCTATCTCTCGTTTGTCCGTATCTCTGAGAAATCGAAGCTCCATACGATAGCCTTCGGTATCCTCCATAAAATGACAATATTTCAATAATTGTGAGGCCACAAAGTTCTCAAACCGCGCCCCTGGATCAGGCACACCGGACCAATCCCACAGATAGAGTTTCCGTTCCTTTTTGACCGCTCGGACCTTCGAAGGGCCGTAGGGTGGAATACGAAAGCAATAATACATCCTTTCAAATATGCTCAGCCAGCGTTCCACGGTTTCATGGGCAACCTGCATAAGTATCTTCAATTTCATGACCGACAGGGGAGAACCCACACGATTGGGAAGCTCTTCGGCGAGAAGTTCAAGCAAGCTGATTTCCCTGATGTTTTCCAGGTCCCGGATATCCTCATAAATGACGCGCTGAAGGCGATCTCTTTGCCATCGTCTCCAAAACCTTTCTTCCCCCCGAAGACACGGCTCGGGAAATCCACCGAATTTCAGCAGATTTTGCAGGTCGTCTCCTGTAGGATTATGGTGCAATTCACGGAGGGAAAAGGGGTGTAACCTGTAATAATGATATCTGCCCTGAAGGGAATCGCCCCCTCTGCTATAGTAGTCCAGCCGTGCGGACCCTGTAATGATAAATGAAATATTCGATTTATTGGTGTCGTAGAGTCCTTTGACAAGGCTCCGCCATCTTGAAAATTTGTGTATTTCATCGAGGACGATTATTTTCTGCTTTGAAGGCAATTCACCTTTCAGTAAGGCGGAACGAACCGGCATGTGGTCCCAGTTCAGATATGCGGGATGATTTTCGTTTGGTTCCGACAGGAAACTCAGAGCGAAGGTAGTCTTCCCAACCTGTCTTGGCCCCCCGATAAAAACCATCTTATCTTTCAGATCACCTGCAACTGGATTCTTGATATATCTTTCGCGGATGCTTGCCATAGTGATTTTCATATAATACGATTTTACTCATGAGTAAAGTAGAGTACGTATGATTTTACTAATACAGAGCTTTGGTATTTACTCAATGCTACTCAATATTTTTCCTTAGATCCGGAAAGGCGGGTGTGACGAATCCTAATATGTCGCCTTCAATGCACGCCGACTGCGCAACAACTCAGCCTTATGACGAGGAAATCCAAGCAACGCAGCATATGGGGTATTTTCAGCGGAATCATGATTCAAACTTTGCACCAACGGGAATCGGCCTTCCCCTCAGGAACTCTGCGCAAGACATACGCCTCTTCCCCGGCCACTGAAGCTCCTTAAGACCCAGACAGCCTTTGCCTGCAGCAATCACAACGCCATCCTCTCCAACACGACAGACTGTACCGGGCTTCATATCCTTGGCATCCATCTCTATTACAAAAGGCGTATAGAGTCTCAGACGCTGATCATTCCAAATTGTATAGGCCCCTGGTCTCGGATCAAGGGCCCGGACCATACATGAAATACGCCTTGCAGGTTGGGACCAGTCAAGCCTTGCCATCTCAGGCTTGATGGGAGTGACATAGCTTATGCTGTCCTCAGGCTGGGGTCTCGGTTTTAAGGTACCCTTGTGCAGCTCATCCAGTGCCTGTACAAGAAGCCCGGCCCCCAATTCTGCCATACGCTCATAGAGCTCACCAAAGGTCTCCTCCGGACCGATGGTCAAGGCTTCCTGAAGGAGTATGGGACCAGTGTCCATCCCGGCATCCATCTCCATAATGGTTACGCCGGTCTCGGTATCACCTTGTATAATGGCCCACTGTATCGGTGCTGCACCTCGATACTTGGGAAGCAGGGATCCATGGACATTGATAGGCATTATTCGCGGGATATCAAGCAGTTTCTGAGGAAGTATCCGGCCATAGGCAGCAACGACCAGAAGGTCCGGCGCAAGATCCCGTACCTGACTCAGGAAATCAGGAGAGCGGGCCTTCTCAGGCTGTAAAACATCGATACCCGTCTTTTCTGCTAAAATCTTTATTGGAGAAGGCATCAACTTCCTGCCCCTCCCCTTGGGCCTATCAGGCTGGGTCACTACAGCCACCACCCGATCAGGACCTTCCATTAAGGCCTTCAGCGATGGAACTGCAAATTCAGGAGTACCCATAAATACAATTTTATAGGGATTCATGACTGTTTAATGACCTCGGGAAAGATATCATTTCAAAATTTCGGGATTTCAGGACCAAACAGGGTTGAATACAAAAAATTGATTGTAAAACTACAAAAATACAACGGAATTATCGCGGTCTTATTTCGTGTTTTCAATCTTTCTTGTTTTTTAAATCTGTTTAACCCTCTTCTTTGGGACGGATCTTCGGCCACTTTTTCCTGAAAAGTGCCTTTCTTACAGGATTCAAACGATCTACGAAACATATACCCTTCAAGTGATCCAACTCATGCTGTATACAACGGGCAAGGAGTCCTTCAGCGTCAAATCCAATCTCCTTTTCATTCCGGTCATATCCGGTCAAATGCAGACTGGAAGCCCTTTTTACAGGTGCAACATAATTCGGAACACTCAGACAGCCTTCTTCCCCTGATTCCTCTCCTTCCCATTCTGTGATACGGGGATTGATTAATACTATAGGGTTTGGGCCCTCTTCAGAAGGAGTTACATCAATGACCACCAGTTGCCTGAGTTCGCCTATCTGGTTCGCTGCAAGCCCTACACCTCTGGCCTTATACATCATTTCCAGCATCTGGTCGATCAAACCCTGAAATTCCCCGTCCACCTTCTCAACAGGTCGGGCCTCTTGCCTTAATATCTCATGTGGATAAATTAGTATCTTCATAAGGACTAAATAGTAATATTTAGATGATAGCTAAGCAAGTACTGCCCCAAAAATTATGAGAGTTCATGCATTTAGAAAAGAACTTCTGAAACCAGCGGCCCAGGATTTCCGCTTCCTTCTGAGTCGTGGGTACCCGAGAAAGTCAGCCCTTTTGTTTGTAGGAAATCATTTCCAACTCCATCAAGGAGAGCGGGATCTGCTTTATCGCGGGGTCTTCACAAGAAAGCAGAGTACGTCACGATGTGCTAAGATAGTGCAGGTAAAGACAATCAAAGGAGAAAAACTGATCATAGACGGACATAACGTATTTATAACTCTTGAGAGCGCTATAAAGCGAAGGCCCCTGCTGCTGGCAGATGATAATTTCGTCAGAGACATCAGCCGCATATTTAGACGTTTCAGGCCCACATATCATACAAAGGCCGCATGGGCACTTATTGAAGGACTACTTTCAGACTATCCGCCCCACCATGTTTCAGTGCTCCTTGATGCCCCTCTTCCCAAAAGCGGTGAGCTTGCAGTAAGAATCAGACAATGGATGAAATGCGCAAAAATCAAAGGGGATGTCACTACAGCGACAAGACCTGAATCATCTCTTCTGGCACTTGAGGGTATTAAGGCAAGTGCAGACTCAGTAATCATAGATCGCTCAAACAGAGTCTTTGACCTTGCAGGCCATATCATAAGGCGCAGATTACATCTTAAACCTATGTCGATTCCATAAGGTCCATATCTAACTGTTAATTCGAGAAATTATGAGAGCTATTTTAACTCCCATCGTAGTTTTATTGACCTTTATGATTCTCTTTCCTGCAGTCCTGATAGCAAGCCTTGTCAATGCTTCAGGGAACTGGATCCACAGACTTGGAAGACTTTGGTCAAAAATTATTATTAAGACATCCGGTGTCAAGATAGATGTACAAGGCCACAGGCATATACCTGCAGGGCAACCTGTGGTATTCGCCTGCAACCATGCAAGCCAATACGATATACCTGTAGTGCTTGAAGCCCTGCCTATACAATTCCGTTTTGTAGTCAAAAAAGAACTCTTCAGGTTACCCCTGTTTGGCTTTGGTCTGCGGCAGGCAGGTTATATCCCTATCGACAGATCCGGTGGCAAAGCCGCCATGCGCAGCCTTCAAAAGGCTGTCAAGAAAGTAAAAGATGGCGTTCCCATAGTCATCTTCCCTGAGGGTACCCGCAGCCCTGACGGCCGATTGATGCCATTTAAGATAGGAGGTATACTGATTGCAATTAAGGCCGGTTGCCCTATAGTGCCTGTAGCTATATACGGCAGCCACAAAGTGCTCCCCAAGGGAAGTATCAGAATCCGGCCCGGCCGGATAAAGATAACCATCGGCCTTCCTGTTCAGACCGTGGGCCCGGAAGGCCCTATTTCCAAAGAGATTGTGACAAAAAAAGTGTGGGATAGCATTTCTGCATGCTTGAATAAGGAACAATAGCTTATTCCTGATTATTTATGTCATCCTGGATACTACTCACCATATCATTTATCCTGGGACTGATTATGCTCTGATGTCTTATAATGATTGAATGGTCTTCAAATCTCAATCCAACTCAGCTTAAAGCCGTAACGCATAGGACCGGCCCTCTTCTTGTTGCTGCAGGACCCGGCACAGGCAAGACCCGGGTTCTCAGCTATCGAATCGGACACCTTATAAAAACAGGTGATGCCAAACCCGACCAGATACTTGCCATGACCTTTACCAACCAGGCAGCAAAAGAGATCTCTGAGCGCGTATTCCGGCTCCTGAATACTGAACTTTCCTCTGGATGCGTAAATAATGGACAAAAAGTGCCGAAAATAAGCACTTTTCATGGATGGGCACTTGAATTTTTAAGACAGACTCTGCGGGAAGCGGCACGTCTTCCCATAGACGAGAAAGATGCCAAAGATATCTGCCAAGAGGCAGCAAAACAATTGGGATTATCAAACACAAAACCTAAAGTACTTCATGAACGTATCTCAAAGGCCAAGCAGCACTACCCTCCAAGGGTAACTGGAGATAAAGATCTGGAGGCCCTTATTCAGTCGTATCATGGACTCCTTAAAAAATACGGACTATGGGACTATGACGACCTTCTTCTGGAGGCCCTGCGACTCCTTGAACATGATGAAATCAAGGCGAGATTCCTTAGAGATTTCCCTTTTGTACTTGTAGATGAATTCCAGGACATAAGTCCTGTCCAGTATAGCCTAATCAAGTCCATGGCAAGGAAGAATGGAAACATTACAGTAATTGGTGATCCCAACCAGGCCATTTACGGATTCAGGGGTGCAAGTCCTGAATTCATGCACTGTTTCAAAACGGATTTCGAAGATGTTGAAACTGTTGTTCTGGACACTGTTTACAGGTGTCCCCAAGTATTTCTAGACGCTGCAACTAGTCTCATCAAAGATAGATCTGCCGTGCGCCTGAAATCCGTCAAAGACAAAACGCCGAAAATCAGGATTAAACCTTTTGAAGATCCAGTTGATGAAGCAAACTGGGTGGCAAGGACTATTGAACAGATAGTGGGTGGACTCAGCTTTGTTTCACTTGACAGTGGTAAGGCTGGAGGCAACACCCTGAGAAGCCTTTCAGACGTAGCGGTAATCTTCAGGGCCAAGGTTTTGGGAAACCCGGTTGCCCAAGCGCTATCAAAACAAGGGATACCCTTTCAGCGGGCAGATGCCCATGATCCGCTTGCCCAAAAAGAACTTCGCTCTATATGGCGTATCTGGGAAATCTTGAAGGGACGAAATGTCCGGTACCATCTTTCAAAATTACCGGGTGGTAAGGATCTGTGGAATAGAAAGCTCTTTGACTTAAAACCCAGATTTCAGGACAAAGATGGTCCTCAGCTCCTGAGCTACATAATCGATATTCTTGATCTTGACCCAAACAGACCGCTTCTCAAGGCACTTGCGCACACCATCAAAAGACATCTGCATGTGGACTCACTTGCAGTCCTGCTTCGTAACGAGGCCGATATGCTGGACATCAATATAGAAGCGGTGTCCCTGCTTTCGATCCATGCGGCCAAGGGCCTTGAGTTCCCGATAGTCTTCCTGATTGGCTGTGAGTCAGGGATAATTCCATGGAAAGAAGCAGACCATGAAGAAGAGAGACGGCTTTTTTACGTAGGTCTTACCAGGGCATCTGAAGAAATATACCTGAGCTATGTTACACGCCGAAGGCTTTTTGGCCAGATGATGTATGGCGGCCCAAGTACCCTTATTGCTGATATTCCCCAAAAACTCCTGATCAAAGAAAAGGCAAAAAAAACCAGAGTTTCTCAAAGGTCTAGACAGCAAAGGCTCTTTTAATAAATGTTTCCATGTTTACCATCAAAAAAGAAAGGCCCCGGCAGTTTTAAACCGGGGCCTCATAAGAGGAGAATAAGGGCTTTGGAAAGCCATCTTGCGGAGGTATTTAATTTATCGGAAATATATCCAATCGACTTTAACTTTTTTCCCTTTTTTTTATTTTTTCACTTTCCTTATTATAGCACATGGTCAATCTGCCTCTGAAGCCGCAATGGGCAGGGAAATAAGGCATGTGCTATTGGGATTTATTCCGCCTTGTGGTAAATCATGTGAAAATATCGTACTACGGGACACCAAGTGCAATCTATGCCAAGCCGCAGGTGTCGTGTAGTAGTATAGAAAGAAAAATATGGTTGCTCATCAGCGCCCAGGCATAAACAGCCGTTCCGGTTTCCGAGGCGATCGTTCCTATTTGCCTCTTGCTCCTGACCGATTTTTGTCGAAAAAAGTTTATCAAACTGCACGAAATGCCCAATTGCGTGATTCGCACAAATGCCTACTAATGCACCTGTATTAGCTCAGGACAATTGCGAATTGTTGAACGGCCTATAAACAGAGGTTTAAGGAGGTGAACCTTGAATATGGAGGAAATGATAACAACAATCCCCGGTTATGATATTATTGAAAAGTTGGGTGAGAGCCCCCAATCCGTCGTCTATAAGGCCTTTCAGAAAAAAAATCCTCTTCGGCCACTGGCCCTCAAGATTCTAAAGGCGATCTCCCTGTCCAAAGACCAAAAAAGACACTTTCGACAGAAAATGGAGCATCTCAAAATCTTACATGATACTCACCTTATCACGCCTTTATCGTTTAAGGCCATAGGGAGTATCCACTTTTTCACTCAGGACTATTTCGAAGGGATAATCCTCGATGAGTGGGCCAGAGAACAACCTGAAATCACCCTAAATGATTTTTTCACCATAGCTTGCAATCTGGCTGAAGTCCTGAATAAAGTTCATGAAGCAGGGATTATTCATGGCGGCATCAAACCGCACAATATATTGATTCAGCCGGAAAGCCTCGATGTCCGGTTGATTGATTTCATAACGCCTCTCGATGTGAGAGATGTGAGTCATTTCATTTATGACCGGAGTTTTGTGGAAGGTACCCTGGCCTATACCTCTCCTGAACAGACCGGGCGCATCAACCATAGAGTCGATTTTCCAAGTGATCTTTATTCGCTGGGGATTACCTTCTATGAATTGCTGATCGGCAGACTCCCATTCTTCTCTACCGATCCTCTCGAATTGATCCATTCCCACCTGGCGGAAAAAGCGCCGTCCGTCCACGAATTAGATCCGAAAATCCCCCCCATTTTAAGTAAGATCATAGGCAAATTAATGCTCAAACAGCCGGAGAAACGTTACCAGAGTGCCTCCGGGCTTCTGGTCGACCTCATTCAGTGCCGGGATGAATATTCGGCCACCGGCACGATCGGCGAATTTCCTTTAGGGATTTATGACCATACTCATCGAGTTACCTTTGTCTCCAAGATGGTAGGACGCGATAGAGAGGCTGAAATTATCCTTGAGGAATATAATGAAGCGGCCAAAGGCTCTTTCCTCTCCTTATTCATTTCAGGGCTGCCCGGCATTGGGAAAACCCGCTTGATTCAAGAGCTTCAGAGACCGATAGTGGAGCACAGAGGCTATTTTACCTCAGGGAAATTCGATGTCTATCAAAAAAACATTCCATATAGCTCCCTTATCCAGGCCCTCAGAAATCTGGTGAGGACCTTTTTAACGGAAAGCGATCAAAGGGTCGCTCTCTGGAAAGAAAAGATTACCAAAGCGGTGGGAAACAATGGCCGGCTGATCACCGACGTGATCCCGGAGCTGGAGATCCTGACCGGTCCTCAACCGGAGGTCAAGCCGCTTCCTCCCGTGGAATCGAGAAACCGCTTCCACGACGTCTTTGGCCGTTTTTTGACCTGCCTGGCCAGCGAGGAAAATCCCCTGGTACTTTTTATAGACGATCTTCAATGGTGCGATACCGCCTCCTTTGATTTTCTGGCCAACATCTTTGCCAACTACAAGGAACATCCATACCTTTTTCTCTTAGGGGCTTATCGCCATAACGAGATAGATTCAAGCCATCCACTGACAAGGCTGATACAAAACATCGAGGAAAACGCCCAGCCACTGAAAGAAATCAGGCTGGAGCCCCTTGAACCGGAATACTGCCATGAGATGGTCTCCTATATTCTCGACTCGCCCCTTTCCCAGACCGAGGCCTTAGCCGATTTTATAGTCACACTCGCTGAGGGAAACCCCCTGTTTGTGAGCGAGAGTCTGTCCTATCTTTATAATGAAGATCTGCTCTTTCTGGATGAAAGCCGTTGCTGGCTGTGGGACCTGGATAGGATCAGGGGCTCTGAAATGCCATCTACTGTGGTGGCGCTTTTCAGCTCCAAGGTTCAGAAATTACCCGTTGGTGCAATCGAGTTGCTGGAACATTGCGCCTGCATGGGAAATCGCTTTACACCAGATGAGATTGCCCTGGTCAAAGAGATTACGTTGTTGAACGTGTTTGAAACCGTGAAGCCGGCCTTAAGCCAGGGGCTTCTGACAGAGAGCAAAGATGAATTGCAATTCGTTCACGACCGGGTGCAGGAGGCCGTCCTGAATGCCATAGAACCTGAAAGGCGCCGGCAGATGCATTGGCAGATCGGAAACCATCTCCTTTCCGCTGTCCCCAAAGGGATAGATCTGGAAAAAGTGCACAACCTCTTCACTATCGCCTCCCACTTCAACTTGGGAAGGGAGAAGACGCCGAACAGAGAAACTGCCTACCAATTATCAGATATCAACTATCACGCGGGCAACAAGGCGCTGGATTCGCTGGCAACAGAAGCAGCCAATGATTATTTTAGACGAGGTCTTGATTTCTTACCGGATGACTGCTGGGAAAAACAATATGACCGCACATTTAAGATATACCAGAAACTGGCAAAGACCGAATTGATGTGCGGAGAATATGAGAGTTCGGAAAAACTCCTCAATCAATTACTTGATCATGCCGAAACCGACCTGGACAAGGCGGAAGCCCTGGCCGAACAGACCACCTCGCTCTCATCCATAGGCAATTTTATAAAGGCAATTGAGACCGCCAACCGCGGATTGGCATATTTCGGCAAATCGATCCCGGATAATCCCGAGCTTGCAGAGAAGAAACGAGAGCAGTTGATGAACAAAATCAACTCCGAATATGGTGACAGGATCTGGGACACTATCCTGAACATGCCTTTTACCGAGGAGAGGAAAAGTAAGATCGAATTGGTCATCTACAGTGAACTCATCCCGGACTTATATATGTCAGGCCTGGTGCCGCAACTATATCTTTCGGCAGTCCAGTCAACCCGGCACTGCCTGGAAGGAGGCATGGATGAATCGGTGATCTATTCCTTTTCTATCATGGGGCTCTATCTGGGAGAGCAGTTTAAATTTGACCAGGTCTTTCGATATGAAGACCTGGCCCTTGATCTGTGTGAGAGGTACCCCAACACCTTTGGGGCCACCAGGGGAATGAACGGGGTTGCCTGGGTTACCATGCATACGCGAAATCATCCCGAAGACCTGGCCAAACATTGTCTAAAAGGTATCCAGTGCGGGAAGAACTGCGGTGATCTGTATAATGCAGGGCTTTTATACGGCCCCTTAATGTGGGGCCTTCAGGTGCAGGGGGCCGACCTGTCGGCCGTTGAGAAGTATGCCAAAGAATGCCTTCAGTTTTCTCAAAGGTATCATTTATCCTTTTCAGTTGCCCTGGCCGAAGCCATGCAGGCCGCGTGGGTTGCACCCATGAAAAAAAACTATATGCCCGTCTCCATGGAGGAGAAGATAAAAAAATGGGAGAGGGAAAATCATATCTCTGCTGCAGGGAGCTATTATGTGCACATGGCTTTGACCCACTATTATTTCGGAGAGTATGAAGAGGCTGAACAGTATTTAGATGAAGTCAGGCGGTATTTGAGAGGGCTTACGGACCATCTACTGAAGCGACAGTGGCATGCCTTCCAGGTACTCAATGCCATCAGGCTGTATGCAGGGGGAATCATATACAAAAGCAAAGAACAATTACTATCTTTCATTCAACCGCTCATCAAGAAGATTGAGACCTGGGCTCAATACGGACCGATGCTTAAGCCTTATCTTGCCTTTATCTATGCAGAACTGGAAAGATTTACCGGAGACTTTAGAAAGGCCAGGAGCCTCTACTTTGATGCCATAGCTATTGCCCATGAACAGCGATACACGATGCTGGAGGGCCACCTTAATGAATGCCGGGGGGAACTTCTCAAGGAGGCAGGTGTGGGGCCGGCAGGGGTCTACTTCGCCGAGGCCGCACGTTTATATAGAAAGTGCCACGCGGAACGCAAAGAGATCTCCCTGATGGAGAAATACCCGGAGTATTTCGAGGAAGAGGCACCTGCTCCAATGCCGGTTGAAGCAGGACTTTCTGACTACACGCTTCCATGTCTGGATGTTGACTACCTGATGAAATCCTCTGCCGCCATTTCGGCAGAGATGGCCCTTGATGGCCTGTTGAAAAAGATTATGAACGTGGTCCTGGAGGCCTCGGGAGCGCAGCACGGATATCTTTTGATTGAAGACGACAGCAG
>Ga0136651_10002149_pt1 | contig 10809 bp, 5 predicted proteins | sample Mar14236cmmetaG_FD_94867 | JGI IMG/M metagenome (GOLD analysis project Ga0136651, IMG submission 94867) | Marine hydrothermal vent microbial communities from Guaymas Basin, Gulf of California to study Microbial Dark Matter (Phase II) - Marker... ...
GTTCGAAGCAGGCATAGTGTAGTATGGACTAAGGGAGAAAGATTCCATGGCAAGTCATGGTAAGAAATACCTGGACGCAAGGGCTAAAGTGGATGCAGGCCGAAGGTACGGTTTGGATGAAGCAATAGACGTGGTTCTCAGTACGCACTATGTCAAGTTCGATGAGACCATAGATCTAGCCATAGTCCTGGGGGTCGATCCCAGGAAGGCAGACCAGAATGTGAGAAGCTCTGTTGTCCTTCCTCATGGTACTGGACGCACTCAAAGGGTCCTGGCAATTGCTAAGGGTGAAAAAGCCAAAGAGGCTGAAGATGCCGGCGCCGACTATGTTGGGGCCGAGGATGCGATAGAAAAGATAAAAGGGGGTTGGCTTGATTTTGATAAAGTTGTTGCCACTCCCGATATGATGTCAATGGTGGGTAGGATCGGCAAGATTCTCGGCCCAAGGGGTATGATGCCAAATGCCAAGACTGGAACCGTCACCTTTGATGTTGCCAGGGCGGTTAATGAGATAAAGGCAGGAAAGGTGGACTTCCGGGTAGACAAGGGTGGGGTTGTCCATGTTCCCTTGGGCAAGGTTTCCTTTGGTTCCAATAAAATTAAAGAGAATTTCGCATCGCTTGCTGAGACATTACTCCGTGTAAAGCCTTCTACAAGCAAGGGGGCCTATGTGCGGAGCGTTGCACTGTCCACTACAATGGGACCAGGAGTGAAGGTGGATCCTGCTGAAGTTAAAGTAGCTGCTTCCTAAATAGTAATGTTGAATTTTGAATGCTGAATTAAGGTACCGGACTATATTTTAAGTAGTTTGGATTTTGAATCTCTGAGGAATAATATTATATTTTTTTCGCAATCCAACATTCAGCATCCAAAATTTTTATGTCTGCTCATTAGTCAGAGACAGTAGGTACGCCTCATGTGTTTAATAGAGCTGGTCCAGCACTTAGCTCTACCTACCTAGATAGGTGAGACCTCTGCCTTTGGCAGTAAAAAATAACTGCCTATGGTAGAAAGGGGGGAGAAATTTGGCTTTAAAGCTTAAGGAAAAAGAGACCATAGTTGAGGATCTGTACGATAAGTTTTCCAGGTCTGAAGCTGTAATTATGACTCGGTTTTCAGGTCTCGACGTTGCTGGTGCCAATGAACTTCGAAAGAAGCTCAGGGAGTCAGGTGCCGAGTTCAAGGTATCAAAAAATACTCTTTTTAAAAGGGCCATAAAAGGCACATCGGCAGAAGTGCTTTCAGATCAGTTTTTAGGCCCTAATGCCGTGGCCTTTGCCTCTGAAGATCCAGTGTCTATGGCCAAGGTTATGGTGGAGTTCGCAAAGGAGAGTGAGATCCTTGAGATCCGTAGCGGCGTTTTGAATGGAAAATTCATTGATATTGCCCAAATCCAGGCCTTGTCAGAACTGCCAAGCCGGGAGGTTCTGCTTGCAAAGCTGCTCACAGTTTTTGTCGCTGTTCCTACAGGTCTTGTCAGGGCCCTGTCAGGTATACCGCGAAAGCTGCTCTATGCGTTAAGGGCAATTGAAGATCAGAAAAACGATGATAATAATTGAATAAGTGATTCTGCTCAAAAAGCCTGAGATGCATCCATTTATAGATAATGCTGAATTGTGAATGCTAAATGCTGAATTGTGGAAGAGCGTTTAAAAAACATATACCTTAATTTAACATTCAAAATTCAAAATTTAACATTTATTGTGCTCCGCAGATTGGATTTTTCAGCGGAATTATAGATAGTTAATAAGGAGACTGAGATGGCTATTTCCAAAGAGGATGTAATTGAATTTATTTCTAATATGACAGTGCTTGAACTCTCCGAGCTAGTCAAGGAGTTGGAGGATAAGTTTGGTGTAAGTGCAGCGGCGCCGGTCGCAGTAGCGGCTCCCGGTGCAGTTGCCGGCGAAGGGGGCGGTGCTCCTGCTGAGGAACAGACAGAGTTCGATGTTGTTCTAGTGGACTTTGGCGACCAGAAAATCAAGGTAATCAAGGAGGTCAGGGCCGTAACAAGTTTGGGCCTTAAGGAAGCTAAAGATCTGGTTGAGAGTGCGCCTAAACCCATCAAAGAAGGTGTTTCCAAGGACGAGGCCGAGAAGATAAAGGAACAGGTCGAGAGTGTCGGCGCAAAGGTAGAGATAAAATAACCAGGAAATATATACAACGACATAAATAATTGTGCATCCAATGCCGGTTGCCGCTCGATCATCTTGTATGGGCGGGGATAAACCCTGCCCATACATTTCAGATTTCCCCCTATTGTCAATAAGGTGCGACAAAAAACTACCCCGAGGCAGTACTCTATGACAAAAAATCAAGCACTTCCCGTGAGAAAGCACTTTGGTAGTGTAAAAAAAGTCATTGATATTCCAAACTTAATCGAGATGCAGCAGCGTTCCTACGCCAAGTTTTTGCAAAAAGATGTGGCTCCGGAAGCCAGAGAGGATGTGGGGATTCAAGCAGCATTTCAAAGCGTCTTTCCGATAACGGATTTCACCGGTGCATCTTCTATCGAATTTGTTCAATATTCTATAGGTGAGTCTAAATACTCTGAGGAAGAATGCCTTTCCCGTGGCGCGACCTATGAGTCGCCGGTGAAGATGGTGGCGCGACTTCTTTCTTATGACGTAGATAAAGAAAGCGGAGTACAAAGTATACGTGATATCAAGGAACAGCAGATTTATTTTGGCACTATTCCCCTTATGACCAGAACCGGCACCTTTATTATTAATGGTACTGAGAGAGTAGTGGTCAGTCAGCTTCAACGTTCTCCAGGGGTCTTTTTTGATCACGACAAGGGAAAGACACATGCCAGCGGGAAATTGCTTTATTCAGCCAGGATTATCCCTGTCCGTGGTTCCTGGATAGATTTGGAGTTTGATCCCAAAGACATCTTGCACGTTCGTATAGATCGCAGGCGGAAGTTCCCTGTAACCGTGTTGCTAAAAGCCATGGGCTACAGCACTGAAGATTTGCTAAGTATTTTCTATAACTGGGATACGTATATAATTGATGGCAAATTTCTGTATCGTAGGGTGAATATTGAGACCATGTTAGGTCAGAAGGCTACTCTGGACGTGGTGAATCCTGATACAGGCGATATCCTTTTACGTAAGAACCGCAAGTTCACTCGGACCATGTTGAAGAAGTTTGAGGAATCAGGTGTCATCATGGTACCTGTTGAAGAAGATGATCTAATAGAAAAGATCACAGCCCTTGATGTAGTAAATCCTGAAACCGGAGAGGTGTTGATTCCCATGAACTCTTTGGTCACGAAAAAAGATCTGGCGCTTTTGAGAGAGAGTGGAATCACAGAGTTGCAGGTTTTGTTTATCGATGGCATCAAGGTAAGTTCTTCCGTGAGGAACACTTTACTCCTGGACACAACACAGAATCAGGAAGAGGCCATTATAGAAATTTTCCGGAGGCTTCGTCCCGGAAGTCCCCCAATACCCGAGGTGGCTGAGAAGTTTTTTAATTCTCTTTTTTTTAACTCAGGCACCTATGACCTCTCAGAGGTAGGCCGTTATAAGATCAATCAGAGGCTGGGTATGGATTTGCCTCTTTCCCTGAAGGTCCTTACGACTGAGGACATAATGGAGACTGTGAGGGAATTGGTCCGTTTAAAGGATCGGCAGGGGCCGGTAGATGACATAGATCATCTAGGCAACCGCCGAGTCAGGTCAGTGGGTGAGCTTATAGAGAATCAGTACAGGATCGGACTAGTCCGGATGGAGCGGGCTATTAAAGAGAGAATGACCCTTCAGGAAGTTGAGGCGTTAATGCCTAATGATTTGGTAAATCCTAAGCCTGTAAGCTCTGTCATCAAGGAGTTCTTCTGCTCCAGTCAGCTTTCCCAGTTCATGGACCAGACCAACGCACTGGCAGAAATCACCCACAAGCGAAGGTTATCTGCTTTGGGGCCGGGTGGTCTGTCCAGGGAGAGGGCCGGGTTTGAGGTGCGAGATGTACATCCTACTCATTATGGGAGGATTTGTCCCATTGAAACACCTGAAGGTCCAAATATCGGACTGATAGTTTCCTTGAGTTCCTTTGCCAGCATAAACAGGTATGGTTTTGTGGAGACTCCCTACAGTATGGTTAAGGACCGCAAAACTACAGGGAAAGTGGTCTATATGACCGCTACTGAAGATGAAAAGGAGACTATCGCACAGGCGACAGTCAGTCTTGATGATGACGGATATATTATTGATGATAACGTTGGTGCCAGGAGAATGGGCGAGTTCATTATCGTCCCGGCAGATGAGATTACTGCCATAGACGTGGCCCCTAACCAGTTGGTCAGTGTTTCTGCAGGTCTTATACCTTTTTTGGAAAATGATGATGCAAACCGGGCCTTGATGGGTTCCAATATGCAGCGGCAGGCAGTTCCTTTGCTGGTTTCAGAAGCTCCGCTCGTGGGTACTGGAATGGAGAAAATAGTGGCAACGGATTCCGGCGTGACTGTAGTTGCAAAAAAGGACGGATGGATAGAAGGCGTCGACGCTACACGCTTGGTAGTGGTTTACGATGAGGATGAGTCCAAGGGACTACCGGTGGAGGTCGATATACATAAGCTCACCAAGTACCAGAAGTCCAATCAGAGAACAACACTTAATCAAAGACCAATAGTGTTCCCCGGACAAAAGTTTAAAAAAGGAGATGTGCTTGTAGATGGTCCATCTACCGACAAAGGAGAACTGGCATTAGGCAAGAATGTTGTAGTGGCTTTTATGCCTTGGCGGGGCTACAACTTCGAAGATGCAATGGTCGTGAGTGAACGTCTGGTCAAAGAGGATGTTTACACATCGATACACATTGAGGAATTTGAGGTGGAGGCCAGAGACACTAAGTTGGGTAAAGAGGAGATAACCCGCGACATACCCAATGTAGGGGAAGACGCCCTCAGCGATCTGGACGATAGCGGAATAATACGTATAGGGGCAGAGGTTAAGTCTGGAGACATACTTGTGGGCAAGATTACACCAAAGGGAGAGACCCAACTCACTCCCGAGGAGAAGCTTTTGCGGGCCATCTTTGGTGAGAAAGCCGGAGACGTAAAGGATACATCTCTCAGGGTGCCACCGGGAATCCATGGTGTAGTGATAGAGGCCAAGGTTTTTTGCCGCAGAGGTGTGGAAAAGGACGAACGGATTCAGGCTATTGAGGATTTTGAAATAGCGCGTGTACTTAAGGATCAGGCGGACGAGATCAATGTAATTCGTCGGACTGCTCTTAAGAAGCTGGAGAGTCATCTCAAAGGGCAGAAGGCATCGGTTTCAATAATGGATAGTAAGGGCAAGGTCTATCTTGAGGCCGGGCATGAGATCACAGGTGATATACTCCGGAAGATACCTATCCATCGTTTGAGAGATCTTATGCTGGAGGGTCACAGGGGCTTGATCCCTGTAGCGAGTGATGTGCTATCCTGGTATGAGGGTGAAATCCAACGAATAACCAACTACTTTGAGGGTAAAATTGAGCGGCTGAAGAAAGGGGATGATCTTCCGCCTGGTGTGATTAAGATGGTCAGGGTCTGCGTGGCAATGAAGCGGAAGCTGGCCGTAGGCGACAAGATGGCCGGGCGTCATGGCAACAAAGGTGTGGTTTCTACTATCGTGCCGATAGAGGATATGCCATATTTCGCAGACGGCACTCCGGTTGATATTGTTTTGAATCCCCTGGGCGTACCTTCACGGATGAATGTTGGTCAGCTTTTGGAGATCCATCTAGGTTGGGCTGCAAAAAATCTTGGGGCACAACTGGCTGAGTTGGCAAAAGATTATAAGATCGACAAGATCAAGAAAAGAATGGCCGATATTTATTCGAAAGACGAGCTGATAAGCGGAATAGATGACGAACAGTTGCGAAATCTTGCTTTGAGCCTTGAACAGGGCGTACCGGTTGCAACTCCGGTGTTTGACGGAGCAGATGAGGAGCAGATCCGCAAGCTCCTGGTAGAATCAGGACAATCAGAACTTGGCGAGGTGATTCTTTACGATGGCTATACGGGAAAGGCTATAGCCGAGCCGGTCACTGTCGGGGTCATGTATGTATTGAAACTTCACCATTTAGTGGATGATAAGATACATGCCCGCTCTACCGGTCCATATTCCTTGGTCACACAGCAGCCCCTTGGAGGAAAGGCCCAGTTTGGGGGCCAGCGATTGGGTGAGATGGAGGTGTGGGCCATGGAGGCCTACGGCGCGGCTTACTCTCTTCAGGAGTTCCTGACAGTCAAGTCCGACGATGTAGTCGGAAGATCCAGGATGTATGAAAAGATCGTCAAGGGCAACAATTTTCTTGAGGCAGGTCTTCCTGAGTCCTTTAATGTCTTGGTGAAGGAGCTTCAGGGTTTATGTATGGATATAGAGTTGCAGGAGTGATACGGGGGTTTTACTGAATGGAAGATCTTCTTTCCCTTTTTACAAAGCCAAAAGATCCTTTGAGCTTTAAATCAGTCAGGATTTCTCTGGCCTCTCCTGAGAAAATTCTCGGATGGTCAAATGGAGAGGTAAAGCAACCGGAGACCATTAATTACCGGACTTTTAAGCCGGAACGGGAAGGCCTTTTTTGTGCCAAGATATTTGGCCCGGTAAAGGATTATGAGTGCCTGTGTGGAAAGTACAAGCGCATGAAGCATCGTGGCGTCATCTGCGAAAAATGCGGAGTTGAGGTCATCCAGTCAAAAGTTCGACGGGAGCGAATGGCCCACATTTCCCTGGCAGATCCGGTAGCTCATATATGGTTCTTAAAGAGCCTTCCCAGCAAAATCGGTGCTCTTTTGGATTTGAGTTTGAAAGAGCTCGAAAGGGTTCTGTACTTCGAGTCACACATAGTGATCGACTCGGAGATGCCTGAGATTCCTGTGGGCACTCTTATGTCAGATGAGGCTTATTACAAGAATCAGGATCAATTTGGTGACAAGTTTCAGGTAGATATAGGAGCGGCGGCAATCCATCTGCTGTTAAGTCGTCTTGATCTGGATGCCCTGTCCGTGGAACTCCGTGGAGAGATGATCAAGACCCGTTCAGAGGCCAAAAGAAAGAAGCTTGGCAAGCGATTGCGGGTGGTTGAGGCCTTTCGGGATTCAGATAACCAGCCTGAATGGATGATACTAAGCGTTATACCGGTCCTTCCTCCAGATTTGAGACCTCTAGTCCCCTTGGATGGAGGGCGATTTGCTACATCGGACCTCAATGATCTTTATCGCAGGGTCATTAATCGAAATAACCGACTCAAGAAGCTCAAAGAGCTGGACGCCCCGGATATCATCATCCGGAATGAAAAAAGGATGCTCCAGGAGGCAGTGGATGTCCTCTTTGATAATGGCCGGAGGGGCAGGGTAGTTACAGGGCCAAACAAGCGTCCTTTGAAATCATTATCGGATATGCTAAAGGGCAAGCAGGGGCGTTTTCGTCAAAACCTTCTTGGAAAGAGGGTCGATTACTCTGGACGTTCGGTCATTGTAGTAGGTCCGGAACTCAGGCTTCACCAGTGTGGTCTGCCAAAGCGGATGGCGATAGAGCTTTTTAAGCCTTTTATTTACAATAAGCTCGAAGAAAAAGGGCTTGTTACCACTATCAAGAGCGCAAAGAAGATGGTGGAAAAGGAGGCCCCGGAGGTATGGGATGCCCTTGATGAAGTTGTAAGGGAGCATCCTGTTTTGCTGAATCGTGCTCCTACCTTACACCGTTTGGGTATTCAGGCCTTTGAGCCCATACTTATTGAAGGTAAGGCCATTCAGCTCCATCCATTGGTGTGTGTTGCATACAATGCCGATTTTGATGGAGACCAGATGGCAGTCCATGTCCCCCTGTCAGTAGAGGCCCAGACAGAAGCAAGGGTGCTCATAATGTCGACCAACAACCTGCTTTCTCCTGCCCATGGAGAGCCTATCATCATGGCTACTCAGGATATAGTCCTTGGTATATATTACATGACCAGGGATAGGTTAAATGCAGAGGGTGAAGGCAAGGTATTTAGTTCCAAGGAAGAGGTGTTACTTGCGTGGGAGGCTGGTGCGGTCCATCTGCAGGGCAGGATTAGGGCCAGGATTCGAGGCGAGCTGACAGAGACCACTGTGGGCAGGGTAATTCTCTCGGATATTCTACCTGAAGAGGTGCCCTTTTCAATTATTAATAAGACCATGCGCAAGAGGGACCTTGCCAGACTCATTGATGAGAGCTACCGCATAGCAGGGGCCAAGAAGACAGTGATTCTGGCGGATCACCTCAAGGATATGGGATATTGTTTCGCCACTCTGGCCGGGATTTCCGTTGGCATAAACCATATGGTGGTTCCAGTGCGTAAGGAGGAAATTCTTGAAAAGGCTCAGGAAGAGGTAGCAGGGGTTCAGCACCAGTACTCTGAGGGTCTTATTACTGACGGAGAACAGTACAACAAGGTGATTGATATATGGACCAGGGCTACTGATGAGGTGGCTAAGGAGATGATGGAGGGTATTTCAGTAGAATACCACCGTGGGCCTGACGGAAAGGCGATATCCGCCCCCAGTTTCAATCCTATTTTTATTATGGCAGATTCCGGCGCCAGGGGCAGTAAGGACCAAATCAGGCAGCTTGCAGGAATGCGCGGCCTGATGGCTAAACCGTCAGGTGAGATCATAGAGACTCCTATTCAGGCAAATTTTCGTGAGGGCTTGAGTGTGCTGGAGTATTTTGTGTCTACTCATGGGGCACGAAAGGGTTTGGCTGATACGGCCCTTAAGACCGCTAACTCCGGCTACCTCACCCGGCGCCTGGTTGATGTTGCTCAGGACGCCACCATAACAGAGGAGGATTGCGGAACCATTGACGGCATAGAGATTGGGCACCTTATGGAAGGCGGTGAGATTGTCCAGCGTCTGGGCGAGCGTATCCTTGGGCGTGTAGCCCTGATGGACATAGTTGATCCTGTGACAGGAGAGGTCCTTGTTAAGTCCGGTGAGCAGATTGACGAGGAAGGTGTCCGTAAAATCGAGGAAGCGGGTATTTCCAGTGTTGAGATTCGATCTGTGCTCACTTGCAGGTCTCCTTATGGGGTCTGCGCCAAGTGCTACGGGAGAGATCTGGCCCGTGGCGGCATTGTGGCCATGGGGGAGGCAATCGGCATTATAGCCGCAGAGTCCATAGGGGAACCGGGAACACAACTTACCATGCGGACCTTTCATATTGGTGGTACTGCCAGCGGTAAGGTGGAGCAGGCTGAAATTCGCTCAAGGGGGTCTGGTTCAGTGCGTTTTGAAAGGTTGAATACCGTGCAAAATCCGTTTGGCCGGCAGGTAGTGTTGAACCGAAACGGAGAAATAGTGATTGTGGCCCCGGATGGACGTGAGAGAGAGCGCTTTCCAGTAATATACGGCGCCGAACTGGTAGTAGGGGAAGGCCAGGAGATAGAAGCAGGGGAAAAGCTTGCCCAGTGGGATCCGTTTACTGTACCGATTCTCACGGAGGTGCCTGGGGTGGTAAAGTTCGGGGATCTCATTGAGGGCATCACTATACAGGAGAAGGTAGATCCGGTCACCGGAAAGGCAAGCAGGGTGGTAATACAGTATCGCGCAGCAGATTACCAGCCCAGGATTTCCATAAAGGACGAGAGGGGACGTACCTCGAAGCTAGCCAAGGGCAAAGGTGAGGCCCGCTACCAGCTCCCGATAGGGGCCATCATTACTGTCAATGAGGGAGATAAGATGACAGCAGGAGAGCCTATAGCCAGAATTCCCAGAGAGACCACAAAGACCAAAGATATTACAGGGGGTCTTCCAAGGATTGCCGAACTCTTTGAGGTAAGAAAGCCTAAGGAGTATGCTGTCATTACAGAGATCGACGGAATGGTTTCTTTTGGCAAGGATATCAAAAACAAGAGGCGGGTGGTTGTTACTCCGGAGTATGGTGACTCAAAGGAGTATATGGTACCCAAGGGCAAGTATATAAAGGTCCATGAAGGAGACTATATCAGGGCCGGAGAGTCGTTGATGGACGGTGTCGTCGATCCCCACGACTATCTCAGAGTGAAAGGAATAAAGGACCTTGCCCGATACATGGTGGGCGAGATTCAAGAGGTTTACAGGCTTCAGGGAGTCAAGATTAATGACAAACACATCGAAGTGATAGTGAGGCAGATGCTACGCAAGGTAAAGATCACCGGTGTGGGAGACAGTACATTCATGTTTGGAGAGCAGGTTGAGCGTCGCCGTTTTGAGGAGGAAAATGATCGGATAATGGTAGAAGAAGGAGGCGAGCCTGCTTCGGCTGAACCTATGCTTCTTGGTATTACCAGGGCGTCTCTCAGCACAGATAGCTTTATTTCAGCAGCATCTTTCCAGGAGACTACCAAGGTCCTGACCGAAGCCTCTATAGCCGGGAAGGTGGATTACCTGAGAGGGCTGAAAGAAAACGTAATCATGGGACGCCTCATACCTGCCGGTACAGGCAAGGTATTCTACGAAGAGAAAGAGCGCAGACGGGCTGCGGCAGATTGATGGTGATGTGCAAGGAACAGACAATAAGGCCGGGCAAAAAGCTCGGCTTTTTTTATCAGGGCCCGTCCCCTTATCTTTCATATCCCGGTAGTTCGATTGTGTCGCATGAGCCGGTATCACACGTGTGATGCTCCACGGGAGGTTGACGCCGGGAAGCACTATTTGGGCGTTTATCTACAGAAATATTGGCAACACTCATGAGTTTGCCGACATTGGAACTCTCGCATTTGGGGCATATAACGGAGTCCATCTCATTTTTGCTCATAATAAGGAGTTCAAAGATATAGTCACAATCCAGGCATCTGAATTCATGAATAGGCATGTTA
>Ga0136651_10002152_pt1 | contig 10798 bp, 8 predicted proteins | sample Mar14236cmmetaG_FD_94867 | JGI IMG/M metagenome (GOLD analysis project Ga0136651, IMG submission 94867) | Marine hydrothermal vent microbial communities from Guaymas Basin, Gulf of California to study Microbial Dark Matter (Phase II) - Marker... ...
AATCTCACGTTACAGTGCCCAAACCGCCTATCCAAGGCGAGATTCTTCACCTCCGCTGCGCTCCGGTTCAGAATGACAGGCTTGTGATCGAGGTCTTGCCCCACTTTATTGAAAAGATACGAGAGTGAGGTATACTGGATATGGACACGATGGATTCCCTCAAAATGGACAAAACTGTTTTTTCTGTAGTATCTCTTTTTGATGACAAAAGTATAGAAAGTGAAAAGGAATACTGGTTTTCCAAAACACCCTACGAACGCTTGCAAGCGGTAGAGTTAATGAGGCAAATTGTCTATGGCTACCATCCGCTTTCCCCCCGACTTCAAAGAGTTCTTACAGTTACTGAACTCGCATCAAATTGAATACTTGCTCATTGGCGGTTACGCAGTTGGGTATCACGGCTATCCGAGATCAACGGGCGATATAGATGTGTGGATAGCAATGCATCCCCAAAATGCAAAGAACATGGTCACCGTGCTCGAGGAATTTGGCTTTGGTGTACCTGAGCTATCGGCAGATCTGTTTATGCAAGAGGGCAAGATCATCCAGATGGGTGTGCCGCCCATGCGCATAGACATACTGACGACACTTTCGGGGGTGAGATTTGAAGAGTGTTACGAGGAACGGGTGATAGATGAACTTGATGGGATAAAAGTCAATGTGATTAGCCTGGAACATTTGAAGGAGAACAAGAAAGCGAGTGGTAGACACAAAGACTTGAATGACTTGGAGAACTTGTAGGGACTGATCGGTTAAACTGGTGTCACATTCAGAAACCAGGCTTTTTCTAAAAAGCCTGGTTTCTAATCTTGATTAAGGAGCCAAGTATGAAATCACTGCGACGTATGATGCATTTTCTCAAACCCTACCAGCGGCAGAGTATCCTGGCCATAGTGCTGTTTGTCGGCGTGGTGGCGGCTGACCTGTCCATTCCGCGCTTGACCCAGCGGGTCATTGATGATGGTATCGCCATGGGCGATATGAGCGTGATCCTGACCACGTCTCTGATCATGATCGGCGCCTCTATCCTCAGCGCCCTGTTCTCCATCGGCAACACGGTGCTGGCGGTGCGGGTGGGACAGGGCATGGGCGCCGACCTGCGCAGCGCCATCGTCAGAAAGGTGCAGACCTTTTCCTTTGGCAACCTGGATCGCATCCAGACAGGCCAACTGCTGGTGCGCACGACCAGCGACGTGAACCAGGTGCAAATGATCGTGTTGATATCCTTGCGCATGCTCATCCGCGCGCCTCTGTGGATGGTGGGTAGCGTGGCCATGTTGCTCCTGACCAGCCCGCAGTTGGCGTCGCTGATGTTGGTCCTGGTACCGGTGCTCCTGGGACTCGTCTGGCTCTTTGCCACCAGGGCGCGGCCGCTCTTTTTGGCGATACAGAAAAAGTTGGACAAGTTGAACCAGGTCTTGCAAGAGAACCTGGCCGGCGTGCGCGTGGTCAAGGCGTTCGTGCGTGTCGAGTACGAGAATGTTCGCTTCGACCAGGCCAACACCGCTCTGATGGCCCAGAACATCAAGGTGATGCAACTCTTGGCGATATTGATCCCCACGGTGATGCTCGTCCTCAACCTGGGATTGGTGGGCGCCGTATGGTTTGGCGGGAATCTGGTTATCGTTGGTGACCTCACCACGGGTGAATTGATAGCCTTTACCAATTACCTGCTCACCGCAGTGTTCCCACTGCTCATACTGGGGATGATGATAGGGCCAGTCTCCGCCGCCGACGCCTCGGCCGAGCGTATATGGGAGATATTGGACAGCGTCGCCGAGGTGCAAGATCGCCCGGGCGCGCGGGCTTTGACTGGCGTAAAAGGCCGCGTGGCTTTTGAAGATGTCACTTTTAGTTACAACAGTAGTAACGACTTTAGTCGTTCCGATGGTGCAAGAGCGACTAAAGTCGCTACTACGTCTGATGAGCCGGTTCTCGAGAACGTCAACCTGGTGGCCGAGCCGGGCCAGACGGTGGCGATCCTGGGCACTACCGGCTCGGGCAAATCCAGCCTCGTTCACCTGATCCCCCGCTTTTACGACGTGACAGCCGGCCGGGTGACGCTGGACGGCGTTGACGTGCGCGACATCCCGCTGGACGCACTGCGCGCCCACGTGGGGCTGGCGCTGCAAGAGGCGGTGCTATTCAGCGGCCCCATCCGCGACAACATCCGCTACGGGCGGCCCGATGCCAGCGACGAGGAGGTCGTCGCTGCGGCCCAGGCGGCCCAGGCCCACGACTTTATCACGTCCCTCCCCGACGGCTACGACACGGAGGTGGGCCAGCGGGGGGTGAACCTCTCCGGTGGCCAAAAGCAGCGCATCGCCATCGCCCGCGCGCTGCTGGTTCAGCCGCGCGTTCTCATCCTGGATGACAGCACCAGCGCCGTGGATGTGGAGACGGAGGCCAAAATCCAGGCTGCGCTGGAAGAGTTGATGGCCGACCGCACTAGTTTTGTCATCGCGCAGCGTATCAGCACAGTGCTCGACGCCGACAAGATCATCGTGCTGGACCGGGGACAGATTGCCGCCACGGGAACACACGCAGAGTTGATGGCATCCAGTCCCATCTATCAGGAAATCTACGCATCGCAACTGGGGAATGGAGTACCAGACAATGGCTAAACCAACCAACAAACCAACCCCCCGCCCACAGGGTGGGATGACCGGACATGGCCCGATGAGAGGAGGCTCGAAAATCGAAAAGGCCCGCGACGCGCGCGGCGCCCTGTGCCGGCTGCTCGTCTACCTGAGACCCTACAAGTGGGCGCTCGTGGGAGTGTTGCTTCTAGCGACGGTGAGCACGTTGCTGGGCTTGATGGGGCCTTTTCTCATGGGCCGGGCCATTGATGGGTTCATCGCCGCCGGAAACGTGAGCGGCCTTCTGCGCATCACCTTGCTGATGTTGGGCGCCTATCTGGCCTCCTGGTTGGCCCAAATCGGCCAGAACGTGATTATGGCAACGGCGGCCCAGAGAGCGATGCGCACGCTGCGCCGCGATCTCTTCGAGCACTTGCAGACTCTCTCGCTCAGTTTCTTTGACCGGCATCCCCACGGCGAGTTGATGAGCCGTCTCACCAACGACATGGACAACATCAGCCGCGTGCTCTCCCAGAGCGTGACCCAACTGTTCACCGGCCTGCTCACCCTGGTAGGGATCCTGGTCATGATGTTCGCGCTCAATTTCTGGCTGGCTCTGGCCTCGATGATTGTTTTTCCATTGATGATCGGGCTGGTCGGTTTTGTGGGGAAACGCACCCGCAGAGGCTATCGTGGTTTTCAGATGCGGATCGGCCAGTTGAACGGCCAGTTGGAGGAAATGTTCAGCGGACAGCGGGTCATCCTGGCCTTTGGGCAAGAAGCCAGCGCCCTGAATGCTTTTGACCAGGCCAACGAGAGTGTGCGTGCTGCCGGTATCCAGGCGCAAACCTACGCCATGATGGTGCCGCCGCTGATGGGGATCTTGAGCAACGTCAACATCGCCATCGTCGCCGGGCTGGGGGGCTGGATGACGCTCCAGGGATCGGCCAGTGTCGGCATTATTGCCACCTTTATCGGCTACTCGCGCCGTTTCGCCGCGCCGTTGCGCCAGTTGGGAGACCTCTACAACCAGATCCAGTCCGCGTTGGCCGGCGCCGAGCGCATCTTTGAGATCATTGACACGCAGCCGGAACTCACCGACGCAGCCGGCGCCGTCGCGCTCGAGACTGTCGCTGGTGAGGTCGTCTTTGATCACGTGGATTTTGCCTACGTGCCCGGCGTGCCCGTGATCAAGGACATGAGCCTGACCGCCAGGCCGGGCCAGACCATCGCCCTCGTCGGGCCGACGGGCGCGGGCAAGACGACCATGGTCAACTTGATGACGCGCTTTTACGACATTGACGACGGCGCGATCCGCATTGATGGGCGGGACATTCGCGCTTTGCAAAAGGCGAGTCTGCGCCGCCAACTGGGCATCGTGCTGCAAGATACCTTTCTCTTCTCCGAGTCGGTGATGGAGAACATCCGCTATGGCCGTCTGGATGCCACCGACGAAGAGTGTATCGCGGCGGCCAAACTGGCGAACGCCGACCAGTTCATCCGCCGCCTGCCCCAGGGATACGACACCAAACTCTCGGAGCGCGGGAGTAACTTGAGCCAGGGACAGCGGCAGTTGCTCGCCATCGCCCGCGCCGTCCTAGCCGATCCGGGCATCCTCATCCTGGACGAGGCCACGAGCAGCGTGGACACCCGCACCGAGGTGCACATCCAGGAGGCCCTGCTGCGCTTGATGGAAGGGCGCACCAGTTTCGTCATCGCCCACCGGCTCAGCACCATCCGCAACGCCGACAAGATTCTCGTCATCAATGACGGTCGCATCATTGAGCGCGGCAACCACGAGGAATTGCTGGCGCAACGCGGCTTTTATCACAATTTGTACATGAGCCAGTTCAAGGGGCGGGCTGGGTGACTGGGTGATTGGGCGAGTTGCTGCTTGTTCTCGCGTTAGTCTCCCTGGTCGGCCGGTATGTATGGAATCAGCCCTTTCTCGTAGGCTATCTCCTGTATCTCACGCGGCAGCGAGCGTGCGTCAACGATCAAGCCGTTTACCATAATCATCCAGGCCATAATATTATCGTCCATTTGGCTCGGCCTGTACCAATTGGGGTCCATCTGGAACATACTCAGGGTGTCACGTACTATTTTCGCTTTAGCCGCGCCTGTGCGTTTCTTGACACCGAACCCCTCACATAGTTCGCCTGCGCTCATGTATGGGTCTTGGCTCTTGTCGAAAAGGAAATTGACGGTTCCCAAGGCATACACGATGCCGCATGCCCATACATCCACGCTCCCTCTCTCCAGAGGCGACGGACGCTTACGGCACAGGGCAGCAGTTGCCTGGCGAGCCAACCGGGCGTATTCCTCGTCCAGATGTTCTTTACAGAATGAATCTGTGAGGGCTACGATCTCGTCGAACCTGGATTTTATTTTTTTGGGCACTCTTTCTGATTTGCTGATTTTAGCCATTTCTCTCCTTGATTTGCTATGTGATCTTGGTGCAGCGGATAGGTGGTTCCCTTCATATCCGTTTATCCGCTTTCCATCCGCTGTCTCAACCCCCGGTAAACAAATACGAGCATACGTTATTATCCCCGGTTCTGCTCGGAGCGCAAGTGATGTTTGCGTCAGGGCCTTCCGGTTGCCATATCGGGCCATCTGTGCTAGACTTGACCAAGTCACAAAGGAGGCGACTCTCAAGATGCCATCACTCCCAACCCGGTTGACCGACGCTCGCAGACTGTTCCAGGCGCTAGATTGGGACAAACTCTCGTTCCAGGTGGAAGAGGAGGCGCACGCTCGGCTGGCTATCGTCGGGCCGGTCAACTCGGGCAAGTCCACGCTCTTTAACCTGCTTGAGGGGCGCAAAGTCTCAGCCGTCAAGGCTGTGCCCGGCACCACCAAGGGGCTCGTGACAGAAGAGTTTGGCCCCTTTACCCTGGTGGACACGCCCGGCTTTGGCGAGGTGGGTGGCGTGGACCGGGCAGCGGTTGCCCGATCCGCGGCCGAGCAAGCAGACCTGGTGGTGTTGGTGCTGGATGGATCGGCAGGCCTGCGCCAATCGGATTACGACCTCTACGAGTCGCTGCGGGGAGCCCAGGTGCCCCTAGTCGTCGCGCTGAACAAGATTGACCTGATCAAGCGTGACCTGACCGACGCGCTGGATGACGCCGAGCAAAAACTGAGGGCGACGGTGGTCCCCATCTCGGCCAGGACCGGTGCCGGAGTGGCCGAACGGCTCCTCCCGGCAATCGTGGAGGCGCACCCCTGGATGGCGGTCGCGTTGGGGCGCGCTCTGCCCGCCTACCGCCACCAACTTGCCGGCCGGCTCATTCGCGGCGCGGCCACGCTCAACGCGGCTATCGCTGCCGAACCAATTCCCGGGCTCGACATTCCCCTGCTCCTGGCCGCACAGGTGCGGCTGGTACTGCGCATCGCGGCCTTGTACGGCGAATCGTTGAGCGCGCGTCACGCCCGCGAGTTGCTGACGACCATCGCGGGCGGCGTCGCGCTGCGCTACCTGGCCGCCGAATTGGGCAAACTCGTCCCCGGGCCGGGCTGGCTGATTGGGGCCAGCGTGACCGGACTGGGCACGTTGGCGATAGGCCAGGTGGCCGTGGTCTATTTTGAGAGCGGTAAAAAACTGTCGCCCCGCCAGTTGCGCCAACGGTACAAACAGTTGCTGCGTCGCCCCAGGAGCGCGTCCGAAACAGAAGGTGTTGCTGGTGAGGAGAACGTGAAATGAGCGCTGTGAACTATTGGGAATGTCCCAATTGCGGGAGCACTGATTTTGTCGAGGTCACGCCACGCCAGCACCGGTGTGCTTATTGCGGGACTGTTTTGACACTGCCTGAGGCGGGACCCAAGTTAGTGACGTGCCCGCATTGTGGGTTCGAGAACGAACGAGGTGACCGCTACTGCAACAATTGTGGCCAGGCGCTGGTGAGTTGGGCAGAGCCGGTCAAGCGCACCAGGCGCGTGAAAAGAGATCCAGCCGTCACCAGCATCATCGTCACTGTCGCGGGGTCGTTTTTCGTGCCTGTCGTGGGCGCAATCGTGGGCCTCGGTCTGGCATACAAGGCGCTCCGCCAAGCCCGGGCCGGAGGATGGGGCAGCGAAAAGATGGCCCGGACAGCCGTCATCGTTGGCTGGAGTGGCATAGCCGTGGGTCTACTCCCGTTGTGTATGACTATGATGGCGTCCGGGACGCAATTGGGATATTCCTTGTGCCACGACCTGTTTCAGATGGTGTCGGACGTGCTGGGGGGAAGATGAACAATGAATCAAACCCTGCTGATGGGCCTGCTGATCACGGCTGCTGCCACGGCAATCCTCAACTACCTCTGGCCGGTAGCCCTGATCCTGGGCGGGCTCTATCTGCTCTTTCGTACCTTGATCCCACGATCAAACCAGGATAATATCTGATGAAAGCAGCCATTCTCGCCATCGGAGACGAACTGGCCTGCGGCTACCGGCTGGACACCAACTCCCAGGCCATCTCGCGGCGACTGGCGCTCCTGCCTGCCGACGTCGTCCTGCACCTGACCGTAGGCGATGACCGGGAGGCCATCCAGCCTGCGCTGCGTATCGCGCTGGACGCGGCCGATGTCGTTCTAGTCACCGGCGGGCTGGGTCCCACTGAGGATGACCTGACCCGCCAGACCATCGCTGCCCATTTTGGCCTGGAATTGGTAGAGGACGCAGAGGCGTTGGCTCGCGTTCGGGAGCGGTTCGCCCGCCGGGGGCGCACGATGCCGGAGAGCAACCGCAGCCAGGCCCAGGTGCCCGCCGGAAGCACGATCATCCAGAACGACCGGGGCACTGCCGCCGGGTTCTACCTGCCGGTGGGCGGGAAACATATCTTTGTCACTCCCGGCGTTCCTAACGAGATGGAAGGCATGCTGGATGCTTTTATCCTGCCTCGTTTGCAAGAGTTGGTGGAAGCCGGGCGCCACGTCCGGCGGGCAGCCCTCAAGGTCTATGGCCTGCCAGAGTCAGAGATCAACGAGCGCATCCGGCCCCTGTTGGCGCGGGGCCGTAACCCGCTCCTGGGGCTTCTCCCTCGCCGGGGCACCATCACCGTCGAGGTCGTCGCCACGGGCAACACGCCGCAGGAGACAGAGGCGCTGCTGGCGGCGGACCTGGCAGCACTGCGAGTTGAATTAGGACAGTACATCATCAGCGAGGACGGGCGAGACCTGCCGCAGGTGGTGGCCGACCTGCTGGTCGAGCGCGGGCTGACCATCTCCACGTTGGAACTGGGCACCGGCGGGCTGGTGGCGGCCCGGCTGACCAAGTCAGCAGGCAGTGAATGTTGGTTCCGCCGCAGCGCAGTGGTTGGCGTGGAATTGGCTTCGCTGGGGAAATCCAGGGGAGGCAGCCTGGCGGGTAAGGAGACCGCGCTGACGATGGCTTTGGCAGCACAACGTCATGTCGGCGCCGACATCGGCGTGGGTGTGGGAGCGATCACTGTCCCCAAGGACAGCACCTCACGGCGGCCCTACGGCGTGGTCCACGTGGCGGTGAACTTGCGCGGGCGAGAAACCTGCCGCCGGTTCAGTTTCAACGGCGACCGCGCCCGCGTGCGCGAGTGGGCCGCCGACGCTACGCTGGCATTGGTGCGGGAGTGGGTGCTGGAGGCAGGCTAAGCATAAATCAATACAACCGCAAGGCCAACGGCACGTAAAAGAAAAAGTACTCGAAAAACTCGTGTGCCCCCCGGTCGTACCCCTCGCCGTGGGGCCGGTAGATACCCCGGATGTCCTCAGCCGGCGCACCCTCTGCCGTGCCCGTGTCCACGCACGGCGAATCTTCCAGCAACCGGTAGATGTCATTTTCAGAGTCGCGGAATAGCGGGTCGGTCTCGATGTTTCCCTCGCCGGGCCAGCCGCCCTCGATGTCAGAGTGAGTGACGGTGAGAGTGGAAAGCGCGTCCAGTTCCAGCGCCGCCTCGTTGCCCCACACGATGCAGTTGACCAGCGTGGCAAAACCGCCGCCCTCGCCCGCGTGTCCTTCGTACAAGTAGACGCCGTGCCTGCTGTCGGATACCGTGTTGTTCACGATACGCGAGACCGCACCATCCTTGACCACAATGCCCGTGCCACTGTAGGGGTCCTCATCCTTGCCCAGACAGGTATAGATCAGATTGTTCACCAGCGTCGTGGATGAGGGATGCCCGATAGAGATGCCCTTGTCGCCGCAGTCGTGCAACTCGTTGCGCTCAATAATGGCCGACGAGTGGTTCAGGTCCATACAGTCGTCGGAGACGTCGTGGATGTGATTGTCGAGCAGTAGCGCGGGCGTGGTCATGTGACTGACCTCAATGCCTTCGAATTCGTAATCGCCGAGCCGGACGTCGTGGATGTGGTTGCCCTGGATGAAGGCGTATCCACCGGTGACATGCACAGCATCTCTCTGGATGTCATAAATCTCGTTGCGCAGCAGGTAGATTGTCGGGTCATATCCCCCCCAGGGATAAGTCTGGACAGCGTCACTAAAGTCGGTGTGGCGGATCACACTGTCGGCGATGGTCACCTGCGCGCCGTAAGCCGAGACGCCGTGGGTGCGGGGACAACTGATCACCTCGCGGGTGTACTCAATCACCGCGTGTCTGATGCGGTTATCCTCCTGGGTGCGCTCGAGCAGGATACCGCCCCAGTAATCGCCATCCTGCCCCGTAAAGGTGATAGGTTGCGCAGCAGTGCCCTCTGCCAGCAACCGTCCCCCTTCCTCCACCCACAGCCAACGATCATTCTTGAACTGGAGCGTCGCGCCCGGCTCGATTGTCAGCGTGATGCCAGCCGGAACGACGATGTTTTCTGTGATGGCATACGGATAGTCGCTGGTGAGGAGCGTGATGTCTTCCGTCAGCGTGCCGCCGTGAAAGAAATCCAAGTAGACGGTGATCGTGCGGCTGTCCAGCCCATCGCTGACGACAAAGACGTTGTCTCGCGTCGGAAGCGTGCTCGTATAGCGCCAGGTCGTCGCCGTTGGATACTGCACCCGCGCCGGGCTGCCGTTGACGTGGACGTCGCGCAGGGGAGAGCAGTCTCCTTCCAACGTCACTTCCGGCTGCGTCGTGACAATGTCCGCCCCGCCGTTGGTGCTGATGGAGAGGGTCGTGTCGGGTATTTGGCTGTTCAAGGCCGGGATGCGGGCGGAGACGTACTGCTCGAGTTCCTCCTTGTCTCCGCTGCTCACCACGCTGGGCAGAGCGTCAATGCGCGGGTACATTTCCGCCACCGAGAACTCGTTCGCCGCGATACTGGCAATGTCCTGATAGTACCAGCGGGTAAAGTCGGGATAGTTCAGGATACGCCGCACGATTTCCGGGCCCAACCAGTTGGGCTCCCAGATCGGGTGGTCGGCGTAGGCAAAAGTGTAATCGTGGTCCCAGGAGATGAGGACGAAGCGGTCATCGGAGGGGCGATGGTAGAGAAAATAGTCGTCGCCCGGCCCGAGCCACAGCGCCCCTTCGTGATTATCCAGCACCGCCTGCACCGCGAACCAGCGCAGCCACTGGCGCATATCGGCCACCGCTTCCGCCTCGGCGCGAAAGGTCTCGTCGGGACTGTTCGTCAGCGCGGCGGTGAGAGCGATGATGTCAGAGTAGTCGTCGGCGTCCTCGTTGTTTTTCTTGATGTAGTAGGAGCGGTAACTGTCGGGGTCGGAGCCGCGATACTTGAGGTCTGCCGCGTCGCAGCCGCGATAGAGATTGCCATCGTCGTCGTCCGGGAAGTGGGCCTCCAGAAAATCATTGTCCACTTGCTCGACGTCCAGGTAGTCACTCTGCCAGTTCTCGTTGATGTAGAGCGTCACAAAGTGGGTATCTGGGGCCGGCAGCCCGACGCGCTGAAAGAGGTCGTGGGCCAACGCCTCGCGCCCCAGATTATCGCTCACCAAGTTGACCCGCTCACGGTCTTGGAACTCGTGCTCGTCGCAGAACTTTATTCTGTAAGGACGGGGCCAATAGGGACGGGAACTCTCGCCGTGATAGCGCACGCCGACGTTGTAGAACACCTCTCGCGAGTAGACAAAGGTCGCGTCCAGCAGGACATTGGAGTAGAGGTCGCGGGTGGTCAGTTCGTCCCAGTTCTCCCGCGTCATGATGAGCCGGTAAATAGGCAGCGTACTGGTGGGCGGGGTATCCTCCACCTGGTAGAGGTAACTGACCGTGTAGGGGCGACCCTCGCGGTCGCCCCCCGGCGCACCCTCGCGGTCGCCCCCCGGCGCACCCTCGCGGTCGCCCCCCGGCGCACCCT
>Ga0136651_10002153_pt1 | contig 10796 bp, 7 predicted proteins | sample Mar14236cmmetaG_FD_94867 | JGI IMG/M metagenome (GOLD analysis project Ga0136651, IMG submission 94867) | Marine hydrothermal vent microbial communities from Guaymas Basin, Gulf of California to study Microbial Dark Matter (Phase II) - Marker... ...
AGGTAGAATAAGATTCGAATTAATCAGGCAAATAACCCGATTTATGTCATCTTTTAACACAGGCACAGGTGAAGATACCGCCGTCAAAACTGACAGTCAAGTTTTTTATTATAAGAAAGATTTATTTTTTGATTCGCCGGGGATAGAGGAATTAGAAAATCAGTATTTGCATAAATTCAGGAATGATATATATTAAAGAATAAATAAGTTTTGCCGTCAGCGTTACCAACCTATTTGGAGGACAGATGTTAATCTCCGGAAAACCTATTTTCAAAAAACAGTCACTATTCCTGATTATTCTATTGTTATCAAATTTAGTTTTCTTTTCCACCATGGCTCTGGCTGAACGAGCCACAATTGCTGAAATGGACAATGTCTGTCAAAACTGGCTTCAGCTAAACAGTAGTTTAAGTGAAGGCGGGCGGGGAAATGCGCTGCCCTCAATAACAAATACCGAAAATATCGAGGCGGACAGGCTTCTTTTGGGCCGTATCTATAATCTGTCCCCGGACGGTTTTGTGGTAGTTCCGGCCCTTAAAGAAATGCCGCCGGTTTTGGCTTATTCCGATAAATATGCTCTTGGCGCCGAACAGGATCAGGGGATGCGTGCGCTTATAGATGAACTGTTATACGACAGGGTACGGCTTTTTATTGAAACGTATGGCGATATGGATGCTGTCCAGCCGGATAAGGGCGAGATCCTGTATGGCCGGAAACAAAGAGATTTATGGGACAGGTATTCTCTTGACCAGACAGAATTCGCCTTTGAGCTGAAAAGCGGCTCATTTGCGGAACGATCAGAATCAGTCGGCCCACTGCTCACTACCTCATGGCATCAGGGTTATCCTTATAATATGTTTTGCCCGACCGGTTATGATGATCGCCGATGCGTTGTCGGATGTGTCGCTACCGCCGCCGCTCAAATACTCTATTACTGGCGGTGGCCGCTCAGAGGTACGGGCGATTACAGTTATTTTTGGGGCGGCGATAATTCATGCGATACTTCAACCAGCGGAGGAGTATTGGCGGTTGATTTTTCCGATCCTTATATCTACGATACCACGCCTGAAAACCTGGCCGAACTTAATTATGAGGTTGGCGTTGCTTTCAGGATGCAATACGGTGTTTGCGGTTCCGGGGCGTATATCGAAACCGCTCTCTCGGTTTTTCCGCAGTTTTTCAAGTATAAGCCGACCATAAGCATGCGACGCCGGTCTTCCTATGCCGGCGCCGACGACTGGTATTATCTGATTAAGGAAGAAATCGATGCCGGACGGCCAATGCAGTACGGTATCAGCCGCCATTCGATTGTCTGCGACGGTTATCGTGAGCTGGGCGGGATAAAATATTATCATATGAATTACGGCTGGGGCGGTTCGATGAACTCGTGGTTTGTTATCGATGACGTTTATTGTTCATGGGAGGGGTGCAGTTATCTGAACGAATTTTATATTTATAATATTGAGCCGTCCTGGGTCTGGCCGTCTTCGGATACCACTTTTGGAGCTGTGCCGTTCGAGGCTAATTTAACCGCCGAGGCCGAATTCGAGGTTGACAACTGGATTTGGGATTTTGGCGATGGAAATACAGTTTCCGGTGATTTTCCGGCCGTTCAGCATACATATAATTCACCCGGGATGTTTGACCTGAAAATTGAGATTGAGGCCGATGGACAGAGCTATTCGGCCACCAGGCCGGAATATATTATTGTTGTTGCCGATACCCTTTCAGCCGGAAACGGTTTTGGAGAGATTGGCGGTTCGGTTGAAATCCCTGTTTTCGGGGCCAACACAATTCCGATAAACAGAATAATTATTCCCTTAACTTACTCAGGCGGAATAAGTTTGAGATATGATTCATGCTCAATAGAGGGTTGCCGAACAGAGGGATTTATGCTCGACGACGCCTCAATCGGAAGCGGCTTCCTGAAATTTGAATTAACGGGCAACGGTTCATCTTTGGAACCCGGAAGCGGACTTTTGCTGAAAACCTACTTTACCATGTTATCAGGAACTTCAGGTCAATCGGCTGTCATCTCGACTGATAATATCGGTTCTATATATCCCTTATTTAAGAATAACAACAGCGGTCTGGAATACAATCCTGCTTCAAAATCCGGGTCAGTCTATTTACAGGGAACCTACGGCGATACAAACAGTGATGATGCCATCAATATTCTTGACGTGGTTCTGGTTATCAATTTTATCTATAAGGATGGGCCGGAGGCCACGCCGCCGCATGTAGCCAATGTCAATGGCGATGAGTCGATAAATATTCTCGATGTGGTCTATTTAATAAATTATATCTACAAAGGCGGACCGGCACCGATAACTATGTAATAGTTTTGTATCACTTGAGAAGTACGGTCAAATATTATAAGTAGTCTGTTTCCTGTCTGTACAAATACTGCATTTGAATTTCACAGGTTCAGACAACTATGCCATCGACCGAATAATATAGAATAGGTAAATGGCGAATCAGTAACAGTCGATGGAAATTTTTGTTCGGTAAAGGAAATATGATTCGGAATTACATAAAAACAGCAATTACATGTCTGGTTGTTTTAGTCTCTGCGTTTGGTTTGACTTCGGCAATAGAATTTAATATGATAATTGACCCTGAATTTGAGTTTTTTCATCCAGGCTTTGCTCAATATTTCTATGAAACCGAAAAAGATATTACTATTCAGCTTCAGATGGCCAACAACGATGGTATCGAATGGTGCGCCTATAGTATGCCCTTAAAAATATATGGCACCGGTAATATATCGTCGGTAACCTGGGTCGATGCCGGAGGAACGATGGAACCATCGATTGTCCGCCTCAACGGTTTTGAAATGGGCGGCGGTATCTGGGGGGTGATGAACGCCATTTATACCTGGAGTTGGGACGGTAATCTTCCCGATACGATGAATCATACCGTTGTCGGCTGTATGGGGCCTTCGGGCACCGGCTGGTTGCCGGAGATGGATCAATTGATAACATGTCTTGAGTTTCATCTTAATGTTCTGCTTGACGATGGGGATACCGGTTCGGTTTGTGTCGATTCGGTTTCGGAGTCATCTGACAGCAAATATGACTGGCTTTTTTCGATTCCTCAGGATTTCGGCGGCCCATACTGTTTCCGATTCGCTTCGTCGGCCTGCGGCGATGCCAATCTTGATGGTGATTTAAATATTCTCGATATCGTCTATATAATCAATTTCAAATATAAAGCAGGCCCCCAGCCGCTGAGCCCTGATCTGTGCGATGTCAACAACGATAGTGAAATAAACATTCTTGATATTGTTCGTCTTGTAAACTACCTGTATAAAGACGGCTCCTCACTGGATTGTCCGCCGCCGGCTGAATGATATTAAATAGTATATCTCAATATCCTATAGATATTTAGTCCTTGACAAAATAATCACAAAAGCCTAAATTGTACCAGTGTCTGCATAACGACATCATGCCGGCGAGCAATAAGCCAGAAGAGCAGGTAGATTGGGATAAATCACTTTTTATAAGGTTGCTTGTAAAAAAATCTTCTTTGAATGTAATCCATACCGGGAGGATAGTATGAAAAGGTTTTCCGCTATGTTCGGCCTAATAATTCTAATTGGTTCATTTATTCCGGCTCTTTCCATTGAGTTTGATGTTAAAATTGAATCGGGGTATACATTTGTTTGTCCGGATGATTGTTTGACCTATTATAAAGGCAATACTGATCTTTATCTGGATATCATGATGGGCAATGACGATGGATTAGACTGGACCGGATTCAGCATGAATTTTCGCATTTATGCAAGAATTAATGGTATTGATACCGATGATGTTCCTATCGTTTGGATTGATGCAGGAAATGGGGGTGATTTGAGCGGTTCACTCGATAGAATGAATGGCTGGGATGATGCCACATATTTCGGTATGTATAACGAGGTTGTTGGCTTCAACTGGGACGGTTCATTGCCGGATACCATGAACCACACGACTGCTTCAATGACTGGATGGCCGGCAGGTGATCCGCAATTAACCCGCTATCGTTTTCACTTTTCCTTGCCGCTCATCGGAATAGACCCCCTAACTGATATTGTTGAAATATGTATTGATCAAGCGGATCGAGATGACATTTATACATGGGATTGGGAAATACCAGTCGATTTTGGTGGTCCTTACTGTTTTGAATTTCTTGCTGAAATGGAAACCCCGCCTATCGTTGTGGCCCCCCCGGTAATGACCACCAGCCACAGCACGCCTTACGAACTAAACTGCTATATCCAGCATGATGACTGGCTACCGTTATCCAATGTTTGTGCTATCGATGAAAACGACAACCCTATTGGGACCGCCACGATATTTAATGAGTCCTATTTAAATTGGGTATTTGATCCGCCATGTTCTTGGATTAACGACGGATTGGACCATTACGTATTTTTCTACCCCGAATCCGAGGCCGCCGGTCTATATTGCCCGGAAACATTAAGAAGCCACGCTTTGCTTGTGGTTACCGAAGGACAGCCGGAAATTTTGGGTGATTACGAATCGGAAGTCTTGGGTAAAATTGGAGAAACTAATGATGTTACGATAAATCTCAATCAAGACGCACCTGATGGTGAAACCTGGTCGTATGAGGTTAATCCGATGCCGTCGGGCGAGGTTACTATTATTGATGGAGTATTATCCTTTACTCCTGCTGAAGAAGATGACGGAATCGATTATATTTTCACCGTCCGCGCCGCCGATTGTACGGGTAATTATGATGAGTGTGATGTGATATTTTGGGCCAGATCAGATTATTTATGTGGTGACCCGGATGAGGATTCTCAGGTTAATATTCTTGATATAGTATATTTAATTAATGCTTTATATAAAGACGGCCCCGGGCCGGGACCGCTTGAAATCAGCGATGTTAACAACGATGGTGCGATAAATATTCTTGATGTTGTTTATATAATAAATTACAAGTATAAGGATGGCCCCACCTTGAACTGTCCCCAATGAATAAATTCCGGGAGGATAGTATGAAAAGGTTTTCAGCTTTATTTGGGTTATTGATTTTGATTACTGCATTTAACCCTGCCCATGCTCAATTTGATCAGATTCCAATCGATTTCGAATTAGAAATTGCGCCGGGTAACACGTTTGTTCATCCCGATGACGGTCAAACATATTATAAGGCTAATACAGATCTTTATCTGGATATCAAAATTGGCAATAGCAGTGGAGAAAATTTAATCGGCTTCATTATGGCTTTTCGCTTTTATGCGAAAATTAACGGTATTGAAACCGATGGTGCTCCCATTGTCTGGTATGACGCAGGAGGTTTCCCCGAAGGTTCAATTGTAAGAATGAATGGCTGGGAGGAATGGTCTGGTTCCTATTGGGAAATATTAAATGAAATTAATATCCGCAATTGGGACGGCAGTTTACCGGATTCAATGGATCACACAACCGCTTCAATCTGGACAGGATTTCCCGATGGTGAGCCAATCCAAACGCGGCTAAGGTTTCATTTTTCTATTCCAATGTCAGGATCTGATCCTCAAACTGATATTATTGAGCTTTGTATTGCAGAGTATGATCCGTTTTGGCCTGATGTGGCAGTAGACCCTTTCCCCGCATACAGTGGCTTTGATGGACCGCACTGCTATAAATTTCTTGCTATGCCTTTTATCCCGCCAACAATTGAAAATGTCCCACCAACTATGACAACCAGTCATGATGTGCCATATTTTGTTACTTTCGATACACCGTCATCCGAATTCAATACAATAACCGGTGCCGGCGCTGTTGATGAATATGAAAAGCCGATTGGTATTGTTACGCCATCGCTATGGGGTGATCAGATTCAGTGGATCTATGACCCGCCCTGTGAATGGATCAATGACGGTCTGACACATACCGTCAGTTTTTATCTTGAGGATGAAACACGCGGGTATGTTTACCCGGACGTTGCACTATATACCAGTGCTCTGATAGTTACAGAAGGCGATCTGCCGGAAATTATGGGTGATTGCGAAAGTGAATTTCTGGTTAATATATTTGATACAGAAACAGCCGATTTTTCTATCAATGAATATTCAAAAGGCGGTGAAACCTGGTCATATGATGTCAATCAAAATCTATCGGGACAGGCGAGCCTTGAAGATGGCTTGTTATCTTTTAAGCCGATAGAAGATGACGCCGGAAATGAGTATACGTTTACCGTCAGGGTTGTCGACTGTCTGGGGAACTATGACGAGTGCTATGTTACATTTAATGTTGGGACATCTGCATTATGCGGCGACCCCAATTATGATATGGAAGTAAATATTCTTGATGTAGTATTTTTGGTGAATGCGGTTTATAAAGGCGGCCCCGGACCGGGACCGCTCGAAATTTGCGATGTCAACAACGATGGATCGATTAATATTCTTGATATTGTCCGCATGATAAATTTCAAGTACAAAGATGGTCCGGCCCTGGACTGTCCGGTTTGGGAATAGTCAAAAACAGCATTTGAATTTTGGCATCAACTTCAGATAACTATCTAATTTATATCTATTTCCGCCCGTTTCAGGGCGAAATGGTTCTATATAATTTTTCTCTATTAAAATAAACTATCGCTATATACGCTAAGCTTTTTTGTCTGTCCGCCGATACAATATAAAGATGTGTCATTTTGAAACAGGCGGAAAATAGATGTTGGATAGTTCCTATACTGTTAAGAATATAAATAGGTTACAAAATGGCATCCTGCCAGATATAGCAAATCACGACGGCGGAAAGCTTTTTAGCCTCTGTTTGAATCTATTTACCGGTTTTCCGCTTCTTGATAAGCCGTTAAAATATATTAATTCGCTTGTCGGCAAAAACAGTCGCATTCTTCTGACAAGCGGCGACAAATTCATTCATCCGGAAAATTATGATACTATCCCGGTTGACACTGTTATCGATACCGTTAAACATTCTACCACCGGAATTTTTTGCCAGCAGATAGAACCAGGCCGCGATAAGAACAGATCGGGGAAAACTCTGTGCGCGACATCGCTTGGTCCGAACAAAAACGGCAAGAATATAGCCGCAGCCATACTGTACGACGGCACCTTCAGTAATAGTACAGCACAAAAAGATTATTATTATGATCTTTTCAACACTCTTCGGAAGCTGTATGCCGACCTGTCCAGATCACGCGCCGTAGCAGATCTTTTGAACGCCAGGGCTTCGTATCGATATCTGATTAATTGCGAAACCGGTGAATTAATTGCCAAACGATTGCCGACCGGAGCAGGGGGGAATAATGATAACCTGGCCGAATCGGTTTTCCGGCAGATCCGGCACCACCATATTTCAAACGAAAACAAGGCAACTTTCGATAATCAAATCAAAAATCTAAAAATAACACGGTTTAAACTTTTCCGTTTTGAATATCTGCTATTCTTATTTGATATCCCCGAGGATTCAAAAAAGGGGATCGAGCTCGAATATAGTAAACTGTTTCGATACTTTTCGCATCGCATAAAAAACAAACTCGGCTCATTGCAAACCGCCGCCAGCCAGCTGGTTCTTCAGGCCGGAAATATTATCGATGATGACGATATCACACTGGCCGAAATAATCCGGTCGGAAACCGAATGTATCAATCAGCTGATAAGCCGTACAAGACAGTTGATAGAACTGGAAGACCCGGAGTTTGAACAGTTTGATCTGGTACATACAATAAAAGAAGTTATAACCGGCAATCGGAGCAGATTTGGTAAGAATATCGATGTAACAATTCAATCCAACTCAGACAGTTGCCCTGTTCTTGGCGACGCCGGTCTTTTTAAAACCGCTCTCAATGAAATTATTCAAAACGGATTTGAGGCGGGCCGAGAGATTTCTATCGAAATAAAAAACTCTGATAAAATAACATTAATGATTCAAAACAGACTGACCGATCAGATGTATGAAACACTGGATAATAAATCACTTGATATAACCGAACCGTATATCTCACTTAAACAGAATAAAACCGGGTTAGGTCTTTCTATTGCCTCGAAAATTATATCCCTGCATGACGGTACAATAGAAACCAGACTCGACACAAACAAGGGAATGATTATAAAAATAATTCTGCCCGCCACTTCAGCATGGAGAAAACCTGAAATTGAACAATAATTCCAGAAACAAGCTGCCAAAAATATTATTGGTTGACGATGACCTCGCCTTCCGCAAAACGGTCGAGATTACTCTCAGGCGAAACAACTATGATGTTATCCCGGCGATCGGTGTCAAAGATGCCGCCAATATTCTAAGGGAAGAAAAAGTCGAATTAATTATTACCGATTTGAAGATGAACGACGGGACCGGTCTTGAGCTTCTCAGACGAGCCAAAGAAGTCTACCCGCAAATCGCCATAATTATTCTGACCGCCTATGGGTCGATAAAAAATGCTGTCGATGCCATGCGTCAGGGGGCCTATGATTACATAACCAAACCGTTCAAAGACGAAGAGCTTCTTATTCTTGTCGAACGGGCTCTTGAAAATAAGAATATGGTTGAAGAGCTGAATGTCCTGAGAGAAGAGATTGTCTGGAAGTACGGTTTCGACAGTCTGGTTGGGATTTCGCCGGCGATGGAACAGCTAAAACATCTGGCCAATCGTGTCGCCAGAACCGATATCGCCGTATTAATAACCGGCGATTCGGGCACCGGCAAAGAAATCCTGTCGAAAGCAATTCATTATCATTCTGAGCGAAGAAAACATAAATTTGTAACAATCGAGTGTACATCGATTCCCGAAAACCTGCTCGAGTCGGAATTTTTCGGACATATTAAAGGATCGTTTACCTCGGCCTACAATACCCGTAAGGGACTTTTTGAAGAAGCTGATCTGGGAACGGTCTTTCTCGATGAAGTCGGCGATATGCCGTTGCCGCTTCAGGCCAAAATTCTACGGGTTATTCAGGAGTCGGAAATAAGGCCGGTCGGATCAGCAACATCGAAAAAGGTTGATGTCCGAATAATCGCCGCCACCAACCGGAACCTGGGTGAAATGGTAAAAGAAGGGGCTTTCCGTGAAGATCTTTTTTATCGATTAAATGTCCTTCCAATAAAAATTCCGCCTCTAAAGGAACGGATCGATGATATCCCGGTTCTAACCGAGCATTTCCTCAGACTTGAAAATTCAAAAATCGAAGGTACGCCGATGACCATTACTTCCGAAGCGATGGAAAAACTTTTGGCTCATCACTGGCCCGGAAATGTCCGCGAATTGGAAAACACTATAAAAAGAGCAATTGCCCTGTCACAAAATCGGCGTATTCAGGAACGGGATATTATTTTTATCACGCCTAAACAAACATCTGAAAAGATTTACAGCAGAAATCTGTCGGTTGCTGATGCCGACGCCGGAACGCTGGAGGACAGCCTTAAACAGAGAATTGAAAACACACTTTGCGCCAACAACTGGAATTTCACCAAGACCGCATCGCAACTTGGAATCGGTCGGACTACTTTATGGCGCAAAATTAAAAAGTATAATATTGAAAAAAAGAGGGCTCTCTGATAGGCTGATTTGTATAAAGGATAAATAATGGAAAAGGTCTTGACACGGAGTAATCCTGAGGAGAGCGGATTGGATTCGCAACTGACACAGAATGAAAACAGCCTTTCGCAAAGAGTTTTACGGTCAATTAAGGCTATTTTATCCAAACCGGGTGACATATACAAGCTTTTCTTTTTATTCACAAAAAAACTGAACAGGCTTTACTCAATATCGCAGTCTTCGCTGATAGTGCACTCAAAACAGGATGGCAAACTGAAGGTTATCGCCATGAAAGGGGAAAATGGGGCCCGTAAGGGTCTGGCGCTGACTCTGCCGGAAAAAGATTCTCTGCTTTACAAAGTTTTTGCGGATGGCCGTTTCTATATTCAAAATCACCCCAAAAACTTCAGCGGCAATTTTATCGAAGAAAAAATTTTAAAAAACGATACAGCTCAGTCTTTTGCAATCTTACCGATCAGTCAAAACGGAACCAGAAACGGTCTTATCTGTTTATCCTCACCGAAACAGGATGCCTTTGCCACATTCGAAAACGGCCCGATGAATGAGATTTTGGAAGATTTCAGTTTAAATCTGATAAAAAGAATGCCGCCGACTAATATTTAAGCAGTTTCTTCATTTTCTATTTGATTTTTTGATTCTACTACGCGCCCGATTATGTTCTCTTAATGTTTTTGAAAAAATATGCTTGCCGGTTCCATCGGCCACAAAATATAGAAAATCTGTAGTTTCAGGATTTAACGCCGCCTTGATTGCGGCCAATCCGGGAGAATTAATCGGACCGGGTGGAAGCCCGCGGTATTTGTATGTATTATACGGTGAATCATATTCAAGATCGCGAAACCATAACGGTCGATCCAGCCCGCCGAGGGCATAAATAACCGTCGGGTCGGCCTGCAGACGCATCTTCTTGGATAATCGATTATTATAAACCGATGATATTTTCCCCAACTCCGAACCATCGCGCGCCTCGGCCTCGATAATCGATGCCAATATAACGATTTCCTTTTCAGAAAGATTGTTGGGAGCGTCATCGAAATTTAGCCTTTCTGTTTGCCGCCGGTACTCATCGACCATAATTTCGATTATCTCGTCAAGTTCAATCTGATACCAGAAGCGGTATGTCTCGGGGAAGAGAAAACCTTCCAACCCCTCAAGATTGTAGTTTTCCATAGTATAGGCGGTATCGCAGGCGCGATTGTGAAATGAAGCCGAGTCGATATCGGTGTTGTTGCTTATTATAACGGCAATCTCCCAGACAGTTAATCCTTCGGGAATCGTAACCATAAAAG
>Ga0136651_10002159_pt1 | contig 10784 bp, 13 predicted proteins | sample Mar14236cmmetaG_FD_94867 | JGI IMG/M metagenome (GOLD analysis project Ga0136651, IMG submission 94867) | Marine hydrothermal vent microbial communities from Guaymas Basin, Gulf of California to study Microbial Dark Matter (Phase II) - Marker... ...
CAGAGCAACTGAGAGAGCTCAAGCTCAAATTGAGCGGTGACGGCGAGTGAACCGGGTGCTGGATCCGGCAGTCCAACACAGTGCGACATGAAGGACATCTGGAAAGGAGCGGGGTACGGCATCGCCTGGACGCTGCTCGCACTCGTGGTGCTGGCGCTCATCGGTTTCATCGCGGTACGGGTATCGCCCCGTTCCAACCTGCGGCCGCTGAATCCCGAAAGCTACACGCCAGCGGAGGCGCGCCTGGAGCGGGAACGGCAGCAGGCGCAGGAGAACCCGATGCTAGCCAATCCGCCGGACATTGAGGTCAAAGAGACCGAGATCGTCCTCTCCAGCGAAGATGGCCAGGTGAAGATGCGCCTGACCAGCAGCAAGGCAGTGGGCAAGGAGGGCGTCATCAGCCTGCCGGAAGCTGAGATAGAGTTTATCCTGGAAGATACAAGGAAGCTCTACATACTGGCTAAGGACCTGCAGTACACGGTCAGGGAGAACACAGCCGAAGTAAGGGGCACACTCACCGGCGAGATCCACGCGCTGGGCATGCGCTTCTCCGCCGAGGGCGTAACCTGGGACAAGTCCACGGCCACACTGACGCTGCTGGGCGCCACGCTGGTGGATCCTGCCTTCCAAGCCAGAGCCAAAGATATCCGCGTGGACGTGCGCAACAACACGCTGGAAGTCCTCGGGGGCATCCAGGTGAACCTCTAGCCCCTTCCCGTCCGCGGCCTGGCCCAATCCTAGCCCGCCGGGTGCTCCTGCATGAACTCCGTGTAGGGCCGCCCCTCCGCCGTGCCGGCAGTGCAGCGCGGAATCGCTTCTACGATGTTGTGCAGCAGGTGGTAGGGAACCGAAACCAGCAGTTCGTCCTTAGCCATGCGCATGATGGGGCGCGCCGTCCAGTCGGAGAAGCTCACGTTCATCTCGCCGGTCGCGAGGGGGTATGCAATCGCCATATGGCAGCCGGAGCCCATCATCTCGGTCTTGGGCGACTTGCCGCTGAAATAGGTGTAGAGTGTGAGCAGCCGGCAGGCTTGCTCCGGATTGACGACGAACACGGCGATATCCGGCTCCAGCCGCGTCTCATCCATCGGCGCGAAGAGAATGTAGTCCGCCACGTCCTTCGGCGGAGCGCTCGTGAGCGCGATCATCCGGTGGAAGGCCGCGTAGCTGCAGGCGAGCTTCTCGCCGTGCACGAGAAAGTCCATCAGCGCCTTGCCGCCTGCGCCTGAAGGGCGCTCACCCAGCCCCAGATGCCAGGTACCCCCGCCACAGGCGGAGTTCTCCAGCCCCAGGAGGATGCTCTTTCCCTTGTGCGCTTTCATCAGTGCGGTGCACGCGCGGCAGTTCTTGCTGTCCGCGCCCCTCACCCTATCGTTGGTGTAGGTAATGCTGACGATGTGTCCCTTGAGTTTAAGCGCGTCGGTGAGCACCTTTGCCTGCCTCTTCCACCGCATATTAACCTCCTTCATTTGTCCGCCGGGCGTACTTCAGTCTGCCGACAGAACCGGTTTCAGCACTATCACCGTTATGTTGTCGCGACCGCCTGCGTCCAGCGCGGCGCTAACGTACTCGTCCGCCAGCGTGCCAGCGCTATACGCTTGAGCGGCCAGCGCTACCAGCGCGTCCCGGGCCACCAAATCCGTCAGCCCGTCGGAACACAACACGATGTAGGCGTCCAGCGGCAGCCGGAACGGCCACACATCCGGCTTCAGCTCCACCGCCGCTCCCAAGCCCTGGGAGATAACGTTGCGCTGCGGATGCTCCATGGCTTCCTCTTCCGTAATGCTGCCAGCGTCCAGCAGCTCCTGCACCAACGAGTGGTCGCGCGTTAGTGGCCGCAGGCCTTCGCTGTTTACGGCAAAGGCGCGGGAATCGCCGACATTGAATACGATGCTGCGCACCGTCGCCAGCGCAGTTTCCTGAGTGATGTCTCCCTGCGAAGTGCAGAAGACGCCCGTAATGGTGGTGCCCATGCCTCCCAGCCCCTCTTCGTTGTCCGCCACCGAGGCAATCTCGGAGTGGATACTCTGCAGGTGCTCGGCAATTAGATCGGGGATGCTGCGGGCGCTGGTTCCGCGTCCCAGCGGCCACAGCCCGGAGTAGAAGCGGAGCAGCTCCAGGCTCAGGGCAGAGGCGAACTCACCCGCATTGTGGCCGCCCATCCCGTCTGCCACGGCGAACAGTGCTGAGGACTCCCCCACGCCTTCAATGGCGCTGGTGAGCCTCAAGTAGGCATCCTCGTTGTTCTCGCGCTTCCTGCCCACATCCGTGCGGGCGGCGACTTCCAGGGCGAGCTTCAGCGCCGCCACTTCGCCGCTCAGCCGCTCCGGCTGCTCCACCGTGCGCTGCGCCAGTTCCAGCAACATCTGGTGGTTTGCCGCAAACGCTTCCGGCACCTTTGCCGTTTTGAGGTGCTGGGCCAGCACCCCGGCCATCCCGCGCGTTAAGCCCAGAGGTTCACAGCGCGCCTTCAGATCCTCCAGGTGGTAGAAGCGCAGCCGCAGGTCATCCAGTCCGGACAAGCGCGTGGGATTGGCATTGCGGAGGTAGACGCGCTCAGGATTGAATTCCTTGAGCCTGACTTCCGAGTGGCGGTCCAGCTCGGTATCCAGATCATAGGCCTGTGCCAGCAGCGGCAGCACCGCCGATACCCCGAGCCTCTCGCCGGCCTCCTGCAGGCTCCAGTCAAACCCGTCCGCAGTGAAGCCGCTGCCGTCCAACAGCAAGTCTTCAAACCCGGGCAGGAACGACGGAAGGGACGGCAGCAGGCTGGCCAACCACTCAGGCTTCTCCCCGTTCTCCCACACCCAGCGAAGGACACTCCGGCCTTCCCGCGTAGCCCGCGTCAGCCGTGCGCCTCCGCCCTCCGTGAGAACTTCTTCGCCACCAGTGTCGGGGTGCGAGCCCAGGAAAGGGTCAGTGCGGTCAATGTCGCGGTTAGGGGGAGCGGGAGGGCACACTGCGCTATATCCACTCCTTGCGCTTGAAATAGACGAGCAATCCGGCGGCCATTGCCAGCATCAGCAGGTCAAGCACCCAGATGAACCAGCTCCACTGGGCTCCGTGGAGGTTCTTCAGGTTCATTCCGTAGAAGCTGGCGACGAAAGTGAGGGGGATGAAAATGGCCGCGTATACCGTGAGCAGACGCATCACTTCGTTGGCGCGGCTGTTGAGCACCAGTGAATGCACCTCGAGTATTTGATCGAGGATCTCCTTCTCGTGTTCGATTATCTGCAATGACTTCTCCAGGTGATTCACCAAGCCGCCCAGATAGACCACGATTTCCTCGCGCTCCTCTTCGGGCAGGTCAAGCGGCTCTTCAGGCTCTTCATAGGAGGCAACCTGCTCGTTCACTATCGCGAGTTCCATGGTCAGCGATTTGCGCATCAGCGTGAGATTGTGGCGCTGGGCGATAATCTCCCGCATCACTTCAAGCTGGCTCTTGCGCTTCTTCCGTTTCTCCCGCGCCACCGGCACCGGCACCTCGGACGGCGCGAGTATGGAGAACTCGATCTCGTCGCCACGGGTCTGGATGGTGACCAGTGTGCGAAGGTAGTCGTCGATGAGCATGTCCAGCACGTGATAGAAGAAGATTATGGGTTTGTCTTTGAAGGTGAATATGTCCTCCGGCAGGTCCTGGGCGAACAGCCGGAGATACGTGGGAATGGGGCTGCGGTGCAGCGTCATCACGAAGTTCTCACCCAAATAGACGTTGATCTCGCTGGCCTTCAGGTAGTCCTTGCGCGCCTCCCGGAAGTAGTGCAGAATGAAGAATTTGTATCCGCTCTCCTCTTCAAACTTGGGTTGATACACATCAGGAGTGACGCATTCTTCCACCACCAGGGGATGGAAGTCCAGCCGCTGCTCCAACAGCTCCACCACCTGGCTCACGGGAGCATTCTGGAGATCCAGGTCCAGCCAGACGAACTCCCTGGAACGCACATGCTCAACTACCTCGCCCATGGTCTGGGGCGAGATATCTTCAAGCCGCGTTCCGACCACCCGGAATCCCCTGACCGGTATCTGCATGGCCTCATTGTAAAGGAGATTAGGCAGCTTATGCAATCGGACAGTACCAGTTAATCCGCCAATGTGGGTATAACAGAGAGGAGTACCCTATGGCTGTTTACGAAGTTGACGGTCACACGCCCATCATTGGAAAAGGCACCTACATTTGCGATGCCGCCTCCGTCATCGGGAATGTCGTCCTCGGCACCAATTGCTTTGTAGGCCCCGGTGCGCGTATACGGGGGGACTACGGCCGCATTGAAATCGGCGACAGCAGTTCCGTGGAGGACAACTGCATCATCCACGCCCGCCCGGGGGAAATCACGCGGGTGGGAGCACACGTGACCCTGGGGCACGGCTGCATCCTGCACAACTGCACCATCAAGGACTATGCAGTGATCGGCATGGGCGCCATCGTCAGCGACTGGGCGGTGGTGAACCGGTGGGCGGTGGTGGCGGAGGGTGCCATGGTGCGCAACGGCTTTGAAGTGCCCGAAGAGATGATAGCCGTGGGCGTTCCCGCTAAACTGCTTGACATGACGGTCTCTCCGGCGTACAAGGATGACTGGGAGCATTTCAAGAACATCTATGTGCGCCTTTCAAGCAAGGTCTATCCCGAAACCTGCCGGCAGGTCAACTGGACCTTTACGCCCTGACCAAAAGCGTGGCCAGATGGCCAGTCGCTTCCGCAGCAAGGGGTTTTGCCAGTTCGTGGAACATCCCACACGGTTTGGCCGTCTAACAGAAGAGCAAAAGTCGGAGGCGATTTGAGATGAAGGTAGCGATAAGGGCGATCATCGTCCTCCTGATAATTGGCGTGCCTGCGGCACTCGTCCTGACGGGCACGCTAGACCTCAAGTCTGCTTTTACCGGTACTAACCAGAAGTTCATTGAGGCGCGGCAGATGCTGCTGGCAGAGGATTTCGGCGTCGGCGTCTATCTGGGCGACGACTTTGAGGAAACCGTTCACTTCCTCGGCAAGCCAACCGGAGGCACCGAATACGGGCTAACTACCGCCGCAACTTACTTCCTGCCGCTCGGAATGGAAGTATCCGACGCAGCCAACGCCGAGGGGGAGATGACCCTGGTGGCGTACAACAATACGATTACCACTGTCACCATCAAGTTGTTCGGCAAAGATGATGATCCCGTGGACCTCTGGTTCGCCGGGTCAACCCTGGATGAACTGAAGCCGGACGACCTCATTGAGCGCTTCGGCAAGCCGGCCGCGAGGTTCGTGATCCTCGGCAACAAAGTATTCGCCTGGTATTTGCTGCCGCCGGTAAAGTCCAAAGAGGGCTACAAGCTAGACCTCGGCAGCGCTATGCAGGTTACCGCGCGCTTCAGCAAGACTGACGGCGAGCTGCGCACCCTCAGCTTAAAAGTGCCGTATAAAGAGACACTCTAGGTGGTGCCGGGTTTGCCGCTTTCTGGGCGGTCGCTCTCCTGCTTGATAATCTTGATCTCCTTCTCGCGCAGCGGGTGGCCCTCAGGCGGTATCGGCGGAAAGAACGCCCACTCTTCCTCGCCGCTGAGTTCACGCGCGATGCGCTGGCAACGTTCCATCCGCTCTCTGGGCCGCGGATGCGTGCGCCACAGGTCAAACAGCTCTGTCTGAGTCAGCTTGTTCTCCAGCTTGGAGAACAGCCGCATTGAGCGCTCCATCCCGTAAGGGTCATAGCCTGCGCCAAAGGACAGCCGCACCCCCCACCGGTCGGCGTGCTCCTCGTCGTCCCGCGAGTACTTGAGGAAAACCAGCGAGCCTCCCAGGCTCAGTACGTTCATTGCGCGCTGACCTTCCCGGCCGCCAACCGCTATCCCCAGCGCCACGATTCCCAGTTGCGCCTTGAGGTAATCTTCGTACATCTTCTTGTAGTGGCGGTCCAGCACATGGCCCATCTCGTGCCCCAGCACCGCCGCCAGCATTGCCTCGTCGTAGGCCAGGTAGTCGTACAGCGCCTTGGTGATAAACACGTAGCCGCCGGGCACAGCGAACGCGTTCACCTCCTCGTCATCCACCAGGGTGAAGGTGAAAGTGTAGTCCGTCACATTGTTGCGCTGCACCAGCCGCTGGCCCACACGCTTGACCCGCGCTCCCTCCGGGGTGTTGTCCAAGTACTTGTGCTCTTTCGCATAATCCTCGTAGAAGTCCTTGCCCAGCCTGATCTCGTCGTCCCTGGATATCTTGAACAGTCCCGCCTGTGCGGGAGCCGCGTGGAAAAGCAGCGCCCAGGCCAGCACCGCCATCACCAGTGGCGCAATGCGGCTCATAGGAGTAATCATACCACCGTTAAGACGCATGGGCCGCCACCGCTATTCGCGGTGCGCCGCGGCGGTCGCTTCAGTGAGCCACCTGAGATACGGCTCGCCGCCGCCGATGACGGGCGTCACCAGGATTTCGGGTACTTCGTAGGGATGGTGCCGCGAGATGAAGTCTACTAGCTCCTGGGAGCGCTCAGCGGAGGTCTTGGCGGCCAGGAGAACCTCCTCGGCACGCTCATGCCGGCCTTTCCACCGGTAGAAGCTAGTTATGGGGGTGAGTTGCGCGCAGGCCGCCAGCCGCCGCTCCACCAGTTCCTGGGCCATCGCTTCCGCCGCTTCCCTGGCATCAAACGTCGTGCTCACCACGATGTACTTTGCATCCATAGCGGCGATTCTACCGCACGCCCCTCGTGTTTACACCGACGCTGCCCGCCGGAACACGATGTAGTAACCTGCGCAGGCGGTAAACGCCAGGGCCTGCACCAGGATGATAGTGGCGCCGCTGGGGGCGTCCAGCGCGTATGAAACGTAGAGGCCTACCGCCGCCGTCAGCACTCCCAGCGCCGCCGACAGCACCGTCATCTGGGCAAACCTGCGGGAGAGCAGCCGCGCCGCCGCGGCCGGGATCACCAGAAACGCGCTGATGAGCACGATGCCCACGACCTTGGCCGCCACCACGACAGTGACCGCCACCAGCACTGAGAGGATGTAGTCGTCCAGCCGCACCGGCACCCGGTCAGCCCGCGCCGCTTCCCGGTCCACCGTGGCGTAGGCCCACCGCCCCCACAGCGGCAGCAGCGCCAGCATCACCAGCGCCAAAACTCCCACCGCCGCGGTATCCACCCATCTCACGCTCAATATGGAACCGAACAGGTAGGTAAAGGCGTCGGCCGCGTAGGTCGGCAGGCGCGAGATGAAGAGGATTCCCAGCGCCATGGAAGCGGCGAAGAAGATACCGATGACCGTGTCAGCCGACAACGAAGTGCGGTCGCGCACCCAAGTGATGAGCAGCGCCACCACTACTGTGAACGGGACCGCCACCCACAGGGGATCTTGGTGCAGCAGCAAACCCAATGCAACGCCGCCAAACGCTGCATGCGCCAGACCGCTGCCGATGAACGACATACCCCGCTGCACAATGAATACACCCAAGTATCCCGCCACCAGCGCAGTGAGCACTCCAGCCAGCAGCGCGCGTTGCATGAACTCCAGCGCCAGGACCTCAGTCATGGTGCTCCTCCCAGCAGGGGGGATGGACGTGCCCTTCGTGGCCGAAGGCCTGGCGCATGTGGCTGTCGGAAAGTGCTTCAGCGGGTGTTCCGAACCCTACCACCGCGCGGTTGAGCAGCAGCGCCTTGGCTGCATGGTGCTGCGCCGCCAACCAGTCGTGGGTTACCATCAGCACGGCACATCCGCTCTCACGCTGGTACTGCTCAATGTACTCGTACATGTCGTCTTCGCCCACCAGATCAATGCCGGTGGCCGGCTCGTCCAGGAGCAGGAGCTTCGGCTTGCGCACCAGCGCCCGCGCGAGATACACCCGCTGCAGCTCCCCGCCGGAAAGCCAGCGAAGGGGCTTGTGGCAGAGGTTGGGCGCGCCGACCATCTCCAGCGCCCTGGTCGTTTCGCGATGCTCCGACTGCGTGAGCCGTCCGGGCCAGCTGCGCCGCCGTCCGCTCGCAACCAGCTCGCAGGTCACCGCCGGAAAGCCGCGATCAACCGTCTTGAGCTGCGGAACATAGCCGATGTGCTTGGCCGGAGCTTGCAGCGGCGGCTTCCCCAGTATTTCAATGCTGCCCGCTGTGGGCTGTACCAGCCCCAGCAGCACGTGGATGAGCGTGGTCTTGCCCGCGCCGTTGGGACCGAGCACCGCCACGGTCTCGCCCGGCAGCGCGGTGAAGCTCACACCATCCAGCGCGGTGAACCCGCCCAGTCGCACCGTCAGTCCTGACACCTCAATCGCCGCGTTGCTCATTGCAGCGCCTCTGCCAGCGTTTGGGCGTTGTACTTGACCATTTCATCGTAAGTCTCGCGCCCTGGCTGCCCGCCCAGTGGATCCAGCACATATACCGGAAGGTGCGCCTCTTCGCTAATCACCCGCACCGGCGCCTCGGGCAGCTGCGGCTCGGTGAACACTGCCTTCAGGTGCCGCTCCCGCGCCAGCGCGGCCACCTCGGCGATCCACCGGGCTGTCGGCTCCTTGCCCGGCGACGGCTCCACCACTGCGGCGATAGTGAGCCCGTAGTCGGTCAGCAGGTACTGAAACGATGGGTGGAACAGCAGCACGCTCTCTCCCTCTACCGGCGCGAGCAGCGCGTTGACCTCCCGGTCCAGCGCGTCAAGCCTCACGGCAAACGCCTCGGCGTTCGCCAAGTAGATGCTGGTGCCTCCGGGGTCAAGCCGCGCCAGCTCCCCCGCCAGCGCAGGCAGCAACGCCTTCACCGCACGCGGCGAAGTCCAGAAGTGAGCGTCCTGAGCAGCATGGTGCAACTGGCGTTCCTGCACGCCCTCAGCCTGCCGGGTTACCAGCGCAGGAAGCCTCCGCTCCTCCGGCAGCAGCGCAAACACGCTGACGCACTCCTTTTGGGCAAAACGTGCCGCCCATCCGTCAACCGAGGCGTCAACGAAGAACAACCCCAGCGCGTTCTCCACCGCCCTGGCATCCGAGGGACTGGGTTCATAAGTGTGCGGCGAAGCGCCGGGCCTCAGCAGCGTCCTAACTTCGGCCCGTCCGGCCGAGATCTCGCTCAGTATCGCGCCCAGTGGCGGAATGGTGGCCACGAATGCCCGTTCCTGAGGCTCAGTCGATGCGCACGTGACAGCGGTCAGCAATACTATTGAAGCACACAATAAGAGATACACAGCGCGCATAGTCACCCGGTATCAGCGTCTTCACTGCGGAGAGGGGGGGATTCGAACCCCCGATGCAGGAATACTGCATAACAGTTTTCGAGACTGCCGCCTTCAACCACTCGGCCACCTCTCCGCAGGGAGGTATTATAACCGAGGACTTCGCGGCGGCCAGAACGCTTCGTCAGCCCCCAGCAAGCCCACGGGACGACAGCAGCTCCAGCGCGGCCTCCAGAACGCGCGCAAAAACCACTTCGTGCGGAGGCGTTGATACAATCACGCGGAAGCGTTCCGGCTCTTCTTGCGCAAAGTGAAGGTACAGCCGACGCACTTCCCGGTGGAACCCGGCATCCTTGCGCTCAAACCGGTCACTTCCTTCCCCCTTGACCCGGGAACACCGCAGCATCCCCTCTTCGGGCAGCACATCCATCAGCAGCACCAGATCAGGCACGCAATCCTTCACCACTGTGGCGGTGACCGCGCGCATCAGCTCCAGCGGCACGCCGGCAGCTCCCTGGTACGCCAGGCTGGAATAGTAGTAACGGTCAAGGACCACGGTGGTGCCGCCCTCCAGCGCCGGGCGGATGACAGAGTTCACCAGCTCAGCGCGAGCGGTGGAGAACAGCAGAAACTCCTCCAGCGGGCGCAGCTCATCCTGGTGGTGGAGCAACAGCTCGCGCAGCTCCTCTCCCAGCGGGGTGCCGCCGGGCTCCCGTGTACGGACCACCGGAAGGCCGCGGCCTTCAAGCTCGGCCGCAAGTTTGCGGGAATGGGTTGATTTGCCGGAGCCTTCGCCCCCTTCAAAACAGATCAAGGCACCGCGTGGGGGCATCCGGGCTCTAGTCCTTGTCTTCTTCCTCGTAGAAGACGCCGTCTTCGCGCATCTCGTCCGCCCACTTGTCAATCACATCGCGGATAGCCTGATTCCACAGCTCTCTCTCAGTACGGATGCGCGAAGGGTATATCTTGGGGCGCTTGGGCGTCTCCACATACACCTTGACTATGGTGCCGCTTGCGGTCTCCACCACCCGCATCTTGGCGTGGGTCCTGACCTCAGGGCAGGGAGTGGCGCGGTTGGGCCATGTGCCGCCGGTTATCTGATAGCCCAGGAAGGTGCCATCCAGGATAGCCTCTACCTCGTATTTCTCTCCCAGGCGTATCGCGTGCTTCAGCAGCACCGGCCCCTCCGGGTAGCCGGACTCTTCCGGAGTGATGAACACGAACTTGACGTCGGGGAACTTGCGCTGGAAGCGCTTGAACAACACACTGGAAAAGTCCTCCCCGGCGTTGCGGCGCCTCGTGGCGTTGTCGAACAGGTAAATGCCTACGGCCTTGAAGTAGGTGTTGGGGGCCTTGCTCTCCTGGTCGCCCTCATCGGCCCGCCCGGCCACCGAGAGCACCCACACGCCCAGCATTATCAGCAGCAGTATGCCGGTGGATACCAGTATTCGCAGTTTCATCAATTCACCTCCAGCCGACGCCTATTCTACCGCACCCACGCCTCAGGGCGAAGTCCCTACTTGAACAACGCCAGCGCGCTGATGGTCAGGCTGGTCAGCGCATCAGTAATGTCCCGCTTCTTGAGCTCATCCCGCAGCGGGACGAACAGCACGTCGCCCGGGGCTATCTGCGGGATGTCCCCCCCGCGCCCGGCAAGATAGTCG
>Ga0136651_10002162_pt1 | contig 10777 bp, 7 predicted proteins | sample Mar14236cmmetaG_FD_94867 | JGI IMG/M metagenome (GOLD analysis project Ga0136651, IMG submission 94867) | Marine hydrothermal vent microbial communities from Guaymas Basin, Gulf of California to study Microbial Dark Matter (Phase II) - Marker... ...
GCCCGTATTGTCTGGATGGTCCAGGCACCATCGATCACCCGCACGCGATAAGGGGCCAGTTCAGGCAGCGCGAGGAGCAGCAAGTTGGCGAGGGCCTGATCGGGACGGCCTCCCAGGGCGCCGAGGACGAGGATCTCCTGGACCCCATCCAGGGACGCAGCCCATTTCAGGGCCAGTTCGAGGTCGGTCTCGTCTTTCTGCGGGGGGGAGATATGGAACTGGGTGCCCGCCCGCTCCAGCTTGGTTCTGAGGGTGGGCAAGAGGGAATCCAGATCACCAATCACGTGGTGGGGATGCAGTCCCGCGCGCAGGACATGGTGGGTGCCCCCATCGGCTGCTACGATGCAGTCTTCATCCCTGATCCAGAGTCGGGCTGTTGAGACCGGATCGCCCAGGTCCCCGTTTGCAAAGATCACTATACGCATTGCACTCTCCCAGGCCGCGATACACTCCCCGGGGCCAGGACCTGGGCGAGGGGCAACAGAAACCCCCGCCAGGAAGTGCTCATTGGCGGGGGTCACTTTGCCACTGGTGGCCTCCTTAGCACTCCCTACGCTGGCATGATCCAGATCAGGTTCAGGGGTCGGTGTTCACACACCCTCTCAGCCCTCCTGGGGCTCCCCCGGCTGGTCTATCGAGGCAATCTGCTTATCAACGTACTTTGTTTTCTATTATAGCGGGAGATGGATATTCGTAAAGGGCTTCAGATGGCAATCACTTCGAAGTGACGGTTACCTGACTGCCAGGAAGGTTGTGAGTACCCACGTGAGGAGAAAGGAAGAGACGCCTGCGACGATGCCGACCATCACCTGGGCCACGCTATGGCGTCGGAGCTTGATCCGTGACCAGGCAATGAGAGGAACAAGGAGCACGGCTGGCCATGCTGTGCTCTGGAATTCGGCGAGCAAAAAGGCGGCCATTGAAGCGGCAGCGGTGGCATGGATGCTGATCTTCCATCCCAAGGTCACCAGCAGAATGATGATCCCCTGCACAAACCCTATGCCCGCCAGGAGCAGCATGGAGGGAGGGGCGCCGGCCCAGCGAAGGGCGATCCAGCTCAACACGGCGCCTACGATCGTCACCAGCAGGGACTCCCGACGCTGGCGACGATAGTAGATATCGACGTCGGTGACCCGGCCTTGCTTGAGCTGCCAGAGCAGGAAAAGCATTGGCAAGAACATGGCCAGTCCCACATATAGGCCCAGCCACAGCCAGCGGTGAGGTGACTCCTGGTGGAGGGTCACAAGGAACGAGCTCAGGAGGGCCAGCATGGGCGGGCTACCCGCTCGTGAGACCCAGTGCGCGACATGCTCGATCCCTGTCTCTGGTTGTGGTATTCCCTCGGATTGTGGTTGGCTTTCCATAGCGCCCCGCATAGTGTGTCTGGGTCGGATGCCGTTCAGGCTACTACCCAACAAAAGTATACCACGAGATGGTGATTAACCTGCTGTTGAGCCCGTCTGGGCGATCTACAGGAGGGAACCAACGTAGGGACCGGGAGCCCATACGCCATCATTGCACTAACTTGTGCCCTCTCCTCTTTTATATCGGTGTGCTATAATAAAGTATGTGAAGAGCACCGCGCATGCCCGGAGAGTCTATGACCGCAGAGAAGGAACCATTGCAGAAGATCCAGGACCGTCTCGATTATCGTTTCCATGACCCTGATCTCCTAAAACTTGCGCTTACTCATCCCTCCTATGCCCATGAACACCCCAAGGAGGGTCACAAAGAACACCACAACCAGAGGTTGGAGTTCCTGGGAGACGCAGTATTGGACTTCCTGGTGGCCGCCTGGCTTTACCGTACCTATCAGGATTTTCCGGAGGGGCCATTGACCCGGTTGCGCGCGACGTTGGTGCGCACCACGACCCTGGCCGCTCTAGCCCGGGAGTTAGAGTTGGGACCTGCATTGAGGTTGGGACGTGGCGAAAAAGAGGGCGGAGGGGATCGGCGGGCGGCCAATCTCTGTGATGCGCTTGAGGCGTTGGTTGGAGCGCTCTATCTCGATGGTGGACTGGAGGCGGTGTGGTCCCGACTCGAACCATGGTTCGAGCGCCGGGCTGAGGAGATCCTGAAGGCGCAATCCTACGTGGATGCCAAGTCCCGACTCCAGGAATGGGCGCAGGCGACTCTGGGCGAGACCCCTGTCTACCGGATTGTAGATGAGCACGGCCCTGACCACGCCAAGACTTTCACGGCGCAGGTCGTTGTGGGGTCAGAGGTAGCGGGCGAGGGGACTGGAGGAAGTAAGCGGATGGCGGAACAGGAAGCAGCACGCCAGGCCCTGGCCAGGTATACGGGGCATGTAGCCTCGGTGGAAGGGATATTGAACGATGATGCGGTTTGATCGTTTCACTAAGAGCGCACAGGCGGTTGCCCAACGGGCAGTCAACCTGATGACGCAGTATGGTCACAGCCAGGTTGATGTGGAGCACCTTCTGCTGGCGTTGATCCAGCAGGAGGATAGCCCTGTACTGGGACTGTTGTCGGGCCTCGGCGTGGATCCTGGTCAGATGGCAGAGACATTGGACGCGATGTTGAGAAGCAACCCCCGTCCAGGCATCTATGGGGCAGGTGGACACCAGCAGGTCTTTATCACGCCGCGTGTCAAGCGGGTGCTCGATCTCAGTCAGGAGGAAGCCAACGAGCTTGGGGATGAGTATATCTCCATTGAGCACCTCCTTTTGGCCATTGCTCGGGAGCGCAACACGCCGGTTGCCCGACTGTTGGCGGAGCAGAACCTGACCTATGAACGGGTAAAACGAGCTGTTGTGGAGATGCGGGGAGGACAGCAAAGCGGTTCTCCAAGGGAGGAGACGAAATACCGCACCTTGGCACGCTATAGTCAGGACCTGACACAGATGGCGCGTGAGAATAAGCTGGATCCCGTCGTGGGACGTGAGGCCGAGATCCAGCGGGTGATCCAGGTTCTGGTGCGCCGTACCAAGAATAATCCGGTCCTCATTGGGGAGCCGGGTGTGGGGAAGACAGCGATCGTAGAAGGACTGGCGCAGAAGATCGCCAACGACGATGTACCTGAGATCCTCAAGCACAAGCGGCTTCTGCTGCTGGATCTCGGGGCACTGGTGGCGGGGACGCGCTTCCGGGGCGAGTTCGAGGAGCGTCTGAAATCCATCCTCGAGGAGATTCGCAAATCGGAGGGTGAGAATATCCTGTTCATCGATGAGCTGCATACGGTGGTGGGAGCCGGGAATGCCCAGGGGGCCCTGGATGCCTCCAATATGATCAAGCCCGCATTGGCGAGGGGGGTGTTGCAGTGCATCGGGGCCACGACGCTGGATGAATATCGGCAGTATATCGAGAAGGATGGTGCCCTGGAACGGCGCTTTGCCCCAGTCTTTGTCTCAGAACCCACCGTTGAGGATACGATTGAGATGTTGCGGGGTTTGCGCGACCGTTATGAGGCTCATCACAAGGTCCGCATAAGTGATGATGCTCTGGTCGCTGCCGCCCGGCTTTCGCATCGTTATGTGACAGACCGTCATCTGCCTGATAAGGCGATCGATCTGATGGACGAGGCTGCGGCCAAGCTCCGCGTGCGTTTGTTCACCCTTCCCCCCGAGCTCAAGGAGATGGAGGCCGAGATCAATCGACTGCGGGCGGAGGAGGAGGCCGCCGGTAACGTGCGCAACTATGAGCGTGCGGCGGAGCTCAAGGCCCAGCGCCTGCGCACCGAGCAGGATTTCGCCCAGCAGCGTGAGGAGTGGCTGGCCCGTCACCAGCTCGATGATGTGGTGGAGGCAGAGGATATCGCTGAAGTGGTCTCTGTCTGGACAGGCATCCCGGTCTACCAGGTCCTGGAGACCGAGGCCGACAAGCTGTTGCGCATGGAGGAGGGACTCCGCAAGCGCATCGTTGGACAGGACGAGGCCATTGGTGTCATCGCCGATGCGATCCGTCGGGCCCGTGCTGGTCTCAAGGATCCCCGCCGACCCATCGGTAGCTTTGTCTTCCTGGGCGCATCGGGTGTGGGCAAGACCGAGACAGCCAAGGCCCTGGCAGAGTACCTCTTTGACGATGAGGATGCCCTGCTACGTGTGGACATGAGTGAATACCGTGAGGCGCACACTGTGTCACGCCTCTTTGGCGCGCCACCGGGTTATGTGGGCTACGATCAGGGCGGTCAGCTCACGGAGGCGGTCCGGCGCCGGCCTTATCAGGTGGTGCTCTTTGATGAGATTGAGAAGGCTCATCCCGATGTCTGGAATGCCCTGCTGCAGATCCTGGATGAGGGCCAATTGACCGATGGGCAGGGGCGTACGGTCAGCTTCCGCAACACCGTGGTCATCATGACCTCAAACGTGGGCACGGACTATGCCTCTCGGAGTGGGGCTCTGGGATTCGCGCGGGGCAAGGACGAGGAGGATGAGCAGCGCCGACGCCGCACGCTGGACGCCCTCAAGGAGACCTTCCGCCCGGAGTTCATCAACCGTGTGGACGAGATTATCATCTTCAACAACCTGACCGTTGAGGATGTGGAGGAAATCGTAGACCTGCAGATGCAGGAGGTGCGAGAGCAACTACAGGCACACGGCCTACAGGTAAGTCTGACGCCCGAGGCACGTCGCTGGCTGGCGGAGCAAGGATTTGATCCCCAGTTTGGTGCGCGGCCCCTTCGTCGCGTGATCCAGCGCTATGTGGAGAGCCCACTCAGTGTGGAGCTGCTCCAGGGACGGTTCGCAGAGGGAGGGGACATCGAGGTGGCACTGGAAGATGATGGTGGTACGCTGACCTTCCATTATGAGCCCGCCGCTGAGGTGTCATCTGCCGAGGTGCCGGATGCTGCTGAGCTCGAGTAAGGGACCGGTCAACAGTTCACCGGTGGGGGCAAGAGCGTTGATGCCATTCACCGGCGATACCTGGTCACAGGCCGCCTTTGATGTGGATTCCCCGAACTTACCTCCCTCGGCGGGACAATAGCATCCTGGGATATATGGGATAATTACCCAGGAGGTGGGAGCATTGCCGTTTGCTACATTGGGCGAAATCAGATTTCGCCCAACCTGGATGCACCCCACTGACTCCGCTACTTGTGATCCGTGTAAAATGTAGTAATGTTGTTATGAATTGACGGGGCCAAGGTGGCCCCGTTCGAGGACGGAAAGGACGTGAGGGGGAAAAGACGTGGATGCATGAGAGACGAAGGGTACTTACCTCTCTCTGCATGATGTAGTATCTGATTCCATTGCGTATTCTATCCAAGGAGGCTGTCGTATGCGTAAGCGTTTCTCGATGCTGTTAGTAGCGGTGTTGTTGTTGAGCTTTGGCCTGACCGCCTGTGGCGGAGGGGCCAGGGCCGATTTCAAGGTAGGCATGGTGACTGACCTTGGCGGCATTGATGACAAGTCCTTCAATGCCACATCATGGAAGGGTGTGGAGCGAGCCATCAAGGAACTGGGTGTCCAGGGTGATTACCTTGAATCCCAGCAGCAGACCGACTACGCCCCCAACATCACGCAGTTCATCAACCAGGGCTACGATCTAATCATCACGGTTGGTTTCCTGCTGGCAGATGACACGGCGAACTTCGCCAAGGAGAATCCCGACGTCAGCTTTGCGATCGTGGACTTCGCCTATGATCCACCGATCGATAACGTGCGTGGTCTGACCTTCGCCACTGACCAGGCCGCCTTTATGGCAGGCTATGTGGCGGCTGCGGCTACCAAGACCGGCAAGGTGGCAACCTTCGGCGGCATCAATATTCCCCCTGTGACCATCTTTATGGTCGGCTTTGAGAGCGGTGTCGAATACTACAATCAGCAGCATGGCACCGATGTCCAGGTGTTGGGCTGGAGCACCGCCGAGAACAACGGCGTCTTTGTGGGGAATTTCGAATCCACCGATGATGGTCGGCGCGTTGCTGAGGAGTTTCTCTCCGAGGGCGCGGATGTGATCATGCCGGTCGCGGGTCCGGTCGGGCTGGGGACCGCGCAGGCGGTGCAGGAGGCTGGTAATGCCTGGGTGGTCGGTGTGGATACGGACTGGACGGTCAGCGCGCCGGAGTACAAGGACGTTATCCTGACCAGCGTCCTTAAGAACATGGACGTGGCCGTCTTCGATACCATCCAACTGGCTATATCGCCTGACTTCCAGGGCTTCGGTGGGGAGACCTACCTGGGCACACTCTCCAACGATGGTGTCGGCCTGGCCGATGTGGCCGGTGGGGCAGTGTCGAAGGATGTGCTGGATGACCTGGATACGATCCGTCAGAGCATTATCGATGGCACGATTGACACCGGCTGGGCGGCGTACCTGGCCAGCTTGAACTAGCGATGTACGCAGGGACGGCGGGGGTATCTCAGGATACCTTCCGCCGTCTGTTTCATCTTCCATGTTTCGGTAGGAGGTGAGGCGTAGAAAGCAAGCGCTTTGTTTGCCCTCTACGCCTCGTTTCCTAAGGTGCATTTTCTGGAACCCAAGGAGGTCATATGGCCCCGGTTCTGCAGCTTAAGGGGATCACCAAGAGGTTTCCCGGTGTGTTGGCGAACGATCACATCGATCTGACCCTGGAGGAAGGGGAGGTCTTGGGCCTGCTGGGGGAGAATGGCGCTGGTAAAAGCACGCTCATGAACATCCTCTATGGCCTCTATACCCCCGATGAGGGCGAGATCTACGTGCGTGGGCAGAGAGCGGATATCCGCGATCCAAACGATGCCATCGCCCTGGGCATAGGCATGGTCCATCAGCACTTCATGCTGATCCCTGTGCTTACTGTGGCCGAGAACGTGATGTTGGGGATGGAGTCCCTCCGCTACGGCGTTCTGCTCGACCACGCCAGTGCAGCCCAGAGGATTACCGAGATCTCCGATCGCTATGGGCTGCAGGTGGATCCCTATGCCGTGGTTGAGGACCTGCCGGTGGGCATTCAGCAGCGTGTGGAGATCATCAAATTGCTCTATCGCAACGCCGATATCCTGATCCTCGATGAGCCGACGGCTGTTCTCACGCCTCAGGAGGTTGAGGGTCTGTTTGAGGTAATACGTTCTCTGGTGGCCCAGGGGAAGTCTGTGATCTTCATCTCTCACAAGCTGCGGGAGGTGCTGGAGATCTCCGACCGCATCCAGGTGCTTCGCGGGGGGCGCGTCGTCGGCTCGACGACGCCCGAGGAGAGCACAGAGCGCGACCTGGCGGCGATGATGGTGGGGCGTGAGGTTATTCTCACGGTCCCAAAGGAGCCACGGGAGCCGGACGAGGTTGTCCTGCATGTGGAGGATCTGTACGTGCGGGGGGAACACTCTAAGATGGCGGTTGATGGGATCTCGTTCGATGTGCGAGGCGGCGAGATCGTGGGCGTCGCGGGGGTTCAGGGCAATGGACAGACCGAGCTGGTCGAGGCCCTGACAGGGCTGCGTCCTGTGGAGGCGGGCCGGATTGAGATCGGCGGTCATGATGTGACTCATGCAACCCCCAGGATCATCACCGAGGTGGGGACGGCCCACATCCCGGAGGATCGGCGGAGCGATGGCCTGGTCCTCAGCTATCCCATCACCCACAACCTTATCCTCAACACTTATTACCTTCCCCCTGTGGCGCGGGGTATGGTGATGCAGGAAGATGTGATCCGCGAACGCGCCGAGCGGCTGGTGGCCGAGTACGATGTGCGGACGCCCGATGTGTTCACGCCCGTCGGCAACCTCTCGGGGGGCAACCAGCAGAAGGTCATCGTGGCGCGGGAGCTGAGTCGAGATGTGTTGCTCACCATTGCCGCGCAGCCGACACGAGGGTTGGATGTTGGCTCGATCGAATACATCCATGCTCAGCTTGTGCGTAAGCGCGATGAGGGCGCAGCCGTCTTCGTGGTCTCGGCGGAGCTTGATGAGGTGATGTCGCTGGCGGATCGGATCATCGTGATGTACGAGGGCAAGATCATGGGGATTGTGCCGGCGGCGGAGGCGACGAAGGAGGAGCTGGGCCTGATGATGGCTGGCGTCCCGGCGGCCGAGTTAGGAGATGCCGCTGCGTCGTCCCGGGTTTCGGCAGAGGCATCGGGCGGAGCCGCTGAGCCGCTGCATAAGGCGCATTGAGGGAGTTGTCCATGGACAAGAACGCTGCGTTGGAGGCCGCTGTTGAGAAACGTCCGGCACGACAGAGACGCAACCGCGCCTGGAACTGGCGCGGGTTGCTGTTGCCGTTGCTGGCCATTGTCACGGCGTTGATCATCGGCGCCCTGGTCATCGTCTTCACCGACGAAAGTGTCTATGCAGCCTTCCGAGAGGGTGTCGGGAGGGGCTTCGTGCAGGCGTTTACAGTGATCGGACGCGCCTATGGTGCTTTCTTCACAGGCGCCTTCGGCAACCCGGTCCAGATCGTCAGTGCTCTGGCGAGTGGGAACCCGGTCAAGATCACACGCGCGGTCTATCCGATCACGGAGACACTGCGCATCGCCACCCCTTACATCTTCGCCGGTCTGGCCGTAGCCCTGGGCTTTCAGGGAGGGCTGTTCAACATTGGGGCGGAGGGACAGTACTTTATTGCCGGTCTGTTGACCGTCTTCGTGGGGTATAGCATCACCGGCCTGCCGCAGGTGATCCATCTGCCTCTGGCTCTGCTGGCCGGCATGGCGGGCGGTGCACTGTGGGCTGCGATCCCTGGCTACCTCAAGGGCAAGACCGGTGCCCATGAGGTGATCAACACCATCATGATGAACTATATCGCCTTTCGTCTGGCGGAGTTCCTGCTGGACGTGGGTGGGCCTATGGCGCGCGGGGACGGTCGCCCAGTCAGCCCGGAGATTCAGCCGACGGCCTATCTGCCGCAGTTTTTCCCCAACAGCGTGGCGCTGCGCCTCCATGTGGGGTTCCTGCTGGCGCTTGTGGTTGCGTGGATAGTGTGGTGGCTGCTGTATAAGACTACTCTGGGATACGAGATCCGCACGGTGGGGCAGAACCCCCATGCGGCGCGCTACGCTGGCATTGATGTCCCTCGCACGATCCTGGTGACGATGGCGTTGAGTGGGACATTGGCCGGCCTATCGGGCGCCACGGACATCCTGGGCGTCCTGCATTTCATGCCCAACGCGTTCTACTCCGGCTATGGTTTCGACGCTATTGCGTTGGCCCTGCTGGGCAAGAGTCACCCAGGGGGCGTGGTGTTGGCGTCCCTCCTCTTCGGCGCCCTGCGATCTGGCGCTCGTAACATGCAGGGTATGGCCCAGGTGCCCATCGATATCACGTCGATCCTTCAGGGGCTGATCATCGTCTTCATCGCAGCCCCGGAGATCATCCGGATGATCTATCGCCTGCGGCAGCCTGTGGAGGGTGAGGGCGCAGCCATCAGTCTGACGCGGGGCTGGGGGGAACGCTAGGGATGGATGTGGGTATGGGCGGTGCAGTGTTCTCATGCTTGTTGAATTGCTGAGTCAGGGGGAATGACTATGTCCGATCTGCTGGTTACCGCCAGTAAGCGACGTCGTGCGCGAACCATGGGGATCGCGTTCCTCGTCTTCGCGGTGGCAATTGCGGGCCTTTTCGGTCGAGGGATTCAACCAGGACAACAGACCACCTTCGTCTTTCAGACCAGCCGGGATGAAGTTGTCGCGGTTGGAGACCTCGCGGTCGCGACGCGGCCTGCGGTGTACCTGACGGCGCTGGTAACCGCGTTCCTGGGTGCCTGGCAGTTGGCGCGGGGGTTCACGCGGGTGGATGAGGTGTTGGGGATCGTGGCCGGGCTCTTCGTGGTGGCTTTCCTGACCTGGGCCGCGCGTGGGCAGTCCATGAACGTGACCGGATTGCTCAAGTCCTCTCTGCTGCGGGCTGTGCCGATCACGCTGGCGGCACTGAGCGGTGTGTTGTGCGAGCGCAGCGGTGTGGTCAACATCGGCATTGAGGGCATGATGTTGATGGGGGCATTCCTGGCAGCACTCATAGGCAGCATCAGCCAGAATGTGTGGGTGGGGCTGATGGGGGCTATGGCAGGGGGCATTGTGATGGCGGCCCTGTTGGCCGTGTTGGCGATCCGTTACAAAGTGGATCAGATCGTAGCGGGCACCGCGATCAATATCCTGGCGACTGGCCTGACAAGCTATTTAAGCTCCCGCTATCTGCAGCGGAATGGGGCACTTAACAGTCCGCCGACCTTCAGGCCGTTGGCTCTCCCGGGGCTGTCGAAAATCCCGATTGTGGGGCCGGCGCTGTTCAATCATACATTCCCTGTCTACCTGACGCTGCTGCTGGTGATCGGTATCCAATTCATGCTTTTCTACACGCGGTGGGGGCTGCGGAGCCGGGCGGTCGGTGAGCATCCGCGGGCTGCCGACACCCTGGGCATCAATGTCTTCCTGACGCGTTATGTCAATGTGCTCTTGGGGGGGATGGTCGCCGGTTTAGGCGGCGCCTATCTGGTGTTGAGCTCTGTGGCCCGTTTCGATGAGCTGATGACGGCAGGTAAGGGCTTCATCGGCTTGGCGGCGATGATCTTCGGCAAGTGGGTGCCAGCCGGAGCCTTGGGCTCGTCGCTGATCTTCGGGTTCGCCGATTCGCTGCAGACCAAGCTGGCCATCCTGGCTGTGCCTATCCCATCTCAATTCCTTCTGATGGCGCCCTATCTGGTGACCATGATCGTGTTGGCTGGGGTGGTGGGGCAGCCACACCCCTACTCTTTTTCGTAAGGGATACCGTCTGCGGCGGGGGCCCGTGCCTGCCCCACCACCCCAGCCAACACGATCATGGTCACCAGATAGGGCGCCATCAGAAGGAATTGAGATGGGATAGGCACAGCCAGGATGGCCAGCTTGGTCTGCAGCGAATCGGCGAAC
>Ga0136651_10002165_pt1 | contig 10774 bp, 13 predicted proteins | sample Mar14236cmmetaG_FD_94867 | JGI IMG/M metagenome (GOLD analysis project Ga0136651, IMG submission 94867) | Marine hydrothermal vent microbial communities from Guaymas Basin, Gulf of California to study Microbial Dark Matter (Phase II) - Marker... ...
AAATAAATTCAAAGTTTAGTGGGAAATTTATGATTATGCCTACTAATATAAAAACTAAAATTTCAAGTGAGTTTGCAAACATGTAAGAAAATTCATGTAATGTATCTTTTTCCCTGACATAAACATTACCAAAAAATAATCCAAGTGTTGTTACTGCAAGAACTCCATTACCTTTAAGATTTTCTGCAAGTATGTAGGTTATAAGCGCAGCAGTTATCAAAGCAATAGGTGATAATTTCTCTGAATATTTTGTTCTCATTATCTTAAATATAACTATGCCAATTAAAATCCCAGCACCAATTCCTGTAACAAACTGCTGCAAAAAAGGGCCAATAGATTCCATAAATTTTGAGAAAAATAGTTCTGTACTATAATCATTATATAAATCCAAAATTATAAAGGGTATAAGAACAATTAATGGGGTGTTGAGTATAGACTCTATTTTTAATAGTTCTACAACCCTATTTTTTGTATTTTTAAGCATTGTCAAAACAATATCTGGTGCTGTTCCAGACATAAGGGCAGCGAACATCATCGCAAGAAATACATTGTTAATATTAAAAATAAAGTATACAGAAAGGGTTAGGAAAATAAGGTTTAATAATAAAAATACACCTGTTAGATTCAATGCCCTCATTGAAAAAGTATCAAATTCTTTTAGCTTTAATCTTGAGCTTGAGTCAAAGATTATCATAACCAAGGCAAGTATTCCTATACAAGTTAGGAATATTGGTGAGAATTCAATTAATGATGAATTATTATAACTAATATGGCCAATGGTTATGCCAGCTATAATTAATAAAAGTATGTTTGGCAGCTTTAACCTTTCTGAAAGAATTGTACATAATATTCCTATAACCAAAAGAATTGCTAATGAAGTTAGATAAAAAAGTGCATCCATTATACCACCAGTTTTTTAAATAGTTAAAAAGAGATACTTATTAAACTTTTGCTTTAGGCTTTTTTTTCTTGAAAAAATACTGTAATTGCCGCTGTTTTTTTGGCATTAAGATATGTTTCCCTGCTTTTGCTATATTTTTCTGGTTTAATAAGGATTTTAAAAATCTCTTTCTTGTTCTGTTTGTCAGTATATCCTGCTCAAGCGCCTTTGCAAGCCTTTCTGGCCTCTTTAATGATGATTCCTTAACTATATCCACAATAATTTTTTCATTTGATTCTTTCTCAAGTATTCTCTTGACATCATCCTGCTTTAGTAGTTTTCTTACGAGTATCTCTCTTGTGCCTTGGGTTAAGACTTTGTTGCCTGTTTCTTTTTTTAACAGTTCTGAAAGGTTATCAGGATTGGCTATCAAGAGGTATTTAATAAGCTGGATTGTTCTTACTGTTGTGTTCCTGTAGTTCTGCTTGTCAATATCATCTACTACCTCATAAAGAATATTCTCAAATTTCTTAATATTAATTCCTTTTAGTTCAATTTTTTTGTTTGATGTAAGAACCAGTGTTTTTTCATAGTTAAAATCTGTTCCAACAAAATCCTTTATGACTTGTTTTATTTTTTTGATAACTGTTTTATCTTCAAACTTTTTTATGTATTCTTTTATGTCTTTTTCAACAAGGGCTGAACTTATAGAACAATTAACTTCTATATGTTCTACCCTCTCAAGCTTCCCATTAGTAAGTTTTATTGCTATGATATCTATTACTTTATTTTTACCAGCATTGATATCATTAATAGTAAAGAAACCTTTTTTATTAAGCCAAAGATTAACTATTTCTTTTTCCGGATTCATAATAAGCACCTCTTTAAGATGGCTATTAAAAGCTCTAAAACCCCCAATCCTAAACTGAAGCAAAATCTTATATAAATCTCAAGAATTCAACTATTTAAATGTTTCTAATTCAGGTTTTAGAATCAGTTAAATTAAGAACAAGGCTTATTTCAATAATTTCTTATCATGCGAGTATATTACCATATAAATGAAGATTGAGACAAAAACTAATATTTCACCAATATAAACACTATAATTAGCTATATTAAGGCTTGCAGAATATTTTTGATGTTGTTTAGCAGAATCACACATATTCTCTGGCTCACAGTTAGGCGGAAAACAACAGCTTTCTGATACAACATAACCAGTAATACCCCTCCCCATAAGGTATAAGCCTATCAAAGCAAGAATTATCAATGGAATTACTAGCCTATTGTTCATAACTAATTTAGAATTTTACAAATATAAAAAGATTTCTAAAAATTTAATTTAATCAAACTTCATAATCCTGTTTTTGTAATCTTCTTTTGCCAATAAAACAACCCTGCTCTCTTTTTTATCGTCAATTATTTTATAATTTGATAAATCTGCAATCTTCTTTGCAAATTCTTTTACATCTTCGTGGTAAGGCATATTTTCTTTGTTTAAACGCTGCCTTGATGAGCCGACAAACATATATGCCTTTACCTCTACAAACATTGGGCTTGCTTTTTTTATAAGCTCTGCAAATCCTTTCTCATCTTGCATATTTATTTTTTTCATTACAGTTATTCTTATTGTTGTTCTTGTATTTAGCTTTGACATTATCTCAAGGGATTTGTTTAATCTTTCCCATCCATCCTTAAGGCAGGACTTGTTGAGTTTGTCAAAGTCATTCTTGTTAGTTGAGCTAAGAGAGATGTAAAGCTGTGTAGGAAGTTCTTTCAAGTTTTCAATAACCTCAGGGAACTGTCCGTTTGTAACAAGGAATGTTGTTTTTCCTAATTTGTGTAATTCTGAAATCAATTCGCCAAGTTTTGGATAAATTGTTGGTTCTCCTGTCAGTGAAATAGCAAAATGCATTGGCTCCTGAGCTTCTCCAAATTTTTTCATATTTGTCTTCTTGTTTCCAGGATAACCATTAATTAATTTTCTCTGGCATTTAATAGAATTTTTTATTATTTCTTCTGGCCCATCTACAATGGAATTCATCTTAAATCCTGCTGTATAATCCATCTCACGCCAGCAATGAATGCACTGGTTAGTGCAAAATCCCACAGATGGAGATATCTGGCAGCAAAGATGGCATCTTATGCCGTAAAACTTTTCTTTGTAGCATATGCCCTCATCTACTAAGGATTTCTTTGTCCATGTGCAGATCTTGACAGCAGAGTGCTCTCCGCTAAAGCAATAATGCTGTTTTTCTAAAAGTGCCTTAAGCTCAGGACTTATTTTTGTTGTCTTTTCCATGATATAAACTAAAAGAGGATTATATAAAAAGCTTTCTTTAAAAACCAAAGCTATATAAATCTCATCCCTATTATAAAAACCATGAATTTTAAAACAGTGCTCAAAAAGTTAAAAGAAAGTAGTGAATTCAAAGAATGGATTTCCAAGAACAAAGAAGCATATTTAACATATGCATTTACCATGATTGAAAACTTAGAAAATAGTGAGTGGCAGATTGGTTATTATGACAAAAAACTGGATAAGGTAACAATCTTTACAATAAATGGTAATATTGAGATCAATCCAGAGCAAGATGTTTTCAAAAAACCAGGAACATCTGTAAAAAAGATTAACCTAAAAGATGTTAAATTTGGCTTGGATGATTCCTTGAAAAAAGCTAATGATATCAAAGAAAAAAAATATTCTAAAGAGACAATAACAAAAACAATTGCTATTCTGCAGAATATTGATCTTGGCCAGCTGTGGAACATAACTCTTATTACAAGCTCTTTTAATACAATAAACATAAAAATAGATGCAAAAACAGGCAAAACAGTAAAGCATGAATTAATATCATTATTTCAGTTCAAGGCTGGCTAAAGTACTACTTAAATAAACAAAAACCAATGCTTTCTTGTGGAAAAACCAATATATTTCTTATGGAAAAATCAATTATTTCCTTTGGAAAGCAATTTTTTCAATTGGAGTCTCTTTTATTATAAAACCAAAAAAAGCCTTAAACATTAAAATAAAAGGTTATAATACCCCTTTTCCATTAGAATAATAATTGTTTTAATTATATATTTTTAACCTTAACTTAATTTAAATATAAGTTATGTTTTCTATTTTAATGCTTTTAAAAAAGAGGGATAATTTTGTCAGAAAACCTAAAGATAAAAATAAAAAAAATAAAAGAAAACGCAATCATTCCAAGCTATGCACATGAAGATGATGCAGGTGTTGATCTTTATTCAACAGAAGATTATGTTCTAAATCCTAGCCAGAGAGTTCTTGTAAGCACAGGCATAAGAATAGCTATACCCCTTGGTTATGAAGGCCAGACAAGACCAAAATCAGGCCTTGCATTAAATTATGGGATATCTATTTGCAATTCTCCTGGAACAATTGACTCTGGCTATAGGGGTGAGGTAAGAGTTATAGTAATTAATCATGGTAATGAAGAGTTCAAAATAATAAAGGGGATGAAGATAGCCCAGATGATATTTAACAAGGTGGAGAAAGCTGAGTTTGAAGAGGTTGAAGAGCTTGATGATACAAAAAGGGGAGAAAGTGGTTTTGGAAGCACTGGATTGAATTAAAAGAGGTTGAAACAATGAAGAATGGAATAAAATACAAAACAGCAAAAACAAACACAAAGTTAAACGAATTCATTGAAGAAGAAAAAGAGGCTGGTAAGTTATCTAAAGATAAAAAAACCTAGTGGTTTAAATGCAGGCATATATTGGTGATATAACCCCCCTATCTGAAGGTGAATTGTCAAATAATGCTTGCACAGTGATTTTATTTGCAGGATGTGATTTCTGTTGCCCTTACTGCTATAGCAAGGATATTTTAGATTTCAAGGAAGAATTCTTAAAAGATTTAAAGGAAGTAAAAAATGAGATAATAAAAAATTTTGGTTCTATTGGTACTGTAATTTTTTCAGGTGGTGAGCCATGTCTTCAGAGGCAGGCGCTATTAATTCTTGCAAGATTTGCAAAAAAACAGGGTTTAAATATTGGCATTGAAACAAATGGCTCAAGGCCATATTCAATAAAGTCATTAATCAATGAAAATTTATTGGATTTTATTGCTTTAGATATAAAAGCTCCCCTTAAAAAAGATATTTTTGACAAGGTCACAAAATCAAGAACTTTCTTTAAGACAACAGATGAGATTATGGATAATATAAGACAAACACTAAAACTGTTAAAGGAAAATCAGGATAAGATTCAGATAGAAATCAGAACAACTGTTGTTCCGGGACTTATTTTCAGAAAGGAAGATATACTTGGGATAGCCAAAGAAATCAATGGATTAAAATGTAGATGGGTGTTGCAGCAGTTTATAGATAAGAAAGGAACAGCTGATCCTAATCTAAACAAATTAGAATCTCCAAGAAAGGGTTTCTTAGAGGATTTAAAGCAGGTATGCCAAAAAAAATACAGCAAGCTGAGGATTGACATCAAAGCTTTGTAAGAAAATCATTCCATATTTTTATTGTTTCTTTCTCTGTTTCTTCGGATGTCTTTGGAAAATTTGTGTCTAAGTAAGCTACTTTTGAGCCATGATTCTCAAAAATATTTTTCAGCCATTGACTGTTATACCTTTGTTCAAGTTTTCTTTGAAAGTTAATTTTCTCAAAAATAGCCTTATCCTGTTTCTGCCTTTGATTAAGTCTCTGCATAACTGTTTCTGGTGCAACCTGTGATATTATTAAAAGATTTGGAGCATTTTGAATTGCAAGTTTATTTCCTGGAAGCCTCATAATTTCTGTTAATGATATGTTCCCCTGAACAGGCTGGTAAACAATAGAACTTATTACCCCCCTTTCCTGAAATACATATTTTCCTTGTTTTAATGCAGGAATTATAACTCTTTTGTAAAGTATTTCTCTATCAAGGGAGAATGCATGTGCTGTTGAGGTTATTGAATAATTGCGGTTGTTTTCTCTTACTATTTCCTCTCTTAAAGCACAACCAACCCAGCAATGAGTCATCTCACAAGAAATTATGACATCAAAGTCTGTTATTTCCTCTGGATTAGGAAGCCTGTTGTTTTCCCTGCAGTATTCATCTAAGGCCAAGATTTTAAGCTGCTTTTCTTCAGCCCATTTTCTAAGGGCATTAACAATAACCCCCTTACCAGAGCCATCAAGACCGTCAACCATAACAAACCTTTTATGCATATAAGAATTATTTGTAATAATCTATTTAAATCTTTTGAAAATCAAAAGAATTATCTAGAAGAATCTGCCTGTCTTTCTGTATCAAGCTTCTTTCTGATTGCATTTGAGGAGTTACTTAACTGGTAGGCAGCTATTATTTCTTCAGCAAGCGCATTAACAGCATCTTTCTTCGAGTTAAATGATTTTGCAAAAGCACCCTGAACCATATACCTCAATGCAAGATCAACCCTTCTTTGGGGGGCGCATTCAACAGCCTTTGGATAACGTGCACCACCATAAACAATTGTTATTATTTCTTCTCTTGTTGCTGCATTTTCTATTGCCTTAACAAAAACAGCAATTGGATTCTGCTTTACCCTGTTTTCTATAATCTTAAATGTTTCCTCTACAATGGAATATGCCTTCTGTGCCTTTCCTGTAGAATTAGATGATGTGATAAAGTGCTTTTTACCTTTATGCCCTGGTATCATTATTTTGTTTATTAATCTTTCAACAATAAATGTCTTTGACTTATGGAATCTTGCGCCTGCATATCTTGCGCTTGTTTTTGGTATTATTTTTGGCTCTAGATTAATGTATCTCTTCAGTCCAGGGTCTTGTACAGTTATTCCCTTTACACTCCACCTGTTAAATACCTTTATATCTTCCATTTTAATACTTATTTCATAGAAGGGGATTTGAGTTCATATTTAAAGCTTTCTGTGTTAAAAGTGAAAGAAAAAAGAAAAATTCTTATGAACATACCTTTGTCATGTAGTCTGATTCAGGATTTGTATTAATTATATGCTCATTAGAATACTGGACTTTATCAATAACAGTCATATTAAATTTCAGTCTGAACAGATAAACCTTATTTTTCTCAAGATTAAAGTCAGCATCACCTTTGCATTCATCGCAGATTTCAAAGTATTTGTATTGGTCAAACAGGCCGTTCATTTTATAAATCTCCTTATATTCCTGATTAATGTCCTCTTTAATCTCAAAGCTAACATCCTTTGGAAGAACACCTGTTTTAAAGTAAACAAGACCACCATTCCTTCCTTTTATACAAGCTGGCTTTACTTCTACATTAACTATTGATGTGCCTTCTTCATTGGTTAAGATTGGCTCAAAACCTACATCTAAACCTGTTTCCTGCTCTTTAATACATTCATCAGCATTATCAACAACAGTTTCATCAGGGCATACATATTTTGTTACAGTTATTGTTTCTGTCTCTGTTTTTGTTTTCTCGGGGCATAATGAACAGTCCATGACACAGTCAGGGCATTTTTCACATATGCATTCAGGACAGTCAGGGCATTCTGCTGGTTTTTTGAATACAAAAGCAAAAAGTAGAATGGTAATAATCACCAGAAAAATTAAAGTGATATGGTTGCTTTTTTTGAATATTCCTTTGTTTAGATTATTAAGAATACTTTTTTTCATAAATTAATCACCTTTTTTATTTTATATTCAGTAGACTTTTCCCTACAAGTATTTAAATATATTCTTTTCTTTGGTTTTGAATAAAAAATTACTGCTTAAGAGCAGGTATATTTAATATCTCATCCTTATTCAGGAGAGAGATTCCTGCATCATTTCCAATTATGTCAACCCTTATTATCTTGTCTGGATTTTTTAAATCAACTTTTGGCTTATCAACAACTTCTGTCAGCTTCATGATAAGCTCTGTTGTGTGGTATTTTTCATAGCATCTCTTTGCTATATCCATCTTCCATTTATCATTCTCTTTAATATCCTTAACAAGCCCTTTTATTGTCTTCTGCATGTCTTCAATAGTTGACTTGCACCAGTTGTCCACAGGAACCCAGTGGAATGTTATCCTGAACATAGCTGGGTCTTTTTTGCATATTTCAACAAGTTTCTTTACTGTTTCTTTTGGCTCTTTTATTGTTATCTGAAATAATCCCTCTATCTCTGACTTCAAGAACTCTGGTGTTGTGTTAAGCTGCTTTAAAACAGATGTTATTTCTTCCTTAGCTAACCCTGCATGATTTGGGTCATATGTTACAAGAAGATTTGTTTTTGCCATTAAACCACCCCATAACTTAATACAGGATTTTTTATTTATATAACTTTCGATTTTTTAATATATTTAATTAAAAGAATTAAAATTAACCTTTTATAATATATTTCTTGTAAACTTGTTTTTCAACAGGCTTAATAGGTTTTTGTTCTCCTGGTTCAAGAACATTAACTATCCATCTATAACTTACTGTATCAGTACTATCTGAAACAATAACCTCTACTGGCTTTGTTCCTGGTATTGTAAATCTTCTCCTGTGCGTGTTAGTTCCTTGGTATTTTTCAAAAACACCAAATTTCCATGTGTACGTAAGGTTGTTATTATCTAAGTCATCAGCAATGACATTAAAATCAACTATTTCGTTTTTATAGACATTTATCAATGCTTCCGGGCTAGTATTTGTTATTATTGGAGCCCTGTTTTTATCATATACCCTTATAGTCATGTTTCTTTTAGCATTTATCTTGTTGTCAGAGGCAATAAAAGTGAGTATAAAATCTTTTTTATCCTCATCAATAACTGTATCAAAATCAGGTATCCAAGTGAATGTTCCATTTACTAAACTAGATGTATTTGGTGCATTCTCAACTGAAAAATTTATACTATCTCCGTCAGGGTCTGTTGCATAAATCTTAAACTCTATTGATTTGTTTTCATCAACAGCAATATCACTTATTGGCTTAAGAAGTGGTGCCCGGTTTGTGTCTTTTATTATTAAGGTTATATTTTCTGAATCACTAAGATAACCATCTGATGCCAAAACAGTTGTATAATATACTCCTGCTTCATCATATCCAATATGTCTTTTTTTTGTATTTGTAAAACCAGAATAATAGTATTTCAGCTTATTTCCATCAGGGTCTTCTGCGATAGGATTAAGTTCTAATGTCTCGCCTTCATTAATTGTTATGTTCCCTATTTTCTCAAGCACTGGTGCCCTGTTAGTATCATAAACAGTTATCTTAATGGTTTGTTCCGCTTTAAGATCATTTGATTTTGCAACAAAAGTTACAAAGAAGTTTCTTTTTGGTTTGTAAGGAATATGAACCCTTGTTATTATTTCTTCAAGCCAGTTCTTTTTTACAGTATCAAAGCTTGGTTTCCATTTGAATTTATTGTTAATAAAAGTAGCATTGTCTGGTAGGCCAATTACTAAATAAGTTATTTTATCGCCGTCAGGGTCAGTAGCTGTAACATTAAAGGTTAACTGCTCATTTTCATTAATAAAAGCATCATTTAATGGCTCAAAAAAAGGGGCCCTGTCTTTGTCTTTGACTATTAACAAAACTTTCTGAGTATCGGTTAATTTGCCGTCAGATGCTGTTACAGTAATCTTATATTGGCCAGCATCCTCATATCCAGTTTGCCATTCACCATTTTGGTCTAAGGGCTTGCTAAAATTATAAAAAATATTATCCATATCTTCATCTATTGCTTCTGGCTTGAGGCTTACAAAATCTCCTTCATTAACTGTTATATTTGTAAATTGCGCATTGACAAAAACAAGCTGTAATAGTATTATAAGCAAAAAAATTATTTTCTTCATTTTATCATAATAAAAACTTGCTTATATAAAAATCTTTCTATTATTTAGTATTCAAAAGGAGTAAAAAGAAAAAGAAAAAAAATTAGCCTTGTACAATGCTTACAATCTTTGGAGCCCTGTTCACATTTTTTACTGTTACGGTTACATCCTGGCTTACTGATTCCTTGCCGTCAGATGCTGTTACAGTAACTATATGTGCCCCTGCATCCTTGTAATTTGTGGTATATGCTGCTGTGTTTATCCAGCCAGAGTATGTTATTGTTACCTTATCTCCATCAGGATCTGTTGCAACTGGCTTAAAGCTTATTGTTTCTCCTTCATTTACTGTTATATCAGCAATTGGCCTTAGTACAGGAGGTTCATTTACGCTTTCAACAATTAGCAAAACCTTCTGTGTATCTGTTAGCTCTCCATCAGATGCTGTCACAGTTATTTCATAGCTTCCTGCATCTCCATCCTTTGTTTGCCATTTTCCATCTTTACTTAATGGCTCACTAAATGTATATTGAATAGTATCTGCATCAGGATCTTCACTCTTAGGTTTTAGAATCACTAGTTCTCCTTCCTTAACTGTTATTTTGGTTAATTCTTTTACAGGTTCTTCTTCAACCTCTTCTGGTATCTCTATTACTGGCTCTTCTTCAACCTCTTCGATTGGTTCTTCTTCAACTTCTTCTGGTATCTCTATTACTGGCTCTTCTTCTGTTTTTTCTTCCCCAGCACATTCATCTAAATTGGTTACAATAGTGCCATCTGGGCAAACATATTTTGTTTCTGTAAGCTTACATCCGCTTGCCAAAAGCAATAGAAGAACAATCCCCCCAAACAATATCTCTTTTTTCATTTTCCACCTCTGCTTTAAATATATTTGTTATTATTACAAAATAGAAAACATATATATAAACTTTTCGATAGTCAAGAACACCTTTTCCTCTAATTAATTAGCGGTTATTTAAATTAAAACCTGTAAAGATTCCTGTAATTTATCTTCTTGGCTTTAAAGAAAGACTTAGAAAATTTTTTTGCTTTATTAACATCGAAAGTTTTACAACTGAAGATATCAATAAAAGCACGTAAACCAATTTCATCCAAGTGGATTGTTATGGAAGATGTTTCAATGAATTGCATAAGAG
>Ga0136651_10002167_pt1 | contig 10769 bp, 8 predicted proteins | sample Mar14236cmmetaG_FD_94867 | JGI IMG/M metagenome (GOLD analysis project Ga0136651, IMG submission 94867) | Marine hydrothermal vent microbial communities from Guaymas Basin, Gulf of California to study Microbial Dark Matter (Phase II) - Marker... ...
GACCTCGGACGATCCGCACGAGGCGCGCGACCTGGCGCAGACTCTCGCCCAGGTCTTCACCGAAGAGCACCTGGCCCGTCGCTCCCGGCAGGACCGCGAGACGCGCGAGTTCATCGAAAAACAGCTCGATCTTTCCAAGTCCTCCCTCGCCGCCGCGGAGCAGCGGCTGCAGTCGTTCCGCGAAGCGAACCGGTACCCGGTCGACGATGACAACATTCGTGTCCGCATCGAGGAACAGGTAAGCCTGGGAACCGAGCGACGCCGGATTGTCGGCGAGATCGAGGAACTGGAGGCGCAGCTCACGCAGCTCCGGCAGCGTCTTGCCCTCTCCGACAGCATGCTGGCGGGGCGGGTTTCAGTGGACAACGCGGAGGCCGGAGGCAGGAAGCTCGACTGGATCGGATCGCCGCAGGGGGCAGGCCCCCTTGGGCTGCTGAACGACCGGATGCTCGAGCTGGAGACGGAGAAACAGCGCCTCCTCGAGCAGTATCGGCCCACCTTCCCCCGCGTGCGGGAGGTGGAGCGCGAAATCCACACCCTGCTGAGCGAGTTGATCGAGGAGACGGAAACCTATGTCAACAGCCGGAAGGCCCAGGTAGCCCAGCTTGACAGCGCCCTCGGGGCGATTCGGGTAATGTTCGCCAACATCCCCGAGTCCCAGCGCCGGTATGCCCAGCTTCTCCGCGAGGTCAAGCTGCGCGAAGAGCAGTATGCCTTTCTCTCGGAAAAGTACCAGGAGGCGTTGATCCGCGAGGCGGACCAGGCGGACGAAGTCACCGTTGTGCGCCCCGCGATGCTCAACACGCGCCCGATCAACATCCACATGGCCAGGACCCTGGGCGTGGGTTTCGCGGTCGGCCTGATGCTCGGGCTGGTTCTCGCCTACCTCTTCGAAACTTTCGATACGTCCATCGGGACCATCGAGGACGTGGAGGAGTATCTCGAAGTGCCCGTCCTCGGCGTGATCCCGAACATCAACGTCGAAGCGGTAAAGGAGCACATGATCAAGTCCAACCCGGCGCTGGAGGGGAAACCGGGTCTGGACGCCTCCTCCCGTCTTGTGACCCATTATGCCCCGAAGGACCCGGTGGCGGAGAGCTACCGCACGTTGCGGACGACCCTCCAGTTCCGTTCGATCACCAACCCGGTGAAGACGATCACCGCCACCTCCGCCTCGCTCCAGGAGGGGAAGACCACCACGCTGGTCAACCTGGCGATCACCCTCGCGCAGGGAGGCACGCGCACCCTGCTGGTCGGCTGCAACCTCCGCCGCCCGACGATTTACCGCATCTTCGGGCTGGAACAGGAGCCCGGCGTGGTGGACATCGTCATGGGGCGGCTTCCCTGGCGGGAAACCGTGCGGACGGTGACCGACATCATCATGGGCGAGCTGGGCATGGACAGCGCGTTAATGACGCCGGGAATGGAGAACCTGCACATTATCACCAGCGGCGGGATCCCCCCGAACCCCTCCGAGATGATCGCCTCGGAAAAGATGAAGGAGTTCATCGCGGAGTCGCGGGAGGAGTATGATATCGTCCTCTTCGACGCTCCGCCGACGCTGCCAGTGACCGATGCGGCGATCCTCGCCAACCGCACGGACGCCACCCTGTTGATCTACCGCTCCGGACGCGTGCCCAGGGCTGCGCTGAAACGCGCCAAGGTGCAGCTCGAGGCGGTGGGCGCGCGCGTCCTCGGGGTGGTCTTGAACGACTTGAAGGCGGAGATCGCCGGCGACATCGGGTCACACTACTACGGCAAGTATTACGGCGCCTCCGGCGAGCAGGAGGTCGTCAGCGGGGGAGGGCGAGAGAGAGGTGTTCTCGCACGGCTTCTCGCCCTTTTCGGGGCGGGCACTCTCCGCCGCGGCTCCCGCTCACCCGAACCCCCCTCCGAGTAGGCCGCACCCATGCTCTTCGCGCGTTCCACGGCACGAATCGCGGGCCCCCTCCATCCGCTCTTCACCCTCGTTGCGGCCCTCGCGGTCGTCGCCGGCAGCCTGGGGATCAGCGCGGTTGTCGGGATGAACGAAACGGTGGCCCTGTACCTCGTCGCCGGGCTAGCCGTGCTCATCTTCTCTTTTGTAAATACAGACTTTGCCCTGAGCGTTCTCATTCTTTCAATGCTACTCTCGCCGGAAATCAACCTCGGCGGAGGCGGCAATCCGGACAGCGCCACGGAGTCTGAACGGAACGTGGTCGTCCGCATCGACGACCTCGTCCTCGCGCTGATCACCCTCACCTGGCTGGTGAAGACGGCCGTCAACAAGGAACTTGGGATCTTCGTCCGCACGCCCTTGAACCGCCCGATGTACGTCTACCTCCTCATCGGACTCTTCTCCACCATCGTCGGGATGTTCATGGGCAACGTCCGGCCGATGATCGGGATTCTGTACAATGTTAAGTATTTTCAATACTTTATGATTTACCTGATGGCGGCATCGCACATTCGGGACATGAAAACCTGGCGCCGCTACCTGTCGCTTATCATCTTCACGGGGGTCGCCGTATCGATCTACGCCATCGCGCAGATCCCCTCCGGGGAGCGCGTGACCGCCCCCTTCGAGGGGGTGGAGGGCGAGGCGAACACCCTCGGCGGCTACCTGGTCATTATTATCTCCCTCCTGCTCGGGATATTGACCGGCACACGCACGGTGTCCCGACTGGCCGGCCTGCTGGGGCTGCTCGCATTGATGTTGATCCCCTTCGCCTTCACACTTTCGCGCTCCTCCTGGATTGCGATGGGGCCGGCCCTGCTGATCGTCATTCTCTATTCCCCGAAGAGAAGCGCGGTGATGGCGGGCCTGGTCGCCGGGGCGGTTCTTCTTGCCATCTTTCTGCCGAGCACGGTGTACGAGCGGATCGAGTATACCTTTTCCCGGGAAAATGAGCTGCGCACGGATGTTGTTACGATCGGAGGCGCGGCGCTGGACCCCTCCACCTCCGAACGCATCAAGTCCTGGGGCCTGACCCTGAAGCAGTGGACACAGCGCCCGGTGCTGGGGTGGGGAATCACCGGCGCGGGATTCAAGGATGCACAGTACTTCCGCGTACTGGCGGAAACCGGGGTACTCGGCCTGGCAGCCTTCTTCTGGTTGCTGGCCAGTGTGAACCGCATGGGGCTGCGCTCGCTGCGCAGGATCTCGGCCAGGCGGCACCCGGTCTACCACGGCATCGTCGTGGGCTACATCGCGGCGTTCTGGGGGCTGTTGACACACGCCATCGGGGCGAATACGTTTATCATTGTCCGGGTCATGGAGCCGTTCTGGTTCCTCACGGCGCTCGTCATGCTGCTGCCAGGTCTTCTCGAACAGGAGGACGGGAAAGCGGAAACGGCGGAGAGAATGCAACCCGGAGCGATCCCGCAGGCGGGAGAGGCGCGATGATTGCTGTTAGCAGGAGACGGAAGAGCCGGAGCCGCGTCCGGCGTGTTCGCAGGGCGCTGATCGTGGTGGCGGCGGCAGTGCTTTTCGCGTTTTTCGCCGTGGTGATCGCCCAGCTTCTCGATCGCCCCATCACCGCCTACTACCCCCACGACGATGAACGGGGGGTTCAGCAGCAGGTGGAATAGAGAGACCGGTCTTTTCCGCGCCGGGTGAGGCCGGAGCGAATACCGCACCCGCGGTGCCCACCGGAAGTCGCCTTCCCTGCGTTTTTCCTGCAAGCGACAGAGTATGCTCCCCGCCGCGGGAGACTACACCCGGGCGAGGACCAATATGCTCCGGTGGGGCAGCACCGGGAGGCGCTCCTGCAGCTTCCAACGCTCCGCGGGCAGCGACTGGAACTCCTTCAGTCCCTCCGGGCCTTTCCAGGCGAGCAGCCGCCCGCCCGGGACCAGCAGTCTCTCCGCCCAGGGGGCGACCTCCTTCAGGGGCCCGACGGCGCGGACCGCAACGGCGTCGAAGCGGACGTCGCTGTGCTCGGCGAGGGTTTCCGCTCGGTCATGCACGACTTCCGGAAACGGGTTCATCTTCAACTCGGCGAGGATTCTTTTCAGGGCGAGGGTCTTCGCGCGCCGGGAGTCCAGCAAGGTGACATGCAGGCCGGGGAGAACGATGGCCAGGGGCAGTCCGGGGAAACCGCCCCCGCTGCCGAGGTCAAGCAGGCGCTCCCCTGTCTCCCAGTGCAGGCGGGCCGCAACCAGGCTTTCCCAAAGGGAAGCAAGAAGCGTTCGCTCCACCGAGGAGCGGGAGACGAGGTTGATTTCACGGTTCAGCTCGCGCACCAGCAGGAGGTGGTCGAGCAGGCGGGCGACCTTGTCCTCTTCGAGTTGAAGGTTCAACGCTTCCGTGATCTCGCGCACCGCGGCGGAGCCGAGGGGCGGCTCGTCGCCCCCCGTCATCCACGGGAGTCCCAGTGGAGCGTGGGGGGGATGGCGAACCATCCTGCGGCGTTTCGCCGGTGCGGGTCCGGGAGCCGGTTTTTTTCCGCCGTCGCTGCGGTGTTTCGCTCGGGACCGGAAGGTGGTTTCACGTGAAACGGGTTGCCGCCGTCGCCCGCGCGCTCCCTTCTGCTTCCCGTCGTTCACCGGGCCGGTCCCTCCAGCGCTTCAACCTTCCGTCCGCCCGCGCCGGCGTTGGCTGGCGCACGCGAACTTACCCCCTCTTCGCCCTTCTCCGCAGCCGAAGAGAGTTCGCCGCGCTTAAGGTACACCAGCAGAATGGCGAGATCGGAGGGAGTGACCCCCGCGAGCCGGGAGGCCTGCCCCAATGTGGCGGGGCGGTGTTTCTCCAGCCGGAAGCGGGCTTCCGCCGAAAGGTTGCCCACGTGGGAGTAGTCGAACTCCTCCGGGATAGGGCGCGATTCCTGGGCGCGCAGCCGCTCGATCTCCCGCTCCTGGCGGCGGAAATAACCGGCATAGCGCACTTCGATCTCCGCGGCGTGAAGGACATCGCGGCCGGTGGGAAGCCCGCCGCTCAGCCGGCCGTCCAGCCGCTTGACCAGCTTCTCGAGGCGAATCCCGGGGCGAGTGAGGAAATGGGCGGCGGTTTCCACGCGGTCGGGCTCCGCGTCGTGGTCGAGCACCTCGCGCCGCGGCAGGCGCACCTGGTGAAGCCTGTCCACCCACCTCTTCACCTCGGTGCGGCGGGCACGGATCGCCTCGATTCGTTCCGCGGAGATCAGGCCGGCGGCGTACGCCTTTTCGCCCAGCCGATCCTCCGCGTTGTCCTGGCGAAGGAGCAGGCGGTATTCCGCGCGACTGGTGAACATCCGGTAGGGCTCCTCGGGGTCGAGGGTGATCAGGTCGTCGACGAGCACGCCCGCATACCCTTCATGGCGCTCGATCAGCAGGGGATCGCGTCCGAAAAGGCGCAGCGCGGCGTTCGCCCCGGCGAGCAACCCCTGGATTCCCGCCTCTTCGTAACCGGAGGTGCCGTTAACCTGGCCGGCGAAGTAGAGACCCTCGACACGGCGCGTCTCCAGCGTGGGGCGGATCTCGTGCGGCGGGACGACATCGTACTCCACCGCGTAGCCCGGCCGGCCGATCTCCGCCTCCCCGCAGCCCGGCAGGGTGCGCAGCGCGGCGAGCTGTGTCTCCTCCGGCAGGCTGGAGGAGAAACCGTTGAGGTACAGCCAGGGGTGCCCGATCCCCTCCGGCTCGAAGATCAGGGGGTGGTGATCGCGGTCCGGGAAACGCACCACCTTGTCCTCCACCGACGGGCAGTAGCGCGGCCCGACGGCGTGAATGGTGCCGTTGAACATCGGGGACAGGTGGATGCCCCCGCGGATCACCTCGTGGGTCGCGGGGGTGGTGTGGGTGCGGTAGCAGGGGAGTTGCCGCTGGTGGCGGCGCGTGGTCTCGTGGCTGAAGAACCACCGGTCCGGGTCGCTGTCCTGGCGCTGCAGGGTGGAGAGATCCACGGTTCCGGCGACGACCCGCGGCGGAGTGCCGGTCTTGAAGCGGCGCAACGGGAACCCCAAGGCCGACAGGCTTTCCGAGAGCGACTCGGCGGCAGGTTCGGTGTACCGCCCCGAGGTCCAGCTCTTTCCGCCGATGTGACAGAGGCCGCGGAGGAAGGTGCCGGCGCAGAGGACGGCGGCACGGGCCGGGACCAGGCCACGGCCCGCGCAAACGACCCCGCGCAGCCGGCTGCCGGACACCTCGAGCCCCACGGCTTCATCCTCGAGGATCTCCACTTGGGGATAACGCTCGGCGAAGAGGCGGTCCAAGGCCCGTGTGTAGCTTTCACGGTCGACCTGGGCGCGGGGCGACCAGACCGCGGGCCCCTTGGAACGGTTGAGCATGCGGTACTGGATCGCGGCGAGATCGGTGGCGCGCGCCATCAAGCCGCCGAGGGCGTCGATCTCCCGGATCAGCTGTCCCTTGGCGGTGCCGCCCATGGCGGGGTTGCAGGAGAGCCGCGCCAGGGCCGACCGTTCACGGGTGATAAGGGCGACATGGGCGCCGATCCTGGCCGCCGCAGCCGCCGCCTCCGTGCCGGCATGTCCTCCGCCGATGATGACAACGTCGTACATGGTCCTCTTCAACCTGCCCTTCAGCCCGCCACAGGTCCAGTCCGCCGCCACGTGACGAGCGCTCGATCAGAACGTGTGCGGCCGGCGGCGACCGGAGCCGGGTTGCGCCCATGTTTCACGTGAAACATGGGTGTTCGGCCCCGCCCGTGGAATCAATCTGTCCCTGCAGGACGCCGGGAGCATAGCGTGACGCCGACCCCTCGCGCAAGCGCGGCGCGCGAAAGGGTGCGATGGAGTCATTTCCCGATGCAGAAGCGCGAGAAGATCTCGTGCAGCAGCCCTTCACGGGTCACCGTGCCGGTGATCTCCCCGAGGGCGTTGTGCGCGATGCGCATCTCGGCGGCGGCGAGCTCCTCGCCGGCGCCCTCGCGGAGGACGGTTTCCGCGCGCCGCAGCGCACCCGCAGCCTCCGACAGTCGGTCGGCGTGGCGCTGCTCGACGAGGAGTAGTTCGCCGGGGTCATACCCGGCGAGGAGGCGGCGCGCGACCTCGTCGCGCAGCGCTTCGACGCCCTCACCGCCCAGTGCGCTTATGCGTATATCTGGAGATGTGCCTACAGGGGCACGGACCCCGAGGTCCGCCTTGTTCTCCACCACCAGCATACGGTCCGACCCCCGCAATTCCTCTGGAGGCAGCGTCCAGTCCGGCGGGGCGGTCAGCCAGAGAACCGCATCCGCCCCGGCGAGCAGCTCCTCCGTGCGCCGCGCGCCCTCCGCCTCGACCCGGTCGGCGGTTTTCCGCAGCCCGGCGGTGTCATAGAGCCGTACCGGAAGTCCGCCCCAGTCCAGCGATGCGTCGAGGTAATCCCTGGTGGTGCCGGGGGCCTCGCTGACAATTGCCCGCTCCTGCCCGAGCAGGCGGTTGAGCAGCGTCGATTTTCCGGCGTTCGGCGCCCCGGCGATCACCACCCGGGCGCCCTCGCGCAGCAGTCGTCCGGCGCGGTGCTGGGAGTGGAGGGCTTCCATCTCCGCCGCCAGCTCACCGGCGCGGGCGGCCATCGTGCCTGCCGGTTCGAGCTCGATCTCCTCCTCGACGAAATCGAGGCCCAATTCGATGCGGGCCAGCAGCTCCAGCAGGCGGTCCTGCGTCGCCTGGATGCGCCCCCCGAGTCCGCCGCGGAGCGCGCGCAGGGCGGCGCGGGCGGCGGCCTCGGTGCGGGCTTCGATCAGTGCCCCCACCGCCTCCGCCTGTTCGAGGGTCATCTTCCCGTGGAGGAAGGCGCGCTGGGTGAACTCGCCGGGCTGCGCGGGGCGGGCGCCGAGCTCCGTGAGGCGGTGAACCACCGCCCGCAACACCTCGCGTCCGCCATGGCAGGAGAACTCCACGAGGTCCTCGCCGGTGTACGAGGCCGGACCGCGCCAGGGGGTTACAACGGCGTCATCGATAGGTTCGGCGTTGCGGTCGAGGAGGGGCAGCAGGGTGACCCGGCGAGGGGGCAACGAGGGGAAGCGGTCTTCGCTGCCGGTGGCGCGGGCGGCGATCGCCCAGGCGTCCGGCCCGGAGAGGCGGATGATCCCCAGCGCTCCCCTGCCTTCGGGGGTCGCCAGGGCGACGATGGTGTCCTGTTCGCCGGCAGGCATCGCACGCGCCGTCGTGTGGCTCATGCCTTCCGCTTGCGGCGTGCTTCGCGGCGGGCCTTCCGCTCTTCCTCTTCCTTGACCCCGGCGACTGTCTTGGCGATGGCCGGATCCTCAATCTTCATCATTCGCTGCTGCGCCCAGCTGAGCAGGTTGAACAGGGTGTAGTAGAGGGTCAACCCGCTGGGGAAGTTGTTGAAGAGGAAGATGAACATCAGCGGCATCATGTACAGCATCGCCTTCTGGTTCGGATCGGTCATGGTGGTTTTGGACTGCAGATAGGTGCTGACCGCCATCACCAGCGGAAGGACGCAGACATGATCCCCGTAGAGCGGAATCGTGAACGGCAGGGTGAAGAGAACGTCCGGCATCGAAAGATCTTTGATCCAGAGGATGAAGGGCTGGCCACGCAGTTCGATGGTTGACCGGAAGACGATGAACAGCGCGTACAGCAGGGGCATCTGCAGGAGCATCGGCCAGCACCCTCCCATCGGGTTGACCTTGTGCTCCTTGTAGAGGGCCATCACCTCCTGCTGCATCTTCTGCGGATTACTCTTGTACTTGGCCTGGATCTCCTTGATCTTCGGCTGCAGGAGCTGCATCCGCTTCATCGAGGCGTGGGATTTGTGCGTCAGCGGCCAGATGATCAGCTTGATCAGCACGGAGAAGAGAATCAGCACCACGCCGTAGTTTGGAATGAACCGGTGCAGGAGAACCAGCGTCCAGAGCACGATCTTCGAGAAGGGACGGATGACCGCCATGCCCCAGGAGATGGTCTGCTTGAGGGAGGGATCCACCTGGGAGAGGAACCCCTGCTCCAGCGGGCCGAGGTAGAGGGTGAGGTCGCGGTCGATGTCACCCCCGGCGATGTTGAACACCAACCCCGTGTCGAACAGCTTCGGCGTGTACTTTCCCTGGTACAGGCTGTCCGGCCAGGTGTAGAGCGAGGCGCCGTCCGCGGGAGTTTCCGGGACGATGGCGCAGAGGAAGTACTTGGTGCGTTGCGCCACCCACTGCGTCGGGCCGGTCGGCTGCTCTTCGCGGGCTTTCTTCCCGCGGGTGGTGAACTTTTCCTTGTTGCGCCCCATCAGGTAGGACGCCTCGGTGTAGTAGAGGTCCTGCGCGCTGTCCTCCTCCGTCGGAGCGAGCCCACCTCCCCAGGAGAAGACCGCACTGGCGGCCCCGATCAACTCTCCGAGGCCGCGACTCTCGATGTGGAGATCAACCGCATACCGGTCCGGGTGGAAGGTGTAGCTCTCGCGGTACCAGCGTCCCTCTCCGAGCGGGAGGGTGAAGGTGATCGTGGCGGGGGCGTCGGTGGAGTCCAACACCAGGCGGCTGCGGTCTACTTGAAAAACCTTCTCTTCGGTGCGGAGCAGGCCCCGCCCGCCGCGCGCGGTGAGCACCAGGTTTCGCCGGGCGTACCGGCCGCGCACCAGCTCCTCGGGCTCGTGCAGGTATGGCTGTGTCGGCTTGATGATCCAGGAGCGCACGGTCGCCCCGAGGGTGCTGAACCGCGCCCGGTAAAGGGGCGTTTCCACGACGACTTCCCGGGCCGCCGCGGCTGTATCCGGCGCGAGCAGGTCCGTTTGAAGGGGGGTGGCACCCATCCCGGCCGGCGTACCCGCGGGCAATGCCGCCTCCCGCCCTCCCGCGCCGCGCTCGGCTCGGGAGGGAGCTTTCCCCGGCTCCAGGCCTCCGGCAGGCGCCTGCATGGCGGCGGTGCTGTCCGCCCCGGGCGCCGGGGAAGGCGGCGTGATCAGCCGGTAGTAATAGGGCATCAACAGGATCACGGCGCCGGTGAGTACGATGGCGAGCAGGGTGTTCCGGTTCATGGCGTACTTCCTCTGGCTTCGCACCGCGGCCGGCGGCCGGCGGCGGGGCGACTCTCAGCGGATGACGGTTCCTCAGGGGGTCTGTGCACGCGCCGCCTCGGAGGATGCGGAACGGTCGATGCGCGGAGGAACCGGGTCGACCCCCCCGGGGTGCAGGGGGTTGCACTTGGCGAGCCGCACCGTCGACAGCCAGAGCCCGCGCCCGAAACCGTGCACCCGGAACGCCTCCTCCGCGTAGTGGCTGCACGTGGGATAAAAGCGGCAACGGCTGCCGAGCATGGCGAAGAACGGTGACCCGACGACATGATAGGCCCGCAACAAAGGGAGCATCACGCCCTTCGCCAGCGCGCGGTTCAGCGCCGCGAAAAAGGGCTCCCGCGGCTGCTCATCAACAGGCTCCGTGTGCGTTTTCACCGGCTCTCTCATGTCGGCTTTCTCACAGCCCGGCCCCCAGCTTCACCGCCGGACATCGAATCATTCATGCGAGCTCGCAGCCTGCCCGCGCGCCGGAGAAGCTCCCCGAGGTGAAGCAGGAAAGCCTCCCAGTCGAGCGGGGCTTCGTACAGGCGGACGAGCAGATCGGTGTTGTCCGGGAAGAGTTCCCGGTTGCAGCGAAAATACTCACGCAGGCGGCGCCGGGCATAGTTCCGACCGACGGCGCCTCCAAACGCCCTGCGCGGGACGAGACTGCCGAAGCGTCGCCGTGGTGAGGGCAAAAAAAAAGGGTGACGCCACGCCCGCGCACCCGTTTGCCTTCCTGGAGCAGGCGTCGGTAAGGCGCCCGGCCGCGAAGGATCTCCTCCTTCTTCAGCGTGCGGCGAGGCTCAGGCATCCGACACGGTGAGGCGTTTGCGGCCCCTGGCGCGGCGACGCTTCAACAC
>Ga0136651_10002170_pt1 | contig 10763 bp, 9 predicted proteins | sample Mar14236cmmetaG_FD_94867 | JGI IMG/M metagenome (GOLD analysis project Ga0136651, IMG submission 94867) | Marine hydrothermal vent microbial communities from Guaymas Basin, Gulf of California to study Microbial Dark Matter (Phase II) - Marker... ...
AAAGCTTGGAGATGGTGTGGAGATTGTTCAGGATTATTATGAGGATTTCCATGATGTGCTGGCGAACAGCATGTTGCCATTTAAGGATATCAGGAATTTAATGGATAAGCAATCGATGTTTTTAGGAAAGACGGTTTTTCCTAATTATCGTTATATGAATTACCAGGATTTTGTTGTTGCCGGCCCTTACTGCATACCGTTTGAAGACCTGAAAAAAATCGTAAGATCATATGTGCTGGCTGAGAAATCAGGTGTCGGTATGGTAATCGTTCTGGAGAATTTTAATAAAGAACGTGAGTATTCGCTGATATGGGTTACCTTTTTTGATATTAATACACGTGAGATTTTGTTTGCGGCAGAGGTGAGCGGCAAGTCAGGAGGCGGTGGAATGGCAAAGCACTGGGCTACTGGTGTGGAAGTCGCCTTCAGGAAGATGTTTTTTGAAAATATTTACAGACCGCGCAGAACAACGAATTACCAGATTCCCGAGAAACTTTTATTTTATTGATACACATCCAGGCTTTTTTTAGCCTGATGGTTCTTTTAGGTAATACAGCAGTCCGCTGTCGGTTATGTCCATTTTTACCACATCAAAAATGATCAGGTCGGATAATAAATGCTCCGTATTAAATTTGGCTAAGCCAAAATGCTGTCGGATGTCAGTTTTAGTAACAGGTTCGTTTTTCTCGATAAAATGTAAAATCTCCTGCAGCTCATCGGTAAAAACAAGTTGAATATCCTGTTTGCTCTTTTCTTTGTTCCAGACTTTTAGTAAAACGCCGTCGGCCAGGATGTTTTGGTCCTCATAACGCATGTACGCTTTGTATTTATCGTTTGGATCGGGGGCTTTGTGTGGATAATCGCTACTGAAAGGTATGTCAATCTCAAGCACTATTTTTCCGTCAATGTTCCATTCTTTCGAAGTGAACCTTACCTGTGGCCGGCAATAATTTTGCGCGGCGTTTTCGATCATATAATACTCCTCTTCCGACTTTACACCCCGGATTACACCGTTGTCTTTAACTCCTATGAGTAATTTTCCGCCGTTTGTATTGGCAAATGCTACCAGCGACCGGGCAATTTTAGCCGCATCAGAGATTTCAAATTTAAAATCCAGATGGGCTCCTTCGCCTTGTGCGATGAGTTCTTTTATGTAGTGCTGTTTTTTCAAACCAGGTCATCTTCCGGTTTTTAATTAAGTCTTACAAAAATTCAATGTTTTCCTGTCCCATTGTTTTTTCACAATACTTGCACAACAATTTCATTTTTCCTTTATGATCTTCAATTACACGGAAAGAGGTCGGTACATTTTGATGGTTTGTAACACATTTCGGATTGAAACATTTGACAATGTTGTTAATGTTTTCCGGCAAGGTCACTTTCCCCTTTTTGGTAACATCGTAATCCTTAATTTCAATAATGGTAGCTGTAGGTGCTACAATGGCAATTTTACTGATCTCTTCATTTTCAAAATACTTGTTGCTGATCTTTATAATTCCTTTTTTTCCGTATTTTTTGCTGTCGAGATTTGTGCCGAAATACACCTGCCTGCTTGTATTGTCCAGGTTAAGGATCTTAAAAACCTGAAAGACATTCTCACTTGGGATGTGATCTATAACCGTTCCGTTCCGGATAGCAGAGACTTTTAATTCTGTTCTTTTTGTATTCATAGCGGTTGTTTTTCTTATTTAAGACCTAATATGGCGGCGATTAATGCCTGACGAACATAGACGCCGTTTTTTGCCTGCTGGAAATAATATGCTTTTGGGTTACCATCAACATCTTCGTTTAATTCATTAACACGAGGCAAAGGATGAAGTATTCTTAAATTATCTTTTGATGTCTCTAACATTGAATTATCAAGTACGTAAGCATTTTTCACCTTCTCGTATTCCAGTGGATCGGGAAACCGTTCACCCTGGATACGTGTCATATAAAGAATATCAGCTTTGGGCATCACCTCCATAAAATCTGTGTACTGGTGATATTCCAGTCCGGCCTTTTTCACCCATGTTTTTACCGAGCTGGGCATTTTTAAACTTTCCGGAGAAACAAAATGGAAGGTGGTGTTCCACAGCGACAATGCCTGCACAAGCGAATGAACAGTGCGGCCGTATTTCAGGTCGCCGACCATAGCAATATGAATATTGTCAAGACTTCCCTGCGTCTTACGTATGGAATAGAGGTCTAACAGGCATTGTGTTGGGTGTTGGTTAGCTCCATCACCGGCATTGATAATAGGAACAGGAGAAACTTCACTGGCATAACGGGCACTTCCGTCCATCGGGTTCCGCATTACTATGAGGTCAGAATAGTTGCTCACAGTTAGAATGGTGTCTTTCAGCGTCTCTCCCTTAGTAACGGAAGTTACATCGGGACTGGCGAAGCCAACAATGCTGCCGCCCAGATACTGAACAGCGCTTTCGAAGCTCAGACGCGTACGGGTTGACGGTTCAAAAAATAAGGTGGCAATTACATAATCTCTCAGTATTTTTTGTCGTTGGTCTTCTTCAAAACCTTCGGCTATGTCAAGAATTCTGAGGATTTCGTCTTTTGTGTAATCGGTGATTGACACAAGACTGCGGTTTTTAATTTTGATCATGTTTATTATATTGATTGATTTTATCCCATAAAAAAAGACGAACCGGACAGCTAATGGTTCGTCTAATTAAAAAATAATGACGCTCTTGTACGTCATTATTCATAGTTTCTTTATTTCTCCTGATTAAAGAATAATTCTTCATATCAGGATACAAATATACTTATGTATCCAGTTGGTCCAATATTATTTTATTGACAAAACCCTGAGAGTTTTTAACAATGGACACATAGCTCATTGAAAAGCGATCAACCGATTACTTTTTCGCACCTACAGGCGGAACCGGATATTCATTCATAATGGCTGCTACAGCTTTTGGGATAGTTTCGTCCCTGGTGCTGGGGTCATTGTCAACAGTTTTTTGCCCGGTACCTTCCCATATAAGCTTTTGTTCTTTGGCGTCAAATACGTCGCAGATTAATGTGCCAACGGTGTAATCATAGGTGTTAATGGAAGTGGTTGACATTCCACCTCCCCAGCCCCAGCCGGGTCCGTACCCATAATAATAACCGCCATAATAAGGTCCTCCGCCAAAACTGGTAGTTGTTGCTGTGGTTTCCTGTTTTTGCTCGGTTACGATATAAAGAGCCACAACCAGGTCGCCCCCTTCTTCTTCAAACGTTAAGCCCCTCTTCGCAAATTCATCGGCGAAGGCCTTTTCAATTCGCTCTTTATCTAACTGGTTCAAAATTTTGTCACTGTTATGTGCCCAGCCGTAATAAGAGTAGGTTTTGTATTTCGTAAAATCAACCGACCGGTCATAATCGGAAGTTACCTGAATAGTGGAGCATCCAGCCATGAGAAGAATAAATGCTCCGAACATCAAAATGTGTTTTTGCATAGTTTTAATTTTATTATAATAATTGATTTTTTCAAAAGTAATACTTAAAAATTAAGCAATTAGAAATTAGTTGTGTTTTAAATTTAAAAAATGTTAACGGGTTGCTAATAACGTTTCTGCTATATCATTATATTTGTCTGAAACAATAAGCTGTTGAGAAAAAGTTATATAATAGGTTATGGAACACTTTTGTACAGTGAGTCGTTAGGTCATACAATTGGTAGTTCGGTAAATAAGAAAAAGTTTATACCGGTTATTGTAAAGGGATACAAAAGAATATTCAATCTCCTTCCTGACCATTATAAACCTTCTTTCAGAATGAGTACGCTTCCCATAGAGCTTGCTGCTGCAAATGTTATACCTTCGGAAGGAGTTTTCTTTAACGGCTTGGCTTTTATGGTGTCGGATGCGGAGTTGGCCGAACTGGATAAACGTGAAAAGAGTTATCAGCGCAAAGAAGCCGATATCTATGATTTTTTTCAGGAAAAATACATGGGAAAAGCTTTTTTGTATTCGGCAGGTTACGGATTTAAAGGAGTAACCAAAGACTCACGATATTTACCTGAGTGGGAAGATCTTGCTTTTGCCCGTACCGGGGCATACAGATATGGTGATAAGTTTGGTGAAATGTACGACAATACAACATTTCTGGTTGATGGTGTGACACTTGCTTCCGCATATTACAAAGATTACCTTTCTAAATTAATCCTTGATAAATAGTTTGCGATGAAAGCTTCCCAATTTACATATAAGATCAACAAATCACCCCTGATGGTTAAAGGTGGATATCTAAGGGAAGCGATAATGAATAACACACAGTTGGGTGTTATTAACAAAGAAAAGAACGAGCTGTGTCTTCTGTTTAAAGAAAATGTGACGAGGGAAGCTTTTGAGAAAGATTTGTTGGAAACGATTCGTGCTGAGCGACCATCAGCATATCTTAAATTGATGCTCCAAAATCATATCGGCTCCTTATTGACAATTTTTATGTCTGTCCTTATTGTTCTTTTCATTGCTTTATTATCCATTCATGGATCAATGACATATGATCTGTTTACCGGCAATAACGGTGAAAATATATTGGGTGTTCCGAGTGCCTACTTCTATGTGTTTTTAACGCTGATCATCCTGGTTATGCTTTATTTTTCCCCAAAAATTATTCTTGGGGAGTTTAACAATTTACTTGAATGGGCAGAAGCCAAATTAACATCCGATAAAAAGATCAGGAAAAGACTAGCCCGCCAGCTGCTTGCGTTGAAGGATAAAAAAAACATGATGGAACCGTTATTGGTTTGTAACCCGTTTGTTCAGGGGAGTGACAGTTGGATTGTGCATCATGTGTTACCTGTGCTGTTTTCTTTGAAGTACCCCGTTCATATTCATGTGAAATCGGATGAAAAGAATGAGGTAATGAAAATTCTGGATCAGAACAACCTGGCCCTTGTTGAAGAAAAAGCTTCACAAGAGTCATCTGAATATCCACTGTCAGGTACTGTTTTTCCGGTTGAGATATTATCGAAAAGTGAAAAGGAAAGGCTGGCTATACTGGCGTTCAGTTCCATGTTAAATATCCCTGACAACTGGGGAGTACCGGAGCAATATGTTTTTTCCCAGAACCTGTTTGAGATTATTGATGAACTGTTTAATGATAAAATTTATTCTAGCCGACAAGATTATTTAAGTGCTGAACGATTTGTTTCTCGCTGTATCGTTGATTACGGATACCTTAAGGAAGAACAGGTCTTTGGCAGAAGAAGATTGTTTTTTCAACCCGAATTTGTGAATGTTAAATGGGATTCTTTGGTGAACAATGAACTTACGGATGCCATATTATCAAATATTTCTTCGCTGATAAAAATGATATCGGATCCTTTAGCCGATTTGATCATTCTGGGTATGTTGGATAATGAAGAGAATACGCTTACACCAAAAAGACTGCCTCTGCTCGAAAATTTTATTGAAAACACTTTGATGACAGAAAATTTCATTCTATTCAGCGATTATTGGAAACATGTGTCGAAAATTAAGGAAGAAGACAATTTCGGGTTTCAGTTTAGAATCTTGCATTTTCTCAGTGTAAAAGGCTTGAAAAACTTATCGGTTTGCTTTGTAAACTCGGGAATGTATGAAAATGCGATGGAGGTTTATCAGATTTTGGAAAATATTTTTCCTGTAAAGGCAGCCATTGATATGGCCGATATGCAGGACAGCCTTGGTAACTACAAAGAAGCCCTGAAAATACTTTTTGAAACGGACGAGAAATGGGCACAGACGGGCATTGTGCGCGATGAGGGATTGCTTTTGGAACTATACCTGAACATTGCCTGGATCATTGTTAGCGGAAGGTTTGCGGAAGAAAAAGAGAAGGGGTTCTACTATCTTGACAAAACCGATGCCATCTTAAAAAGACTTCCCGATTCGGAAGAGTACTTAACCTATCTCGTCAGGTTTTATAATACACGCGCCAATTATTCCGAATGGGAACAGAAGTACTTAAAAGCCATAGAAGACTACGAAAAAGCCCTGAAATTGCCGGGAAGTATTTTGCGAAAAAGCAGTTTGCTGTCGAACCGGGGCATTGCGGAACGGCTGCTGGGTAATAGTATCGCGGTACACGCCGGACAACAAATAGAACACTACAGAAAAGCCCGCTCCAATGCGCGGCAGGGGTTGGAAATGAAAAAAGCCATTGGTGAGAAGAATCAGATTCCTGGTTCGTCGCATAACTACGCCGAAACTTTGCTTGAACTATCTAACGCCATTGACGACAAGGCAGAAAAGAAACACCTTTTACGAGAAGTTTTACTGGTAACGTCTAATGCATTATTCTTACTGCATGAGTTAAACTCGGAAAAAAGAAAAGGCAGATTGCTTACCGAGCGATACATAGCCGCCTACCACCTTAACGAGTTAGGAGAAACGACAGATGCCGGAAAGTTTTTATCCGAATTGCAGGAATGGTTGGGTAAGGAAGATAAAGCTTCGTACGATTACCGCGAAATTCAACGGTTATTGCAGCGTTTTTCCATAAAAGTGTAATGGGGTTTAGTATTCATCCCAGCTTTTAACAGTCAACTCCTCCAATCCATATCTCGTGATGGCATAAATAAATGCACTTGCCAGCCGGGCATTGGTGATGAGTGGGATGTTAAAATCAACAGCAGCTCGCCGGATGGTGTAATCGTTATTCAGTTCATCTTTTGAAAGGTTTTTCGGGATGTTGATCACCAGGTCGATCTTTCGCTGTTTTAGTAAATCATAGGCATTGGGTTGTTTATTTACATCGGGCCAGTTAACCTGTGTGCTATCAATACCGTTTTTCAAAAAAAAGTCGTGAGTTCCTTTGGTGGTGTAAAGTACATAGCCTTGTTCAATGAGCATCTGCCCGCTTTCCAGCAGTTCAGCTTTTGAGCGCAGGTCGCCTGATGAGATCAGTATGTTCTTTTCGGGAATACGATAGCCTACGGAGAGCATCGATTTCAGAATAGCTTCGTAGTAGTCATCGCCAATGCAGCCCACCTCACCGGTTGAAGCCATATCAACGCCCAGTACCGGGTCGGCCATGCTGAGGCGTGCAAAAGAAAACTGGGAGGCTTTCACGCCAATGTAGTCGATATCAAACAATGATTTGTTTGGCTTTTCCACTTTTTCGCCCAGCATAATGCGGGTGGCGTAATCAATGAAATTTGTTTTCAGCACTTTTGAAACAAAGGGAAAACTCCGCGAAGCCCGCAGGTTGCATTCGATCACCTTGATATCGTTATCCTTAGCTAAAAACTGGATGTTGAATGGTCCGCTGATGTGCAGCTCGCGGGCAATCTGACGGCTGATCTTTTTAATGCGTCGTATCGTTTCCACATACACTTTCTGTGGCGGGAACATAATGGTGGCATCGCCCGAGTGTACACCGGCAAACTCAATGTGTTCCGAAATAGCATAGACTATAATCTCTCCATCGTCGGCCACGGCGTCCATTTCAATTTCTTTGGCGTTCAGCAGAAATTTTGAAACAACTACGGGATACTGTTTGGATACCTGTGTAGCCAGTTTAAGGAAGTGTTCCAGCTCCTCTTTGTTGGATACTACATTCATGGCGGCCCCCGAAAGTACATACGACGGTCTGATGAGAACAGGAAACCCTACTTTTTCCGTGAATCTGAAAATATCGTCGATGCTGCTCAGCTCTTTCCATTCCGGCTGGTCTACACCAATTTTGTCGAGCATGGCGGAGAACTTGTGCCGGTTTTCTGCCTGGTCGATGAAAGTAGGGGAGGTGCCCAGTATATTGATCTTCTGCCCGAACAGCCGCATAGCCAGGTTGTTTGGTATCTGACCACCTGTCGAAACAATGACGCCGTACGGTTGTTCCAGGTCAGCGATGTCCATCACCCGTTCAAAACTGAGTTCGTCGAAATAGAGGCGGTCGCAAATATCATAATCGGTGCTGACGGTTTCGGGATTATAATTGATCATCACCGAACGGTAACCTTTCTTTTTGATCGTGTGTAATGCGTTCACACTCGACCAGTCAAATTCCACGCTGCTGCCAATGCGGTAAGCCCCCGAGCCAAGTACGATAACAGAATTGTTATCGTGTTCAAATTCAATGTCGTGTTCTTCGCCGTGATAGGTGAGGTAGAGATAATTGGTGCTGGCCGGATGTTCGGCAGCCAGTGTGTCGATTTGCTTTACACAAGGAAGTATGTTCTTGGTTTTCCTATAATTTCTGACCTGTAAAATCTCATCGTCAGTAGCACCGATCTGTCTGTCTTTAAAAAGGATGCGAGCGATTTGAAAATCGGAAAAGCCTGATTTTTTCACTTCCCGAAATAAGTCATCAGGAACATTTGAAATGTCGGAATAATCATCAAGCTCATTACCTGTATCCATGATGTTTTTCAGTTTTTCCAGAAACCAACGGTCGATCCGTGTCAATTGATACACTTTTTCCACATCATATCCCTGTCGGAAAGCTTCTGCGATGACAAAGATCCTTCTGTCTGTTGGATTAAGTAACTCGTGTTCGATATCTTCAATCGTCAGTTCTTTGTTGCCCACAAATCCATGCATACCAAGACCTGTCATACGTAACCCTTTCTGAATGGCTTCTTCGAAACTGCGTCCGATGGCCATTATTTCGCCGACGCTCTTCATGCTGGAACCGATTTCTTTGGAAACGCCAAGAAATTTATTCAGGTCCCAACGCGGTATTTTCACCACCAGGTAATCGAGTGCTGGTTCAAAAAAAGCTGTCGTGGTTTTCGTAACGCTGTTCTTCAGTTCGTGCAGGCCGTAGCCCAGAGCCAGTTTGGCAGCCACAAAGGCCAGCGGATAACCCGTAGCTTTGGAAGCCAGGGCGCTGGAGCGTGAGAGGCGTGCATTGACTTCAATTACGCGGTAGTCTTCCGAAAGCGGGTCAAGGGCGTATTGTACATTACATTCTCCTACAATTCCTATGGATTTGACAATATCAATGGATAGCTGACGTAGTTTATGGTATTCGCGGTTGGTAAGGGTTTGCGAAGGGGCCACTACGATGCTTTCTCCGGTGTGTATGCCCAGCGGATCGAAGTTTTCCATATTGCATACGGTGATGCAATTGTCGTAACGGTCGCGGACAACCTCGTATTCCACTTCTTTCCAGCCTTTTAATGATTTCTCCACCAATATCTGATCGGAATAGGAAAATGCCTTTTCGGTTAGTTTCTCAAGCTCTTCTTCGTTCGAACAAAAGCCGCTGCCTTGTCCGCCTAACGTAAATGCAGCCCTTACGATGACCGGATAACCGATTTTTACGGCTGCGTCAAGTGCATTTTTATCGTTGGTCACAGCAATGGATTCAGGAGTTTTGACCTGAATAGACCGTAGTTTGTCAGCAAATTTTTCGCGGTCTTCTGTTTCCATAATGGCAGCTACCGAAGTTCCCAGAACTTTAACTCCGTGTTTTTTCAATATTCCCTGCTCAAACAATTTTACGCCACAATTAAGCGCTGTTTGTCCGCCGAAAGCGAGAAGAATTCCCTGTGGTTTCTCTTTTTCGATGATCTTTTCTACAAAATAAGGTGTCACAGGGAGGAAGTATATTTTATCGGCAATTTCCTCGGAAGTCTGTACTGTAGCGATGTTCGGGTTGACTAAAACAGTGGTTATCCCTTCTTCTTTTAACGCTTTGAGGGCCTGCGATCCGCTGTAATCAAATTCACCGGCTTCACCGATCTTGAGGGCTCCGGAACCGAGGAGGAGGACTTTGGTGATATTTTGGGATGTGGTCATTTATTTTGGTTTATACGTGTGTTTTAGTGGATGGGGAATTTGGTGTAAAGAGTATAGGGGATATAGGGTGTATAAGGTTTGTTGGGATTACCGTATTTATATGGGGTTTCAGGAATAAGCAAGTGGTGGCCATAATGCTAAGATTTATTTGGGTTATTAGTATCGTCTTTACGTTTCTTAACGTATTTGATAAATCCGTTCAGACTTATTTTTGCAGTTTCAATAAGCTTTATTCCTTCGTTAAAGAGCTGATTGTTTATGTAACCCATATCGGAGCAAGAGATTAAATGATCTTTGAGTTCATATGTGGAACCACGGGATATTCTGTAAAATTGAATGCCTTCCTGGTAATGAAACCTTCCGTATCCTTCCGCAATATTTGCTGTTGAGCTGACGCCTGCCTTTCTTATCTGAATATTCAGATTATACTTCTCTTCTTCGGGAAGACGGGGAATGATTCTTTTATAGAAAAACCGCTTCATATTTCTCGCATCTTGCCAGCAGAATAAACTGGTAAAGTCTCTTTTTTCGTTGTATTCGACTTTTCCCTCCATAAAGATGTTGTCGCTGTCCATTTTATTGTTTTATTGGTTATGTGTTTTGGTGTATGTGGTATATAGGGGTATTTGGGGTGTTTGAATTGCATTTTGTGTATATGGTTAAAAATACTGAATATGGTAGCCATTCTTATTTTTATTAATAATATTTTATATTTTTAATCTAAGCAGTCAATAAATTAATTCCTTTCTATTATTCATCATTTATTCCACTAATTCCTTTATATACTATATATACCTTATACCAATATCTCCTAAAACCGGTTCTTCTCATTCTTCTTCCATTGCTCAATCTTCTTGATGAACTCCCCGAACAAAAACGCCGTATCCGTCGGTCCACTAGAGGCCTCGGGATGAAACTGAGTTGTGAAGATGGGTTTCGATTTGTGTTTTAATCCTTCGTTGCTGCCATCATTCAGGTTCTCAAAATAGATGAACCAATCATCCGGAATGCTTTCATTAGCAACTGCATATCCATGATTCTGCGATGTGA
>Ga0136651_10002171_pt1 | contig 10763 bp, 11 predicted proteins | sample Mar14236cmmetaG_FD_94867 | JGI IMG/M metagenome (GOLD analysis project Ga0136651, IMG submission 94867) | Marine hydrothermal vent microbial communities from Guaymas Basin, Gulf of California to study Microbial Dark Matter (Phase II) - Marker... ...
CTCAAGGGGGAAGATTATTCGCCTTTCAAGGAAGCTTTTGAGGGTAATCATCATGAATAAGACGATAATTGCCACAAGGCATACGATCCTCACCGCGTACCAGAGAAGTTGGCTCGTCCCTTTGTCTTCGGTGAGGGCCGCATAGATGAGCGTCCCGACAAGGAGTATCCCTTCAATGATCAGTATGCGCCAGAAAACCCCCATCAACACCACTGTCCTCACACTGCTCTTCCCGTTCTTATCAGGGTCGGGCGGTATTCTCATCTTTTCTTCCTCGTGAAAGAAAACTTCGGCATATCTGAGGGCCTTAACATTTCTTACGGATTTACCATAGACTTCCCGCTAAAGATTTTGGACTGCGTTATCGGTCGGAATCGTCGACGACGTACTATGGGTACGACTTACTCCGATTCCTCCCTCTGGCTTTGCCAAAATCATTATCTGAAACTCTATACATCTCTGCCCTTAACGGCAACCGCACGGTAAATGTAACGCCTTTGTCCCGGTTTATACTGAAAGAGACACTCCCACCGTGTGCCTCCACTATTTTTTTAACGATTCCCAGGCCTAGACCGGTTCCCCCTCTCTTGGTTGAAAAGAAAGGCTCAAAGATGCTGTCGCGGTCCTCCTCGGCTATACCCAGGCCGTGGTCAACTACTTCCAGTACCACCATGGGAGTGTTAAGACTGATGCGGACAACCACACGGTCGCCCTCTGTGGAGGCCTGTATGGCATTGGTTATCAGATTGAGAACCACCTGTCTTACCCTTGCCGAGTCCAGGACCACAGGAGGGATGGATGGGGCCGGGTCTGCTTCCACCTTTACTCCGGTCTTCCCCGCCACCTGTTGAGCCGTCTCGACGGAATCCGAGACCAGTTTGTTCAAGTCTTCCTCCTCAAGCCGAAGTTCTATCGGCCTTCCAAAGTCCAGCATCTTCCTGACCATGGATTCCAGATGTGCCGTCTCCCGGATCACAAGTCCCAGTTTATTCCCGTCAGGGCTGTCAGGCTCAAGCCTTTTGAGGACCTGCCGGGTAAAGCCGCCAATGGCCATAAGGGGGGTTTTCATGTCATGGGCTATCTCGGATACGGCCCGGCCAATGGCGGCAAGGCTCCTGATCCTCACAAGGGTCTCCTGTCTTTTTCTTTGTTTCTCAACAAGGTATCCCAGTGTCAATCCGATACATATGTAGAGGGCCCCCTCGGAGAGCCGGTGAAGATCAGTTATGGAAAATCCCTCCCACTTCATGACGGCATGGGGCAGAAAGAGGAGTGAGACGCTCACACACACATAGATCGCCCCTTTCATGCCGAACCACAGGCTCCCTAAGACCAGCGGCAGGTAGAAGAGCATGCGATAGACAGCGTGGTAGTACCTCTTCTCTGGAAAGGTCAAGTAGTGGAGGCAGAGAATGCCCGCGATTAAGGCTGCTATGACTATGGCCTTTAAAGCCTTTTGCCGGTCATTTGCGTCAATTTCCATGGGGCGAGACAATTTCAGCCCTTGTTTCGGCTCTTGTAGAACTTGACCAGATTCAGGAGGTCTTGTGCCACGAAACGGCCTATTGTTCCTGAGCTGTAGCACACGGTTTCTACGGTATTGTCAGGCCGGATAAGAAAGCCTGTTGCATGAACGTATTGCCTGTTCTTGTCGTAATAAGCCCCGGTTATCCTGGACGTTTCCTCTGCGTTCATGCCATAAGCAATGGGAAACGTAATTCCGTTTTTTTTCACGGTGTCACTTGCCTTTTCCGGTGAATCGACAGAACCTGCAACGATCGAGATCTGCTCAGCCTCCAACTCCTTTATCAGGGATTGGAAGTCAGCCAACTGCTGGGCACAAAAAGGTCACCAATACCCACGATAAAACAGAACTACCCCGTAGCCTTCCCCGGTCCCCTCAGGAAACTTGAGCGTTTCTCCAGATACCAGTTTCAACTCCAAGTCAGGAAAAATATCGTCCGTATCCAAAAACCCTGCACCTATTCTAGCCATCTTTTTTGCTCCTTTTCTGTTTTTAGGTTAGCCATTCGTAATGATCCATGGACCCGGTCCTCTCAAAAAGATTGGGCAGAAGACAGATAGAGAGAGCAGGTAGTTTGTAATTATACGTTATTTGTTAGACAGATCCTTCATTTAAGTCAATCCTAATTCAAGAAAACCGGCGCCCTGTTTTACGCGAAACTCCTTTATGGTGCCAGGGCCAGCATGCGATCAAGGGCCATCCGCGCATCGGATCTTATCGTCTCTGGCACCTCAACCCTGTTGAGCTGACCGATATGCTGGAGGGTCCTCAGTAGATTATCCGGGCTGATCTTGAACATATTGGGGCACAGGGAATAGTGGAGGTCCAGGACCTTCTTGTGGGGGAATTCCAGCGCGAGCCGGTTAATGAGATTGATTTCAGTCCCAACGATAATGGTTGAGTCAGGGGGTGCGTTTTCAACGTACTTGACAATAAAACTGGTGGAACCTACCGCATCGGCCAGGGCTACCACCTCCTGGGTACACTCCGGGTGGACCACGACCCTTGCCCCGGGGAACCGATTCCTCATTTTCATGATGTGGTCCTCATGAAATCGTGTATGAACCAGGCAGTATCCCTCCCATAAGATCACCTTAGCCCTTTTGATGGTCTCAGCACTGTTGCCTCCGAGTGGTTCTTCCGGATTCCATACAATCATCTCATCGGGTTGTATCCCCATCTGATTTCCCGTGTTACGACCCAAGTGTTCATCCGGGAAGAAGAATATTTTCTCCCGTTGACCAAGGGCCCATCGAAAGGCTGTAGGGGCGTTGGATGAAGTACAAACAGTACCACCTTGTCTGCCGCAAAACGCCTTTAACTCGGCATCTGAATTCATATATACAATGGGCATCACAGATCCTTCATCAACAATGGTTGCGACCTCTTCCCACGCCCTTTTTACGACTTGGTTATCTGCCATGTCCGCCATCCAGCACCCCGCTTCCAGTGCAGGTATCTGAACGCTTTGGTGAGGCTGGCAAAGAATCGCCGCACTTTCGGCCATGAAATGGACACCGCAGAATACGATGAATTGCGCGGCCTTGTCAGCCGCAGCTTTCTGGGAAAGCCCGAAAGAGTCTCCTCTGAAATCGCCGATATCCACGATCTCGCTGCGCTGATAGTGGTGTGTGAGGATAAGAAGCTCAGGTCCCAACCTCTCCTTAATGGCCCGGATCTCGTCTAAAGTATTCCTATCATCAGGATGGTCTGCCATATCTGTCTCCTTTCAGGGCCGTCCGCGAAAAGGCGTTACGAGACCCTTGAAAAACGCCCCCTTTCACCCAATCTCTGCGTTGCATTCGAATTTCAACCCTCGAAATATTCAATATATTCCTGTGGTTAAAATCCTTATGCGCCTTGATCTTGAACGAAATTGAACGTTTTTCAAAGGTCTCGTTACATGGATGGAAATATTCCGTTAACAGCTATACCACTTTGTAATATAGGATATACCACGCTGTGAGGCATAGTCAAGGGTTTTTAACAAATTTTCTTCTTGACAGGTATGCTACTATGTATTATTAAATATGCCACATTGCGGGATTCAGGTCAAGGGTTTTTAATATTTTGCTCTGGAGGAGATAGTGGATAGAAAGGAATTTGTGGCCATCCGAAAGAGGCTTAAGAAGACTCAGAAGCAGATGGCGCAACTCTTAGGGACTTCGGTCAAGGCCATACACAGCTACGAGCAGGGGTGGCGGTCGATCCCGGTCCATGTGGAGAGGCAGATTTACTTCCTGCTGTCCAGGATCAACGGAGATCCTGAAAATAAGACACCCTGCTGGATCAGGAAGAAATGTCCCTTTGAGTTGAAGAGCCGATGTCCGGCATGGGAGTTCCAGGTGGGGGACCTGTGCTGGTTCATCAACGGTACCATTTGCGAGGGCACCGCTCAGAAGGACTGGAGGGATAAGATAAAGATCTGCAGGAAATGCGAATGCTTTTCCTCAATACTTTAGAGTTTCAGATAATGATTTTGGCAAGGCCAGTGGGAGGAATCGGAGTAAGTTGTACCCATAGTACGTGGTCGACGATTCCGACCGATAACGCAGTTCAAAATCTTTATCTGGTAGTCTATTTGATCTCGTTTCCGGACCATGGCACCCTGGAGCGGCAACCAACTGGAAAGGCAAAACGGTTTTGAAAAGGAGGATAGATCTTGTCGAACAGGTACGGATTCAATACCCTGGCCCTACACGCAGGGGCAGGGGTTGATGAGACAAATTCAAGGGGCGTTCCCCTCCACAGGACAAGCTCGTACGTTTTCAAGAGTACCACCCATGCGGCAGATCTCTTTGCCCTCAGGGAACCTGGTAATATTTACACACGCATGATGAATCCCACCCAGGGAGTACTCGAAGAGAGGATGGCAGCCCTCGAGGGGGGAGGGGGGGCCCTGGCCCTTGCCTCGGGAACAGCGGCTGTTTTCTACTCTGTGATCAACATATGCGGCAGGGGAGATGAGGTGGTATCGGCCAATAACCTGTACGGTGGCACCTATACCATGTTTGATTCTATCCTGCCTGAACTGGGCATCAACGCAAGCCTTGAAAGCCCGCTGGATCCTGCTAATCTTGAGCGGGCGATCAACGAGCACACCAGGATGCTCTTTACCGAGGTGATCGGCAATCCCGTACTTGACGTGGCAAACATAGGGGCCCTTTCAGAGATTGCGCACAGATACCATATTCCCCTGGTGGTTGATTCCACCTTTACCACGCCATATCTCTTCAGGCCTCTGGAACATGGCGCGGACGTGGTTATCCATTCCCTTACCAAATGGTTGGGGGGCCATGGCACCGGGATAGGCGGCATCGTGGTGGATGGCGGCAATTTTGACTGGACGGATCCAAAGTTCCGCCTTTTCAACGAACCCGATCCATCTTACCACGGATTGCGGTACGCCCATGATCTTGGGGAGCTGAACCCTCTGGCCTTTATCACGCGGATGAGGCTGGTGCCCCTCAGGAACCTTGGCGCCTGCATAAGCCCTGACAATGCGTGGATCTTCCTGCAGGGGATTGAAACTCTCCCCCTCAGGATGCAGCGTCACTGCGATAATGCCATGGGGGTGGCACGGTACTTGTCAGATCATCCCGCGGTAAAGTGGGTAAGGTATCCAGGGCTCGAAAAGGACCCGGCCCATGAAATGGCATCGCGGCAGTTTGAAAACGGTTTCGGGGGCATGGTGGTCTTCGGCATAAACGGGGATAGGACGGCCGGTGAAAAATTCATTGACGGCCTGGACCTGATATCCCATCTGGCCAACGTGGGGGATGCGAAAACCCTGGCCATACACCCTGCAAGCACCACCCATTCTCAACTTACCGAGGATCAGCAGCTCCAGGGCGGAATTACACCCGATCTGATCAGGATGTCGGTGGGCATAGAATCGATTGAGGATATCCAGGGGGATCTGGCTCAGGCCTTGGATAAAACAAAGTAATGTCTGTGCCAATGTTCTATTCAGGCGCGGTTTCGCCCCAAAATCATCAACCATCAATCGACAATCCAAAGATGAGCGAATATCTGGAACATGCCAGGGGTGGTGACTCGGTGGGGATCGTAAAAAAAAGGTCCTTTACCTTTGCCCGGCCGCCCAAGAGAATGACCCTTGAAAACGGTTCCAAGTTGGGTCCGGTGACACTGGCCTACGAGACCTTTGGAGCGCTGAACCCGGAGAGGACAAACGCGGTCCTTATTACCCATGCCCTGTCCGGCGATTCCCATGCGGCCGGGTATTACCACGACGACCTTGACAAACCCGGCTGGTGGGAGATCATGGTGGGGCCGGGCAAGGGCATAGATACTGATAAATATTTCGTGGTCTGTTCAAATATCCTGGGCAGTTGTATGGGCTCCACGGGCCCCGGCTCCATCAACCCGGAGACGGGCAGGCCCTTTGGCCTTGACTTTCCGGTGGTCACCATAGGGGATATGGTCACGGCACAGAAGGCACTCCTCGACCATCTTGGAATCAGGAGGCTCCTCTCTGTGGCGGGCGGTTCCATAGGTGGCATGCAGGTCTTAGAGTGGTGCCTAAGATACCCTGAGATGGTGGTCTCAGCCATCCCCCTTGCAACCACAACAAAACACTCGGCCCTGACCATCGCCTTTAACGAGGTTGCCAGGCAGGCCATCATGGCCGACCCCAACTGGAACAACGGTGACTACTACGGTGGAGCAAAACCAGACCTGGGCCTGGCCGTAGCCCGTATGATAGGGCACATAACCTACCTGTCGGACGAATCCATGCGGCAGAAATTCGGGCGCCGTCTCCAGGACAGGAGGGATTTCTCGTTCAACTTTGATGCGGATTTCCAGGTGGAAAGCTATCTCAGGTACCAGGGTGCGAAATTCGTGGAGCGGTTTGACGCCAACTCCTTCCTCTACATTACAAAGGCCGCAGATTACTTTGACCTTGCCAGGCAGTACAACTCCGGCTCTCTTGTGAAGGCCTTTTCAAGGGCCAGGGCCAAATTCCTGGTGGTCTCGTTCACCTCGGACTGGCTGTACCCCACCTATCAGTCCAGGGAGATGGTGAAGGCCATGAAGAAAAACGGTCTGGATGTGAGTTTCTGCGAGATCGAGGCCCACTGGGGTCATGACGCCTTTCTCCTGCCCAATGAACGGTTGACAGCGCTCATAAGGGGCTTTTTGGGACGTGTCCAACATGAGACAAAAGGATAGTCAGATACGGTTCGACCTTCAGATAATAGCCTCCTGGATCGAGCCCGGGTCCAGGGTCCTTGGCCTTGGCTGCGGTGAGGGGGATCTCCTCCACTTCCTGAAGAACAACAAAGGGGTGAGGTGCACGGGTATAGAACTGAACGAGGACAAGGTGGCAAGGTGTATTGAGAAGGGGCTGAGTGTGCTCCAGGGAGACATCAACGAAGAGGTCCAGGACTATCCGGAAGACGCCTTTGACTACGTGATCCTGAGCCAGACCCTTCAGCAGATCTATGAGCCGGGTAGGCTTGTCCGGGCCATGCTGCGCATCGGCAGGAAGGGGGTGGTCAGCTTCCCCAGTTTCAGCCACTGGCGGGTCCGCCTCCAGTTGCTCACCACGGGACGCGCCCCTGTTACCAGGGAGCTTCCCTATGACTGGCACAACACCCCCAATATCCGCGTCATTGCACTGAAAGACTTCAGGAGGTTTTCAAGGGAGACGGGGTTCTCCATACTGAGGGAGGTGGCCATCAATACGGATCATCATGAAAAGAGCGGAAACATCATCAGGCTTTTCCCAAATCTCAGGGCAACCTACGGGATTTTTCTCATAGGCAGGGGGACGCGGTCAGTCATAGCGGCACGGCAATGATATCAGACAGCTTTCACCGTTGTGCCTTCAATCACCCGCATGGACTTCCATCTGCCCCCCTTGAACCGGAGAAAGAATATGAAGCCTAAGACTATCATATAGGCTGAAAAGGTTATCCAGGGGACCATGAGCCCGTATCCCAGCACAACCACGGCCAGATAGGTGGGGATGACAAGGATGAAGAGGGAGGCCATCACCACCGCGTACATGACGAAGCGCGTGTCTCCGGCCCCCTTTATTGCTGAGGAGAATATCAGGTTCAAGGTATCAAAGACCGAGTAAAGGGCCACGAATCTGAGGAGGATCACGGTAATCCTGTAGATTTCAGAAAAGCTTTCAGCGTGGGACCTGGCGGCAAAGGGCATGATAAAGATGTCGGGTATGACCAGGTAGCAGAGGGCGATGAGCCCCATGTATAAAAAGGCCATATGGAATCCCGAGTACACGCTGGTCTGGGCCAGATCGGGCCGGTTCCTGCCCAGGTACTGACCCACCAGGACCGATATGGCAATGCCCGAGCCTATCATGGGCATGAAGGCCAACGTGCTGATATTCAACGCAATATTGGTGGCGGCAAGGCTAACGGTTCCCAGGCGGCCCACCAGGAGGATGAACATGGTGATGCCGGCCATATCCAGAAAGAACTGTACCCCTGAGGGAAAACCGAAGCGCAGCAGCCGAAAGAGGAGGGCCTTATCCGGCCTCCATCCCCTTATGGTACGGTACCTCCTGTCATGTTCAGGGGTAGAGATGATGGCCAGGAAGGCCAAAAAGGAGAATATGCCTGCGAGCACGGTTGCCACGGCAGCCCCCCTGATGCCCATTTCAGGCAGGCCCCACCTGCCGAATATGAGGGCGTAATCCATGATCAGATTAAGGCCCATGGAAACGGCGTTCACCCACATTACAGGCCAGGTACGCCCCCTTCCTGAAAAGAAACCGGAGAGAGCGGTTGAGGCAATGGGAGGCCAGGCACCGGCGCAGAGTATCTGGAAATACTCCACCTCGTAGCGCTGAGTAAGCGGGTCATGGCCCACCAGCCCGAATATGGGCCTTGCAAAGGGGATCAGACAGATGAGAACAATCCCCCCAAGTATGGATACGTAGATCCCCTGCCAGATCGCCGGGCCGATTCTGTGGTCTTTTTCCGCCCCGTAGTACTGGGCCACAAAGGTGCTCACATAACTGGCCGTGCCGATAAAGAGGCTCATGACGCAGAAGTTGAGGATGCCTGCGGGCAGGGAAGCTGCTATGGCCTCGGCCGAGTACCAGGAGAGGAACATCCTGTCCACGAAGTGCTGGACAGACCAGGCCCCGGTGCTCAGGATAAGGGGTACGGCTATGACGAAGAACTCCCGGTATCCTCCCTCTCCCTTCCACCTATTCGTCAAATATCGCATATATTCTGATCTGTATTGAGGGGTTGAGTCCCGCGAATAGCGGGATTCAAGGATTTCGCTCTGTGCGGTTAGCTTTAGTCCGTGGGGGCCTCTTTTCCAAAGGCCGCAACAAAATATTCCATCACGACGTGGAACGTCCCCTTAGGGCTCGCTCGCCTCCCCAACATCTATAACTTGGAAAGGTACCAGTTGTTTTTGAGCGAGCCCTAAGTTGGATTACAGCTTCGGAGCAGGCAGGGACCCCTACATGCTCCAACCGGGACTCTCTCCCGGGACTTTCCCGTGGCCCATTTCAAGCGCATGCTGCCGTCCCTATGCAACGATATAGGGTTTTGCGTCCTTTGGAAAAGAGGCCCCCACAGACGGACTCCCGCCAGGGGCGGGATAGATCCCGTATCCACAATTGCTGAAGTCTAACCGCACAGGGATTTTGGGCATTTGGTGCTTTGATGGGATCAGAGCCGATCGAGGCGGACACTGGCAAGGAGCTTCTCCACCTCCTCGCTGATATCCTTGGGCCTGAGCGGTCTTTCAGATCCGCAGAACCTGCAGATCAGGACCACCCCTGATCATCTCCTGACAAGGCGTACCTTTCCGCCGCACGGGCAAGCCATGTTATGGTCCGGGCGGTTACTCATCCTCTTCATAGACGTTGGCGATACAGCATAGGAAGGTGGCCTCCTCGGTATTGCTGTTGTTCTTCATGCTGTGAGGTTCCATGCTGGGGATGAAGATGGCATCGTTGGGCCCAACCTGTGTCTCGGCGGTCTGCTCATCGGTTTCCGGATGGTAGGAATAGACGGTCATATTTCCGCTGAGGATAAACATGGTCTGGACGTAGAAATGGTTGTGGATGGGGATTTCACCGCCCGGGCCCACGGTAAAGAACCTGAGGCCGTACTCCGGGGAGTCCCCGAGGCCTGCCTGGCTGAGCCATCTCACCCCCACCCCGTTCACCTTCAACGGCTTACCCCTGTAGGGAAAGGTCTCTATCTTTGTTTCGTCCTTATCCTTTACGTTCAAGATATCCATTAGGCCTCCTCCTTACTTATACCAGGAAAGGGTCTTGAGCCTCTCCCGGTCCCCGGCGGTTCTTGTGACCACTCCATGTTTGAAATATACGAAGAAGACCATCTCCTCGCGGGGCTGATAGTCTCCGACATTGACGGCATACCCCCACTTTTCCCCATCGTCGTGGCGTGAAATGGCATCGGGCAGTCCCAGGGCCTCTCTGACCATTTCACCTGTCATCCCCGGGACCACCTCCCGTTTGGCCACCCTCCTGATGGTGGCATCATCCCAGGCGGGATGCTGGACCCTGATCTTGGAGGCGCGGTACTGGGTTTCGGCACAGGCGCATAAGAAAAACGCGCCCATAAGAACAACCACCACTGCTTTTCTCATCATATTCCCAACCCTCTTTTCAGAACGGCCCTTTTCAGTTCCGGCCTTTTCCATGAGTGGGCCTCATGTGCCGGGGCCCGGTGAATGGATCGTGAGTTTCCAAGGCGCAAAGGTTGTGGAATGGCCGTTCAGATTCAGATGCGGGATGATAATCGTTTAAGGGAGATTTATCAACCCCCTTCTGCCCTCCATCAAGAGCGGCTCCGTATTGCCGGTACTGCCAGCAGTTCCGGATCATTGAAGAACCGTCCAAGCAGGGCCGAGTGTGCAGATCATGGGTGCAGGATCGTCCCACGGTCCCGGAGGGTGAGGCCCGTCAGGATCCCTGGAGCTGAAAAGTTTCGACCTGTGCGGTTACCCTTAGTCCGAGGGGGCCTCTTTTCCAAAGGCCGCAACAAAATATTCCATCACGACATGGAACGCCCCCTTGGTTGGATTACAGCTTCGGAGCAGGCAGGACCCGTACATGCTCCAACCGAGACTCTCTCCTGGGGCTTTCCCGTAGCTTATTTCAAGCGCATGCTGCCGTCCCCATAAAATGAGACAGGGTTTTGCGTCCTTTGGAAAAGAGGCCCCCACGGACGCACTCCGGCCACTGGCGGGATAGACC
>Ga0136651_10002172_pt1 | contig 10762 bp, 21 predicted proteins | sample Mar14236cmmetaG_FD_94867 | JGI IMG/M metagenome (GOLD analysis project Ga0136651, IMG submission 94867) | Marine hydrothermal vent microbial communities from Guaymas Basin, Gulf of California to study Microbial Dark Matter (Phase II) - Marker... ...
GTAACATATAATCCCGATAGAACAGTGACTTTTAGGATGGTATCTAGGGGTAACCTCGATAAAGACCAACGCACCAGTGGAGTCTTCACATTTGACGTTAATTCAGATGGAATCGCAGATTTCCAAGTAGAGATATTCCCAGAAGGTCTTGGCGAGACGCAATACAAGGAATACGATATAGAGTCGAAGACATGGGTTCAAAAAGATATGCCAACTGACTTTATTGCAACATATGGAACAACAGAGGAATATGAATGGCGTCAACTAACAATACCTGTTTCAGTGCTTGGCGGATATGGTTCAGAATACAAGTTTGGAGCTCAAATAAACATACACGTCAATGAACTAGTAAATCCAGAAAACACTGGTTGGATTTATCAAACATTCCCAGATGTAGATGACCTCTGGGGAGCAAGAAACACAACCTATCCTTGGGGAAGCAGTACAAACTACTACTCAGTAACCGTAGGGGAAGAAATTCCAGAAGGTGAACCATTCACAATTGGATCAAAAGAAACAGTTAACTTCTTTATCAAAAACGACTTTGCAATAAGCTTAGCACCAGGAACTTATACCATTGTAACACAAATTGTACCAGTGGGTGAATAAAAAAATGAAGAAAGCAATCCTTTGCTCACTTTTTCTTTTTTTATTTTTTCCATTAGCTTACGCTCAATTAACCATAAATCCTTCCAAATTTTCTGTAGAAATAGTAGGTGGAGAAAATATTACAAAAACTATTTCTTTGGTTTGGAAGGGAGAAGCTCCAGTTGTTGCTTATCTCGGTTATGAAATAGAGCAGGTAAACGGTTCTTTTAGCGGAAGTGAAATGCGGGTAGAGTTTTCCGAAAATCCAGTTATTTTGGAGCCAAACAAAGTCAAGAAGGTTGAGGTGACCATAGCGACAAGATCAAACATATACCCAGGAGAGTACTTGGTTAGAATTTTTGCCAACACTAGTGTAGAGCAGGTTGTCGAAGAAGAGATGGTGTCTAGGATTGTTAAAAAAATCATACTCGAAAATGTTACTGTGCCTAAAAATGTTACAGTTATAAAATGGTTTGAAAACAAGACGAAAATAAGCCAATTGGAGGAGCAGATAGAGAATTTGGAGAATAAGCTAGCGAACTACAGCAGTTATATCGAGGAATTGGAAAGCGAAATTAGAGAGAAGAACGAAGCTATTGGATTTTACACGAAAATAGCAATTGTTTCGGGTGCGGTCTTGGGACTAGTTCTATTATTTGTTAAAAAAATTAAAAAATAGAGAGCCAAATTTTTTTCAGATGGAAAATGGAAAAACTAGTGGTAGATAGGAAAATGATAGATGCTTTAATAGAGTATTACAACACGATTTTGGAGGAGACGGAAGACCCGCTTGAAAGGATGAGAGCTATGTGCTATTTGAGGGCTCTAAATTTTATCATTAAAAAATGCGTTAAGCGTGCATAAAATTTATAAATGATAAATTATAAATTATAATCAGTATGGCTACGTTACCTTGCAGCGACGAAGTTCATAGAAAACTAAAGATTTTTTGTGCTAAGAAAAGAATTAAAATGAAGGATTTCGTTGATAGGGCGATAAATTATGCTTTGAAAAGGGGCGACGTAATTTTGAAGGAGGTGGTGGAGTGAGCGTTAAGATAAAATTGTTTGGCAAAGAAATCGAGCTCAAGAAAAAGGACTTAGAAGAATTTGCAGAATTCCACAGAAATCACGTTAAAGATGCTAAATGCTACCTTGCCTACGAGAACAACGAGCTGTGCTTACACGAAATTTGCTGGCTGTTGAGCAGGTTTGTTAGTTCAGAAGATTTTGCGGTGATGGAAGAATGTCAATAATGAAAAAAAGTGATTTGAAAGAAGGCATAGGATTGGTATTAGTTGCAATAGGTGTGGGATCTGTAGCACTTGGAATTCAACTTGAATCCAACGTCTTCGCTATTATTGGTGGTGTTTCTTTGGCTTTAGGGCTTTCGTGGTTTGTCGATGGTAGAATCGAAAATAAAGTTGCTAGAATAATCGAAGAGCAATTGAAAAGGTTGATAGAATGAATGTTTTGTTAGTGGTTCCATCTTTGGATGTTGAAAAATTCAAGGGCTTGGCGAGGGTCAGCTTAGAGCTTAAAAGCGGGCTTGAAAAAAGAGGAATTGATGTTGAGACATTCGAGGTTCACAAAGAGAAAAAGAACTATTTGAAGAATTTGACCACAACTCCGCTAAAAGAGCTAAGATCGAAGGTGGACATAATTCATGCGACAACTCCAGAATCCGCTTCTTTCCTTTGGCTGATAAGGTTGTTCAAAAATGTAAAGAGCATAGTAACTTTCCACGATTTGATACCTTTAAAATATTGCGAAGAATTGGATTTCAAGTTCAAGAGCCTCGTTAAGATATACACCACACTTATGTGGAAATTTGCTACAAAAACAGACGTTTTAGTTGCCGTATCCTCGAGAACCGCGGAAGACGTGAGAATGTTTTTTGGAAGAAAGGCTGATTACATAATCAATCCAGGGATAAGCGAGAAGTTCAGAGAGATTAGGAAGCACGATTTGAGCACGGACAAGATAACTCTCGGCTTCTTTGCAAACTTTTCTTATCGAAAGGGTTTGGATAAGGCTATAGAGGTTTTCAAAATAGTTAGGAAAAAGATAGATTGTAGGTTGGTGATAGCTGGAGGCGAACTGCAAACAGTTTACCAAAAGCAGTTTGATGTTAGAAAACTGACCAAAGGATTGAAAGATGTGGAGATAAGGGGATACATTCCGGAGGATGAAATAGTTGATATTTACAATTCATTAGACTTTTACCTGTTTCCGTCTTCAGTAGAAGGTTTTGGAATTCCAATTTTGGAGGCTCAAAAATGCGGAGTTCCAACGCTTGTTTTTGAGTGGGCTGACATCCCAGAAGAAGCTAAGGCAAAAGCAGTTGTATGCAAGGATGTGAATGATATGGCCGACAAGATTTTGCATTTGGTTGAGAACAAAGAAGCGTATAGAGCGATATCCGAAGCCGGCAAGCAATACGCTAAAAAATTCACTTGGGACAAGTTTGTTGAGAAGCACATAGAAATTTACGAAAGCTTGATGAGAAGATGAAAAGGATATTGGAGCTTGGTTCTGGGAGGAAGCCTTATTTTGAAGACGGTGCGGAAGTTATTCACTTAGATAAAGTTAAACTGCCCCACATAGAAGTTGTTTGGGATTTGAACAAATTTCCATATCCGTTTCCAGACAACTATTTCGACGAAGTCATAGCAACTCACGTTTTAGAGCATTTAGACGATTTGGCTAGCGTTATGAAAGAAATTTGGAGAATTTTGAAGCCCGGTGGCAAATTGAAAATTACGGCTCCGCATTTCTCGAACTACGATGCATATCGTGATCCAACTCACAAGCATTTTTTCACCTTTGAATCATTCGACTATTTTGATCCAAACTTTAGATTGTATCAGGAGTTCAATTTTTATTTGGGCGAGGATGTAAAGTTTAGAATTAGATACAAAGAAGCGAGGTTTATAAAAAATATAAAAGTCAGATTCAAAAATTCCAAGCTTATGAAAATATACGAAATGTTTTTCTCAAGAGTCTTCCCAACTATTGAAATGTACATAGAGCTAGAGGCAGTAAAATAGATTTTAAAAGCAAGAGCGAAATATAATTTGGTGGAAGAGTGATCGAAAATGTAAGGGAGCTGAAAACAAAGTATGGTGGCTACGAAATCGAGTTCCTCAAACCAGTAAAGAAAGTAGATATAATTCGTTTTGATAGAAAAGAAGTTGACGTAATAAATTTACATAGGGCTGTAGCTGAGCTTAGAAGAAGAGGTCTTTTATGTGTAGTAACTTTCGAGCCGGACCTTATAATTTGCACAGAAAAGTTTGAAGAACTTTGAAATGAGGCATGCAAAAATTTAAATATTTAAAAATTTAATTTTTTAATATGAAAGTTATAGTCGTAGATGGGGAACTGCATAAGAAGTTAAAGATTCTGGCAGCCAATAGAGGAATATCTCTAAAGCAATTGGTGAACGAGATCCTAGAGAATTACATAAAGTCCAGTTCCAAGAGAAAACCATGACCTCAATAACTTTAACATCGGGACTGTTTTCGAGGGAAGGGCTGATAAGAAGGTTTATGGATCAGAATCCAGAGCTTTCCGAAAAGCAGGCAAACGAAATTTTCGAGCATTTCCTAGAGCACAAAAAGATAGTTAGAAGGAGGATAAGGTATCCTTGGGGCGTTAGGATAAGATACATGGCAAGGGATGTTTATGAGAACAAATATTTGGCTCCGGGCGAGACCATAACCTACACTCTAACAAGAAAAATGTACGCTTATCTCTACTATGTTAAGGAAGAGGCTAGAAGGAAAAAAACACCGAGCCCGTTTGCCTTCATAGTAACATACGTTTATTCTTTCCAGCCGGAATTTTATCCGATGAAAGAGCTTAAGAAAAAATGCGACGATTTGGAATTTTATTTCTGGTCTCTGAAAGAGGCTATGGCACACGGAAGGAAGGGTAAAGGCTCTGGTAGCGTTATTAGAAGAAGTGCGGAAGAAGAGGAAGAGGTTGACTACGATGAAATAGTGGGCCCGAATATCGAAGTAGACAAAATAGTTTGGACCGGCCCAGAGGTTTCGTTAGACGAGGTAAGAAGATACGTTTTGCTGTACGACAGCAAGGGGGAGATAAAGAGGGAAATGAGGGAGGAGGATATAAGGAAGGTGTTAAAATGAGAGTTACTGTGGACTTGGACGAAAAATCGAAAAGGCTGGCAAGGTGGGTTTTCTTTAACTTTATAGGCATATTCAGCTTGCCAGATTTCTCCTACTTAAAGAACTTCGTTCCTAAGATATGGAAAACGAGGAGGGGATGGCACTTTTCATTAAACCATTTAAGGATTTCTTTTGAAGAAGCCTGCATGTACAGGCTATTGCTGAATGATGATAGGAAAAGGGTTAGGTTCGATTTCGAAAGCGTGCACAAGCCGAAGCAAATTTTGTTTTCAAAAAAAGACGGTTATAAGAAGAAGGAAGTGTCACCGGAGGAGTTGATATGAAGGGTAAAAAGAAAAAACTCCAAATCGAGCTAATAGAGTACAAGTGCGAAAAATGCGGGTACACGAAAAAAATTAGCTTGAAAGATTGGCTGCTAAATCTCACACGCAACATTTTCACAGCTATAGGAATTGTTTGGTTTCTCGGCCTAGTGGTATTGCCCATGATTGATCCTTCCTTTTTGTGGAAGATGAGGAACATAGTTATGAGCTTGGTTCTAAACTTTGAGGTAGAATCTTCAAGAGGCTTGGAAGCAAAATCGCTTGCGATGGAACTAACAAAAGATTGTTTGCCCTACGATGATTACTGCAAGGCCTACAAAATCTACGAGTACCTATCCAACTTTACATACGTTACCTTTCAATACGCAAAGCCTGAAGAAGTTTTGAAGTTGAAAGCTGGAGATTGCGACACTCTAGCCGTGACTTATTGCACCTTGCTAAGGGAGCTTTCCATAGACTGTAGCGTTGTTGTCAAAACAGAAATAGAGCATTCTTATACGATAGTTAAGCTGGACGATGGGGCTTATCTGGTAGATCTTACCAGCCGAATATTCGTGCCGATTTAAAAATTTATTAAATTTAGAAAAGAAAAATATATAAATAAGTTTTATTAATTTTATATTATGCCCACTGTCGGATTGAGCGAGGACGTTTACAAAGAGTTTAGGGAGTTTTGCAGAGAAAGAAACTTAAAGATGAGGGCATGTGCCGATGAGGCGATCCGGCAGTGGTTGGATAAAAAGAAAAAGGGGGAGTAAAAATGGCATACTTAATATTTGGAGACAAACTTTATAAAGTTCCTCACAGGGTAGCAAAGAAGCTCGTAGGAGAGCTGACTGCAAAGAAGGTAAAGAGAGCGAAGAAAAAGAAGGCTAAGAAGTAATCTGGCTTTCCTTTCCCTTTTTCTTTTTTAACTATCTTTTTAAGTTTATCTCAATAAACGATATGTTCTTTTCCTTCCCATCCCTTTCAACTTTCTCGGTTCCTATTTTTATTCCGTTAACTTTCAAGCCAAATTTTCTCCTAACTATCTCGGCAAGGTTTATCGCCTTCACCATGTTAGTTCCCCTAGCCCTAACAACAACCTTGCCAAACTTGTTTGAAATATCGAGAACCGTAAAGCAATACTTTTCCAAAGGCTTTTTCCCTATTATAACCAAGTTTTCCATTATAATTATATTTTTGAATTTCAAATTAAAAAATATGGAATTTTCTGAAAAAGCCTTGCTGGCATTGATAATTCCTTTTGCATTCGGAATCGTTTTTCCTCTGTTTGAGTTGTACGTTCAGCTAGATGTTTTTTGGATCTCGGCTCTAGAGTTGTTCGTCTTCTCAATACCGTTTTACTTCTTCTTGTTAGAAACCCCAGACGCTTTCCTTGCATTCCCTTCAGCTTTTATTTTCATCACAACAAAAGGGTTCATAAAAGGCTACATATTGGGCAAAACGTTTTGCCTAGTAGATTCTTTGATTTTTCCAATAGCTTTCACCATTTACGCTGGTGCGATAGCATTCCATAGAGAATCGGCTTTTAAAGAAGCCAGGCTAGGTCTCCTTTCGACGTTCCTATTAATTCTAGCGTTTTCCATAGCCCTATTTATTTGGATCGTGTACAAGCAGTACGTAACCGTTTGCCCATATGCAATTTCGCCAAGAGAAGTTTTAGGGTTTCCGGTTAGGCTTTCGTCGTGGTTCTGCCGCAGATTTGAAATGCTCTGCTGGTAGTTATTTTTTCAACTCTAGAACGAACCATACAAGCATAACTAGGGAAAAGAAGAGCAAGGAGTTTAGAACCAAACCTATGCTTGTAACGTGCTCGAATCCCATAAGGTTTGAAACCAGAGAGGCTGGGGTCCCGTCTAGCCAAGGCAATTCGTTGGGGATTGGTTCGAGGAACAAAACATAAAACAACACGTCTTCAAGCCCGCCAAGATATAAAAGCATCGCCGTGTAAAAGAAAAGAATTGATGCTCTGTCTTCAAAGAAAACTATTGCAATTATTGGAATGAGCACAAAGGAGATTAGCGAGTAGACCGCCATTCCGTAAACCTTCTCGTATCCTGCTGGGGGAAAGAAGGTCCAAACAATTTTGTCGAAAATCGTGTAAGCTAAAATTAGAGCAATTCCCAAGGCAAATGCCTTGGGCAAGCTGCTTATTTCTTTAAACCCCATAATTTAAATTATATCCAATCAAATAAAAATTATGGATCTAAGGTTTGTTTACTCTATGATAATCTTTACTTTCTTCGTAATGATTTTTGAAGTCTTCGGCCTGTCTTACAAGTTTCATGAAATAGGTCATTACTTGGTTGGAATAATGCTGGGCGGGGATTGCTGGATAAGAGAAACCGAAGGAGCTATTTTAACTGAATGCAGGATGCCGGAATCTCCTTTTATACCATTGTTCTACGCTGGAGGCATTTTAGCCGAACTTATATTAGCTACTTTCTTCCTGCTCATACCAGAAACTTCTCCATGCGGTGGCTATTGGTATTTCGTAATAGGGTACAACTTATTAGCCAAGTCTTACCACGTTGATTTGCAAAAGTTGGGATTGGTGATTCTTGAGCAAGCCCCCTTTAACCTAATTTTCTTCATCTTAGGAAGTATGGTGTTTGCCTTTTCATTCTTCTACGCGTATGAAAAAATAAAAAAATAAAAAGGGGGTTGGGACTAAAGCCTTATTCTCACTTCTTCTATTCCTCTAACTAGACCGATGGTTATCCAGTAGAGTACCATAGATCCTATGAATGAAAGCAGTGGCAGGACAAATATTGCCAGCTCACCAGTTATTCCCATGAATGTTGGAATTTGACCAATTCCGAGGAATGAGAGGAATATAGTAATGAATGAAACTATTGTTACTATAAGGCTTACAGCGAAGGATGACTTCAATAAGTCTTCTAGGTTATACCTTTCTCTGGCATCCATGAAGCCGAGGATTACGGGAAGGAACCATATGAGGGTGGCGAAGTCCATAAATATATTTTTAAACTATTTAAATTTATTATTATGGTGAGCTTCCCGCAGTTTCCATCCTCGTTTTGGGGTGCGATTTTTCCTTTCGTAGTAGCTTTCGGGATTCTAATAACGAGCTACTTCACCGGCACTTTTCCGAACATAGTCATTTTCTACTTCGCTCTCTTTACAGCCGTGATTTTGGCTAGCGGTTTGGTTGGCTTTGATAAATTTGTTGAATACTTGGGATTTGATGTAAACGGAAAAACGTGGAAAATTCCTTTTTATATTTTAAGCGGATTGGTTTTCGGAGCTCTAATTTTCAAGTTCATTAATTTTTTAAGCAGCTTCGGCTTGTCCATATATCCTTTTCCTCTTGATTTGGCTTTGTCAGATGTTTTGCTTAGCACCCCATTCATGGTTTCAGCCATAAACTTGCTCATAGTTGCGGTCGGGGAAGAGATTTTGAGAACCTATGGAAATTTTGCGTTTGCAAACTGGGTTGCTAAAAGGTTCAAGGTTTCCACAGAAACGGCAATAAATGTTGGTGTATTCATTTCATCCATAGCATTCATACTACTGCACCTCCCAGCGTGGAATTTCACTCCAAACATATTTTCATACTTGCTTGGAGCGTCCATCGCTTTCCTATTTTCTCAGCTCTGCTTTATGTTTATGAGCCCGTTCTTCGGACCTTTCCAAATTAGAGAATACGTAATTTATCCAGCAATAGCAAGCCATTTCATTTACGATGTATTGGTTGATATGAATTTGAGACTTTTCCCTCTTTGGCTTTAGTATAAAATTTATAAAATAGAAAAAATAAAAAAATTTTATGCAAAAGATAGTGATTGCACTGCTCGCTTTGAATTTAGCGGTTAGCTTAGTAAACACAGCAATATTATTAACATCTCAAAATGAAGCCAAGCCACAAATCCCGAGCGAAACCGGCGATGTGCAGGAATGGGAGAATGATTGCTCTAAATCAACGGAGGGATACGATGCAGTGTTCATCTACATGCCGACTTGCCCGTACTCCCAGAGAATGAAGCCTTTGGTAGAGAAAACTTCAGACAAACTTAAATGGTACTGGGTTAACGTCAGAGATCCGGCATGTGCTTCGTTGAACTTAACGAACTTCAAGTACAAAGGATTCGTGCCGCACTTCTACTGCCTTAAAACTGGAGAAGAAAGAACAGGAGCGATGAGCGAAACAGATTTTTACGAGTGGGTTAATAATTGTAAATAGAGCAAAGGGTAATAGTATATTATGAGGAAGAGGAATTTGCTATTGATTTCAGTATTTTTATTGCTGTCAGTAATTGGAATAATAGGAATCCGTGCAACTACTTACCAAGTGAGCGAGCAAGTAATAATAAATCTGACAGCACCAACCAATCCAGTAATTTACAACGAAACTCAAAATTCTACTGGCTACGAAATTTTCAACGTAACATTTTCAGCACCGGGTAACAAAACAGTTTACATAAGGATACCTAAGAATTCAAGGGTTTTGGGAGCAACTCTAAATGTATCTGGTTTTTATAAGTTGTACGGCTGTTTCGATTGTGCTTATGATCCGGGAACCGGTCCAGACTGCACTTGCCCGACCAGCGGTTTGTCTCCAACGGAGCTATCAACTTTAAACACTACTGGCTCCTGTCCAGGTGGTTGTAGCGTTTGTTCTTACACACCTTCATGTCCAGACTGCGATTGTGCACATCCATACAGAGGTGGTGGCGTAAAGTCGTGTAATGTTTGTACATATCCAACAAGCTGTAGCGAAAATTGCTACTGCCCATCTCCAGGTATCGGTGGAGGTGTTGATAAATACAAGAACGTGTATTATTGCTCTGGATGGTGGACGGACAGTGATACGGTTTGTAGAGGCATTGTAGCTCGTGTATCTCACACTATTCCAAACCCTTCTGGTGCCGTTGAGGATGAGTGTACTGTTTATTTTGAAGAAGGATATGCGTTGTTAGATGCTGAAGGTACTACGCCAATTGGCTATGGGTGTAGAATACGCGGAAGTATGAGTACAGAAGCATACATAGCTATAAACGGTGTGGTGGAATGGAGCGACACAGATTCGTGTTCTGGCTCTGGTGGTTCATGTATCGGTTGCGGTTCGTTTTCCAGTGTTCATAGGTGGACTGGAGTCCCTCTAGAGGCTTGTGTTGATAGTGCCACAGAAGGTATATGTGACATATATGTTGGGTATCACAGCGTACCTTGTGATCTTGGAGATGAAGTTGATATTAGAATTAGATACACATCGATATCAGAGGGCACTATTTCAGCTTTTGATAGTTCATGTGGTGAATTCTCGGTAGCAGGATGTGGAGATGATGAAGATCTTTATACAGAGCTTTCTGTAGTTGGATCCGCATCGTGGAGTTATCACATAACAAAGTATGAATCTTCCAAATGCCCAAGCTCGCCGTGTGCTTCTGGCGATACCTTAGATGATTGTTCCTCTTCATGCTATTCGTGTAATCCGTGCTCGTACACACCAAATCCACCTAGCTGTTCATGCGAACCCGGCTTCAGCGGTGGCGGTTGCAAATCGTGTTATAGTTGTAGCTACACACCACCTAGTCCGGACTGCACTTGCCCATCTCCAGTAGGTGGCGGTTCTTGCCCGGGCGGGTGCGAAGTTTGCGGATACACGCCGGATTTGCCAGACTGTAGCTGTGCGTATCCATACACCGGAGGAGGTGTGAACTACGACCAGCCA
>Ga0136651_10002175_pt1 | contig 10756 bp, 14 predicted proteins | sample Mar14236cmmetaG_FD_94867 | JGI IMG/M metagenome (GOLD analysis project Ga0136651, IMG submission 94867) | Marine hydrothermal vent microbial communities from Guaymas Basin, Gulf of California to study Microbial Dark Matter (Phase II) - Marker... ...
CCGGGAGTCCCTGGCCGGCCTGGAGCAGATCGGCTTCGACGGTTACGCCATTGGTGGCCTGTCTGTGGGCGAGCCTAAAGATGAAATGATGGCCGTGCTGGAGGTGTTGCAGCCCCTGCTGCCGCAGGACAAGCCGCGCTACCTTATGGGGGTGGGCACCCCGGCAGACCTGTTGGAAGGGGTGCGGATGGGGATCGATATGTTCGATTGCGTATTGCCTACCCGCAACGCCCGCAATGGCAATATCTTTACCTCACGCGGGGTGCTAAAGTTGCGCAATGCCCGCCACAAGACCAGCACCGCACCCCTGGATGAAGAGTGCAGTTGTTACACCTGCGACAATTTCAGTCGCGCCTACCTGCACCACCTGGACAAGTGCAACGAAATTCTCGGTTCCCAGCTCAATACCATTCACAACCTGCATTTTTACCAACAGCACATGGCCGGTATTCGCCTGGCGATAGAGAAGCAGCGCCTGGACGAGTTTGCCGGGCAGATCTACCAGCAGCAGGCGCGGGGCGTTTAGGTGTATAAACTTTGCTTCTATGTGCCGGCATCCCATCTCGAGGAGGTCAAGTCGGCACTTTTTGCCGCGGGCGCGGGGCGTATCGGGGATTACGACAATTGTTGCTGGCAGGTGTTGGGGCAGGGGCAGTTCCGGCCATTGCCGGGCAGTGACCCCTATGTGGGTCGAATGGGTGAGGTGGAGCGGGCGGACGAATACCGGGTGGAAATGGTTTGTGCGGCGCAGCACATCAAGGCAGCGGTAGTGGCAATGCAGGACGCCCATCCTTACGAAGAGCCGGCCTGGGATGTGATAGCGCTGGTAACGGATGGCGCAGTTGGCCAATCTGGCCTACGATGCAGGCCTTGATTTATAATGAGAGTGGAAGGAGAAACCATGAAATACAGCCTTGATGGTAAGCAGGTCAAACTGGTGGGGAAAGGTCAGTATATCGCCCCCACCGCGGCGGTAATCGGCGACGTAACACTGCATGAAAACAGCAGCGTGTGGTTTTGTTGTGTGCTGCGCGGTGATTCAGATCGCATCGAAATCGGCGCGGGCAGCAATATCCAGGATGGCACCCTGATGCATGCGGACCCCGGCTTTCCCATGGTCGTGGGCGAGAATGTCACGGTGGGCCATAACGCCATGTTGCACGGCTGTACTATCGGTGACGGCACTCTGGTAGGCATCAATGCCGTCGTGCTCAACGGGGCCAAAGTAGGCAAGGGCTGCCTGATTGGCGCCAACGCTCTGGTAACGGAGGGTATGGAAATACCCGACGGCTCGATGGTGCTGGGTTCGCCGGCAAAGATAAAAAAGCAGTTGACCGAGGAGCAACAGTTGGGCCTGATGCACAACGCCGATCACTATATTGGCAACGGCAAACGTTTCAGCGAAGGTCTGCGGGAGCAGGAGTGAACAGCACTGAGCCGCAATCTCCCTGTATCTCTGTCTGCCTGCTGGATGGGAACGATATTTGCACCGGTTGTTTTCGCTCTGCCGATGAAATCACCGACTGGTTTACCGCCAGCGCTGAGCAAAAGCGCGAGGTATTGCGGCTGGCGCGGGAGAGGATGGAGGCACAGACGACGATACGCCTGAGCTAAAGTCAGCTGGACGTCACCTGCGCCCTGGCCGCCCGCACGACATTGCCCTCCAACTCCAGGATTTCCAGCCGGTAGTCGCCGATCGTCAGTCCTGCATTGGCATCGGGAAACGACTCCAGATACTCCAGGATGAGACCGCTCAGGGTCTTGGGTCCATCGGTGGGAAGCTGCCACTCCAGGGATTTGTTTACTTCACGAACAGTGGCGGTGCCGGTGATAATGTAGCTGCCGTCCCGCTGTGGAAAAATGTTGTCTTCCAATTCTGCCAGGTTGGAGGTGAACTCACCGACGATCTCCTCCAGGATGTCTTCCAGTGCCACCAGGCCCAACACCTCGCCATACTCGTCGACCACTACCGCCAGTCGGAGCTTTTTCTGCTGGAAATTCATCAACTGGGTGTTGAGCGGAGTGCCCTCTGGAATATAATAGGGCTGCTCCATCTCGCGCTCCAGTGCGTCCCGGTCCAGCCCCTGCTTGTCGATGATCTTGCTGATATTGCGCAAGTGCAGCACGCCGACAATATTGTTGACATCCTCGTGCCAGACCGGCAAACGGGTGTGCGAACTGGTCTGGATACAGCGCAGGATGTCGTCGTCGTTATCATCCAGGTCTACGCCGTAGACTTCGTTGCGCGGCACCATGATGTCGTCTATTGACACCTCTTCCAGGGCCAGGATATTGAGTAACATATGGCGCCGTCGGGTGGGAATCAACGCGCCGGCCTCAGATACCAGGGTGCGCAGCTCGTCTTTGGAAAGGTTCTCGTCGACCTGTTTGGCCGGGTCCATGCCCAGTAGGTGCAATAAGCCGTTGGTGATGCCATTCACCGCCCATACCAGCGGGTAGAGGAGCTTCAGAAGTGGCAGCAGTACAAGACTGGCCGGAAACGCTATTTTTTCCGGATGCATGGCGGCGATGGTTTTGGGGGTGATTTCCGCGAAGATCAGTATCACCAGGGTCAGCGCCGCTGTAGCGATAAAAATACCGGCATCGCCCCACAGGCGGATAGCGATGACCGTGGCTATCGCTGAAGCGAAGATATTGACCAGGTTGTTGCCGATCAGAATGAGGCCAATCAACCGGTCTGGGCGATCCAGCAGTTTACTGACGCGTTTGGCGCCCTTGTGGTTGTTGTTCTGCAGGTGCTTCAACCGATAGCGGTTGAGGGACATCATGCCGGTTTCTGAGCTTGAGAAAAAACCGGAGAGAATAATGAGCGCAGCCAGAACCGAGAAAAGCAGACTCAGCGATACTTCGTTCAATGCAGGTGTGAACCCCGTACTTGATAAGAAGGCCTATCTTGAAGAAAAATCACACCCGGGGCAAGTCCCAAGGTGGCCCCTGCGGAAATTGCGGTCAGACCCGCCGTAGTATCAGCTCCAGCACCAGCTTGGAGCCAAAAAAGGCCAGCATCAGCAAGACAAAACCGGCCAGGGTGAGGCGAACCGCGGTCTGGCTGCGCCAGCCCAGTTGATAGTGACCCCACAGCAGCACGGAAAACAACACCCAGGCGATAATGGTCAGCACGGTTTTGTGTATCAGGTGCTGGGCAAAAATATCGTCAATAAACACGAAGCCCGAGGCAATTGAAATGGTCAGCAGGCTCACGCCAATCCACAGCAACTCGAACAACATGCTCTCCATCAGCTGCAGGGGCGGCAGAATCTGGACGATGCCGCGGGTGTGCCGGTGTTTGAGTTCGTGGTCCTGTACGGACAGCAGCGCCGACTGGAATACGGCCAGGGACAGTACGGCGTAGGCCAGGATGGAGCTGCTGATGTGCAGCAACGTGCCACCGCTAAGATCGCCTACCACTGCAGAAGTGTCCGGTGCAAACGTGGATACCAGTACCGCCATAGCCGACAGGGGGAACAGGACTACCAGCAGGTTCTGCAGCGGGCGACGGGCCAGGGAGGTGATGCAGGCCACATTGATCACCAGGAAAATCAGTGCCGACTCCTTGTAAAAACCCAGATTGAAGCCCCCGTCCCGGATTATGGTGCTCCAGACGATAACCGCATGCAGCACCAGGGCGACCAGGCTCAGGACAAATACGTTGCGATCGATTTGCTTGCGCCGTTGGGATATATGCAGTAATTGCAGACTTGTGGCGGCCAAATACAGTAATGCGGCGAGCGGGGCGATAATAGTGTCAGGCATCAGTTTGGGAGTTGGGCTCAGGTAACGTATACTGGGCTCCTTTGTACCGACTTGTCCTGCCATAATCAATAGCGACGAAAATCCAGTCCCGAAATACCCCGAGCCGAGAAATCCCGAGAGAGAGGCCCCATGTTCCAGAGTTTGAGTGATCGACTGTCCCAGAGCCTGCGTAATGTTAGCGGCAAGGCCCGCCTGAGCGAAGAAAACATCCAGGAAACCCTGCGGGAGGTCCGTATGGCCCTGCTGGAGGCCGATGTGGCGTTGCCGGTGGTCAAGGAGTTCGTGGAGTCGGTCAAACAGCGAGCGCTGGGCCAGGAGGTAATGAAGAGTCTCAGCCCGGGGCAGGCCTTCCTCAAAATCGTGCAGGCGGAGCTGGAAGCGGTAATGGGTTCCGCCAACGAGGGGCTGAACCTGGCGACCCAGCCTCCCGCGGTCATCATGATGGCGGGCTTGCAGGGTGCAGGTAAGACCACATCGGTGGCCAAACTGGCCAAGTTGCTCAAGGAACGTGACAAGAAAAAAGTGACGGTGGTCAGTGCGGACGTTTACCGCCCGGCGGCCATCAAGCAACTGGAGACACTGGCGGCTGAGGTCGGGGTGGACTTCTTTCCCAGTACGGCAGATCAAAAGCCGGTGGATATAGCCCGGGCGGCAGTAAAGCATGCGAAGATTAAATTCAGTGATGTTCTGATCCTCGATACCGCCGGTCGCCTGGCGATTGATGAGGCCATGATGGGGGAAATCGCCGCACTGCACGCGGCGGTAAACCCCGTGGAAACCCTGTTTGTAGTAGACGCCATGACCGGTCAGGATGCGGCGATTACTGCCAAAGCATTTGGGGAAACACTGCCGCTTACCGGCGTTATTCTCACCAAGGTGGATGCCGACACCCGCGGTGGCGCCGCCCTGTCGGTGCGTTCCATCACCGGTAAGCCGATCAAATTCCTGGGGGTGGGTGAAAAGATTGCCGCACTTGATCCATTTCACCCGGACCGCATGGCCTCTCGTATTCTCGGCATGGGTGACGTTCTTTCCCTGATCGAAGAGGCGGAGCAGAAGGTTGATAAAAACAAAGCTGCCAGGCTGACGCGCAAGATCAAGAAGGGCCAGAAGTTCGATCTGGAGGATTTTCGCGACCAACTGCAGCAGATGAACAATATGGGCGGTATTAACAGCATGCTGGATAAGCTGCCCGGTATGGGCAATATGACCCAAATGGCCCAGAACAGCATCGACGTGAAACTGTTCGCCCGTATGGAGGCGATAATTAATTCCATGACGCCCAAAGAGCGCCGCCACCCCGAGCTCATTCAGGGCACCCGCAAACGCCGCATCACCCAGGGCTCCGGCACCCAGGTGCAGGATCTTAACCGCCTGCTCAAGCAACACAAGCAGATGCAGAAAATGATGAAGAAGATGAAAGGCGGTGGCATGGAAAAGATGATGCGTGGCCTGGGTGGATTGGGTGGCCCCGGGGGTTCCGGCGGAATGGGTGGCCCAGGCGGTTTGCCTTTCCGCTAGCATGGTGGCTTTAAGATGACCCCTACCACTCTAAAAAAATTCTTGGGCGGGGTTTAAAAATCGGCTCGTTTTCCGTATGATACGCCACCTTTCCGGCCTGTGAGTCGGTTTTTGTCGTGGATGATGTTGCAAGATCGCAGCAAATTGCCACTAAATTTAGGAATTTACGTAAAATGGTAACAATTCGTCTTGCTCGTGGTGGCTCCAAAAAGCGCCCGTTTTACCACCTGACAGTCACTGACAGCCGCAATGCGCGCAACGGACGCTTCATTGAACGGGTTGGATTCTTCAATCCGCTCGCTCGCGGCCAGGAAGAGCGCCTGCGCGTTGATAACGACCGCATTGAGTACTGGCGGGGTCAGGGCGCACAGTTGTCTGATCGTGTAGCGAAACTGGTCAAGGACGCCGCCGCAGTGGACGCTGCCCCGGTGGTGGAGATTGCCGCGGCCTGATTGACAGGAGCCAGCGGAGCGCAGGCTGGCTTTTTGATGAGTGAGAGTGAGTTCGCTGCCGACGCCACGCTTGTAATCGGTAAAATTACCGGCAGCTACGGTATCAAAGGTTGGGTGAAAATCCACCCTTATACTGACCCGCAGGAAAATTTCCTGGAGTTCGGGCACTGGATGTTAAAGCGTCGCTCAGGGCTGGAGCCCATCGAGTTTGACGCGGGCAGACGCCAGGGTAGAGGCCTGGTAGCCCATATCGCGGGGGTGGATGATCGCACCCTGGCGGATTCCTACAAGGGGTTGGAAGTTGCGGTGCCGGCCGACGGCCTGCCGCAGCTGGAACAGGGTGATTATTACTGGAGCCAGTTGCAGGGTTTGCAGGTCTGGTGCCAGGATGGTGAGGGCAGGGTGCTGTTGGGTAGCGTGGATTACCTAATCGAAACCGGCGCCAATGATGTGTTGGTAGTGAAAGCCTGCGAAGGCAGTATTGACCAGCGGGAGCGACTAATTCCCTATCTGCCGGGTGATGTTGTAACCCGGGTGGATCTGGACGAGGCAGTGATTGAGGTTCAGTGGCACCTCGACGAAGAGTGAGGAGCCTGGCACAGGCCGGGAGCGGGGCACAATGCAAATCGCACTGGTGAGCCTGTTTCCCGAAATGTTTGCCGCGGTGGGTGACCACGGGGTTACCGGCAGGGCGGTTGTGCGGGGTCTGGTGACATTGAGTTACTGCAATCCTCGAGACTATACCGCGGACAAGCATCGTACAGTGGACGACAGACCTTACGGCGGTGGCCCGGGGATGTTGATGAAGATAAACCCCTTGCAGCAGGCGATCGCCGCGGCGAGGGAGGCGGTGGGAGCAGATGCAAGAGTCATCTATCTGTCGCCGCAGGGACAGCGCTTCAGTCATGGCAAGGCCCTGGAATTGGCGCAGCGCAAAGCACTGATCCTGGTTGCCGGTCGCTATGAGGGTGTGGATGAGCGCCTGATAGAGGCTGAGGTGGACGAAGAACTGTCCATCGGAGATTATGTATTAAGCGGTGGTGAGCTGGCCGCCATGGTGGTCATCGATGCGGTGACGCGCCAATTGCCCGGTGTATTGGGACACGAGTTGTCGGCACAGGAGGATTCCTACGCTGATGGCCTGCTGGATTGCCCGCATTACACCAGGCCGGAACGGTACCAGGGTAAGCGGGTGCCGGATGTATTACTCAGCGGCAATCACGAAGAGATTCGTCGCTGGCGCCTGAAGCAGGAACTGGGCAGGACCTATGAGCGTCGCCCGGATTTACTGCAGGGCAGGGTGATGACGCCCGAGGAAGATAAATTGCTGGCGGAATATCTCCGTGAGCACAATGTATCAACAATAGATTAGGGAACACCTGATTAATTCATCATTTGTCACTCTTGCGTAGTAGGCGGGGGTCCAGAGTTTTCCTAGCTGTGAAGCTACGAAGTAAACCAACAGGAGCGCACCATGAGCACCAACAAGATCATAGCCCAGATTGAAGCTGAACAAATGGACAAAGAACTGCCTGAGTTCAGCCCCGGTGACACCGTGGTAGTCCAGGTGAAGGTAAAGGAAGGCACGCGCGAGCGCCTGCAGGCCTTTGAAGGTGTTTGTATCGCCAAGCGCAACCGCGCCCTGAACTCGGCGTTCACTGTACGCAAGATATCCCATGGTGTCGGTGTGGAGCGCACCTTCCAGACTTACAGCCCGCTGATAGACAGCGTATCGGTCAAGCGCTGCGGCGATGTGCGCCAGGCCAAGCTCTACTACTTGCGCGAATTGAGCGGCCGTGCAGCGCGTATCAAGGAAAAGCTGGCCAACTAAACTGGGATGGGGTCAGGTCTTCATGTTAGGGTAGGCACATGCCGACAGAAGTCCTGGTCCACCCGGAAATCGAACGATACATCGACGCCATGTGGATGGAGAAGGGTCTGAGTGACAATACCCTGTCCTCCTATCGCCGGGACCTGCGGCAGTTCAACGACTGGTTGGTAAAAAATAAACACAGCTCCGTCACCAGGGCTGATCGCTCGTCCCTGCAAAGTTACCTGGGCGCCCGTCTCGAACAGGGCCAGTCTCCGCGCTCCACCGCGCGTTTCATGTCCTGCGTACGGGGGTTTTACCACTATTTGTTGCGCGAAGGGCGCATTACTGTCGACCCCACCCTGGATGTGGATAGCCCCAGGTTGGGCCGGCCCCTGCCCAAGTCCCTGTCTGAGAAAGAAGTGGACCTGCTGTTGGAGATGCCCGACCTGGATGACGCCCTGGAGTTTCGCGATCGCACCATGCTGGAAATGCTCTATGCCTGCGGCCTGCGGGTGAGCGAGCTTACCAGCCTGCAACTGGTGCAGGTCAGCCTGAACCAGGGGGTGGTGCGGGTATTCGGCAAAGGCAGCAAAGAGCGTCTGGTGCCTATGGGCGAAGAGGCGTTGACTTGGCTACAGCGCTATTTGGCGGGGCCACGAGCGGAGTTGCTCAAGGATGTCCCCTGCGATGTGGTATTTCCCAGTCGTCGCGGTAGTGAAATGACTCGCCAGACCTTCTGGTATCGTATTAAAATCTATGCCCGGCGCGCCGGGATCAAAAAAGACTTGTCACCCCATACCCTGCGTCATGCGTTTGCCACCCATTTGTTGAATCACGGTGCCGACCTGCGGGTAGTGCAGATGCTGCTGGGGCACAGTGATCTCTCCACGACCCAGATATATACCCATGTGGCACAGCAGCGGATGCAGGAGTTGCACGCGCAACATCACCCCAGGGGTTGAGGAACTAATAGATTGCGTACTACTCCAATAAGCGTCGATTCCAATAAGCGTCGATATAAACGAAAATGCGGGTGATACCCGCAACAGAAGAGGATATAGAATGATTTTCCGAGTTTTGCAATCTGTGCTGGCGGTGGCACTTCTGGTGCTGGCCCCCCTGACCATCGCCGGGGAGCCTGTGAGCCAGGCCCAGGTTGACAAGTTGCGCAAGGTGCTGGAGGTGCCCGGCATGGACCTGAAGGTAGGCAGTGTCACAATCAGTGAGATAGCCGGCTTGTACGAGGTGCAATTTACCAATGGCCCGACGGTTTACTCCACCCCCAACGGTGACTTTTTCCTGGTGGGTGATATGTTCTCGGTAGGGCCGCAGGGCTACGTCAATCTGGCGGAAAAACGCCGGGACGGTGAACGCGTGGAGAAACTCGCGTCGGTGGCCCAGGGCGATATGATCATATTTTCGCCTGAGGACGAGCCCAGGGCTCACATCACCGTATTTACCGATGTCACCTGTTTCTATTGCCAGAAGCTGCACAAAGAGGTACCGCAGCTCAATAAAAACGGTGTCGAAGTGCGCTACCTGGCTTATCCGCGGGCGGGTGTTGATTCTGAGGGCTTCAGGCAATTGGCCAGCGCCTGGTGTGCCGACAATCCCCAGGAAACCCTTACCCTGTTGAAAAGCAAGAAATCGGTACCTGAGAATGTATGCGCAGACAACCCGGTAGCCGCTCAGTTCCAATTGGGCCAGGAACTGGGCGTGCGCGGCACACCCGCTATCGTCACCCAGGACGGACAGATGATTCCCGGGTACCAGTCGGCGGATGAATTGATGGTGACACTGGGGCTCAACTAGCCGTAACTACCTGATCCCAACGTATCGAGCACTACTTCCAGTCATTCCCGTCAATAATGCCCTTCAGCCCCACGCTGCGTTGACAGCGGGGGGCTGACTCAGTACTGTTTCCCACCTTTTTGAAGCCTCGCGCCTTCATCGGTGCAGCAAGCAGAGTCGGTTTATCGTGGACGATCAATTTCGGCGTATCGAGCGCCTCCCGCCATACGTTTTTAATATCATAGGTGACCTGAAACAGCAGGCCCGGGCCGCGGGTGATGACATCATCGATTTCGGTATGGGCAACCCCGACCAGCCCACACCCGGTCATATTGTCGATAAAATGGTGGAGACCGCCCGCCGGGGCGATACCCACCGCTATTCCCAGTCCAAGGGCATTCCGCGTCTGCGCAAGGCTATCTGCGACTGGTACCAGCACCGTTACGATGTGTCTCTGGACCCTGATTCCGAGGCGATCGTCACCCTCGGGTCGAAAGAGGGTCTGGCCCATCTGGCGTTGGCCACTACAGGCCCTGGCGATGCCATTCTGGTGCCGAATCCGTCCTACCCTATCCACCCCTACGGTTTTGTGATTTCCGGTGCGGATATTCGCCATGTACCCATGGGCGAGAATGAAGAGGAATTTTTTACCGAGTTGGAAAAGGCCATACACAACAGCTGGCCCCGGCCCAAGATGCTGGTGTTGAATTTCCCCTCCAATCCGACTGCCCAGTGTGTGGAACTGGAGTTCTATGAAAAGGTGGTCCGGATCGCCAGGGAACACTCCATCTGGGTGGTGCAGGACCTGGCCTATGCCGACCTGTGCTACGAAGATTCTGTCGCCCAGTCCATCCTTTAGGTTGCGGGCGCCAGGGATGTGGCGGTAGAGTTTTTCAGTATGTCCAAGAGCTATAATATGCCTGGCTGGCGTGTCGGTTTTTGTTGCGGCAACAAGGTATTGGTCGGTGCGTTGGCGCGTATCAAGTCCTATCTCGATTACGGCATGTTCACTCCTATTCAGGTGGCCGCTATTGCGGCGCTGGAGGGTGACCAGTCCTGCGTTACAGAAATCAGGCGTATGTACCAGTCACGCCGGGACGTATTGTGCAGTGGGCTCAACGCGGCCGGTTGGCCGGTAACATCACCCAGGGCCACGATGTTTGTCTGGGCCAAAGTGCCGGCGTTTTATCGTGAGATGGGTTCTCTGGAATTCAGCAAAAAGCTGTTGGCTGAAGCCAAAGTGGCGGTGTCGCCCGGAATCGGGTTTGGTGAATACGGCGAGGATTATGTGCGTTTCGGGCTGATTGAGAACGAGCACCGCACGCGGCAGGCAATTCGCAGTATCAAGCGTATGATCAAGAACGACGGTTTCGCCTGAGGGGCGGACCCTGACGTAGTACATGTC
>Ga0136651_10002178_pt1 | contig 10748 bp, 12 predicted proteins | sample Mar14236cmmetaG_FD_94867 | JGI IMG/M metagenome (GOLD analysis project Ga0136651, IMG submission 94867) | Marine hydrothermal vent microbial communities from Guaymas Basin, Gulf of California to study Microbial Dark Matter (Phase II) - Marker... ...
GGGGGTGAGGGTGGAAGCACAGCATCGTAGAACTGAACAGCCCTGATACCTTACACCTAATCACAAGTCTCTTCTTCACTGCCCAGCAACAAACGAGCGCGTCTCAGTAACTGCTCGACGGCTCGATCCACCTCGTGAAAAGTCGCTTCTCTCAAGGGGCCACGGGCAATGAAGACGAGGTCCCAACCAGGAGCGATGGCACCTCGCCGCAGACGGGCTGCCTCCCGCATCAGCCGCCGGGCTCTATTGCGCACCACGGCCGATCCCACACGCCGGCTGGCCGTGAACCCAAAGCGGCTATACGCCAAATCGTTACGCAGAGCGCAGAGCACCAGCCAGCGATTAGCCCAGGACCGTCCTTTCCTTCGCACTTTCTGAAACTGCTCATTTTTCCGCAGACGATACGTCTTCTCCATGCAGTGTACAGCCGATCTAGCTGGTGGCCCTGCCGCTCGCTCGGATACAATCAACTATACGGTCAGGCGCTTGCGGCCTTTCAACCGCCGGGCGCGCAGCACTCGCCGTCCGCCCTTCGTGCTCATCCGTGCTCGAAAGCCGTGGACCCGGCGGCGGCGTCTTTTCTTGGGTTGATACGTGCGTTTTGGCATTGTGCATCTCCTCAAACTATAAGATCGTAGTCAGTCAGGTATTATACCCCGATGTAGCCGCCTGTCAAATCCAAATCCATACTAGCCAGTACAGGGCCACTTAATCGTTCATCAGGGGGACAAAGAAACCAGGTTTTTCGCCAAAGAACCGCTCTAACCTGTGAAAAGCTCCCACGGCGAGATATACTTTGCTTGAGAGATGCCTAAAAACCTGGTTTCTTTCCTTGACATCTCTCTCAATCTGATGTACAATTATGTTAACGAATACGGCTACACGAAAAGATTAGCGACGATCAGACCGGGAGGTTTGTGACAATGACAGAGAAACAGATTGCCCTGCTGTCCGAAAAGGAGCAGCCGAATGAGCACACTCTTCCGACAAACGCCTCTTCCCTCACCGCCAGATCGCCCCTCAGCAAGGCAATAGACAAGTTTCACGAGTACATGATCCTCCAGAGTTTCACCGAGAACACCATTAAATCCTTTCTGGGCGACTTGCGCATCCTGACCAGACACCTGGGCGCAGATAAACCCGTAGGCGAGATTGCCACTAAAGACCTGAACGATTTTCTTCTCTACCTACTGTACTATCGGGGCAAACCGTGCAGTCCCAAGTCTTACGCCCGGCGGGTGACTACCCTCAAAGTTTTCTTCGGCTGGCTGACTGAAGCGGGTGTATTGCCTCACGATCCGGCCGCGGCAGTAGTTCACCGCCCGACATCCACGCCCCTACCCACCATCCTGCACGAGGACCAGGTCAAAAAGTTGCTGGATACCACCCGCCGCTTGATGCAGGGCGACAAACCCGACGCCCGCCCGCATCTACTGGTGCGCCTGCTGCTCAGCACCGGTATCAAAAAGGGCGAATGTATGTCCATCCAGCTCGGCCACATTGATCTCTCCGATCCGAAAGCGCCTACATTCTACATCCACTATGACAATCCCAAAATGCGCCACAAGGAGCGCAAGCTCAAACTGCCGGCCGACCTGGTGCCTATCCTGCAAGAGTACCTGGATCAGTACAAGCCGCAGACTCATCTCTTCCCTTGCACGGCGCGGAATCTGGAGTACGTGCTCCGTGACGCGGGGCGGCTGGCGGAGATCCCGGTGACGGTGGGCTTCGAGACTATGCGCTGGACGGCGGCTGTGCGAGATTACAAATCGGGCATGCCCCCGGAAACTCTGCGCCAGAAATTGGGGCTCTCTCGCATCACCTGGAACGAGACGGTGAAGAAACTCAAAAAGCTGGCCGAGCCAGCTCTTTGAGCGGTAACCCTGCCGCAGGTTCCAAACCTGCGGGAGGTTAAGTCAAGGCGAAGCGGGGATGAAGATGCGGAACAGAGCCTGGTACTCCTCATTCACCGCCAGGTACTCTCCACCCCACCCGCCAATGGCGTACAGGTTCACATCAGTGGCAGCCAGACCTAAATTGCGCCACTGCCCGGTAACCGGGGTCTCGAAAGTAAACCAGGCGTCAGCGTCGGGTTCATATCGCTCGTTGAAGGCCAGGTAACTCTCCCACCCCCCACCCACGGCATAGAGCACAGAGCCGACCACTGCCACGCCTACGCCGCCGCGCCCCACGGACATCGGTGCGCACGGCGACCAGGCGTCCGCGCGCGGGTCATAAGCTTCACACAGAGCCAGCTCCCGTGCCCCGTCGTATCCTCCCACGACGTAGACCACACCCTTGATCACGCCTGCCCCGGCAAATCCGCGCGCAGTGTGCATTGGCGCAAGGGAGGACCACCGGTCGGACGCCGGATCGTAGACGTAAACCGAGCTCACGTATTCGGTCCCATCCCAGCCACCGAAAAGGTACAATTGATCATTGACGGCAGCGATAGCATACGCACACAAAGGTGTCGGTAGCGGCGATCCCGTCTCCCAGACATCGGCCACCGGGTCGTAGACCTCCAGCACAGAAGTCACTTGCCCATCAGCCGTGTAGCCGCCCGGCACGTAAATCTTGCCCGCAATTACCGCCGCGCCGCCGTTGGCCACCGCCGTTGGCTTGGCAGCCAGGGAAGCCCAGTCGTCCGTGCTGGAGTCGTACACGTCCACCGCAGCGGTCACCCCCATGGTCGTATCGCCGCCGATGACGTATACCAAATCTCCGATGGACGTCACGGCCATGCGCGCGCGAGGTACAACCAGCGGAGACCGAGCTGTCCAACGAGATGCCTCTTCGCGGCGGGTAGAAGACACCGGTAGCGTCTGGCGGTCAGTGAGGGCGTTTCCTGTCTGGTTCGCAGGTCGCGCCGTGGAGACCTGATCCACGAGAAAGACGGCCAGCACGAGTGCCGCCGCCACGAAAAAAGCCACTCGCTTCCAGAGAGGAATGTGCGATATAGGCTCTGCGAGCGTGGTCGGAGTCGCCACTTCTGCCGTCGCGGCTTCATCAACCACTACCCAGCCCTGGCGGACGGCAACCATCGTCGCCTCGGTGCGCGATTCCACCTCCAATTTGGAGAAGATGTTGCGCAGGTGGACTTTGACGGTATTGGGGCTGATGAACAGTTCGCGGGCAATCTGCCGGTTGGTCGCTCCGGTGGCGACCAATTGCAGGATTTCCATTTCCCGTTCACTTAGCGGGATTTGCTCCTCAGACATCGGCTGATAGTCTCCCAAATATTCATCTCCCCCCCGCTTACATTATCCCACAAAATTCCGGCAAAATCAAGTATATCACGCTTTTGCCTCGCCCTCCTCGGCAGCCAGAAGCTCGCGGGTGACACGAATGTCCTCGTGAATCTGGGTGACCAGTTCCTCAACGCTGGCAAAGCGCCGCTCGGGGCGCAGGCGCTCCACGAACTCAACCACCAGGTCGTAGCCGTAGATGTCCTCGTCGAAGTTCAGGATGTGGGTCTCGACCGTGCGCGTGTGATCCTCAAAACTGGGACGGCAGCCAATGTTGGCCACAGCGGGATAACGCACGTCACCCAGCACAACGTAGGCAGCATACACTCCGTCGGCGGGGATGGCCCGCTCAGCACGGACCTGCAGGTTAGCAGTAGGCACAATCAGGCGATGCCCGCGTTTTGTACCGGCCACTACTCGACCGGCCAGACTGGGATAGCGCCCCAGTAGCCGCGCTGCTTCTCGCACGTCACCCTGGCACAACAGCTTACGAATGCGCGTGCTGGAGATTGGATCTCCATCTCCAGGCACAGGCTCGACCACGTGCACAGTGAAACCGAGTTCCGAGCCCAGACGGCGCAGGGCAGGTATGTCTCCCTCACGGTTCTTCCCCAGGGCGAAATCCCGCCCGACCCACAGCTCCACCATGTGTAAGTGGCGGCAAAGCACAGAGACGAAATCGGCTGCCGGGGTGCGAGCCATCTCTCGGTCGAAACGGAGAATAGTGACCAGGTCCAGGTGAAGCCGCTCCAGGAGGGCTACTTTTTCGCCGGGAGTGGTAAGGTAAAGTGGAGGACGGCGGGTCAGCACCACGTCTGGGTGCGGGTGAAAAGTGATCAACCCGGCCAGACGACCGCTCTCGTGAGCAGTTTTCACCAGTTGGCGGATGAGGTACTCGTGACCACGGTGCACGCCATCGAAGGCGCCAATAGTAAGAACTGTCTCCTGGGCAAGGTTAACCTGGGTCAGATCGTCAATCACCAGCATGTCAATCTGTACGGCTCCTCGTCTGTTTCGTGGCGAAGACCTTGCGCGGCTGCCATCGTCCGGTGCGCCGGTCGTAGGCCATGATGGCCAGGAATTCCCCTGTAGTGGAGTAGGCACGGCGCAAGGGCGTTGAATCAGCATCAGGGGCGGGAGGGCCGGCAATTTGCTGCCCGTGGCGGATACGCTGCTCCGCCTCAGCGTCCACGATTAGTCGCTCCATGTCGCGCAAAGCCTCATCCATAGGCCACAGCAATTCCGCTGCTCGACCCTCTGCGCTGGCAGCTTCCACCTCGGCCAGACTGCGAGCATGTTCCAGGGTAAAGCGACCACTGGCCAGGCGGGTTAGGCCACTTAGATGACCGCCGCAATGCAGCCGCTCTCCCAGGTCACGGGCCAGGGCGCGGATGTAGGTGCCGGACGCACAGGTGACTTCGATGGTTAACTCCGGCGGATCCCAGGCCAGCAGGTCAATGCGGTGTATCGTCACCGGGCGGGGTTTGCGCTGCGGCTCAATCCCGGCGCGGGCTAGTTTGTACAATGGGCGACCATCCTGTTTGATGGCGGAGTATCGAGGCGGCACTTGCTGGATGGTGCCCACGAAACCTGCCAACGCCGCACGCACCGCTTCTTTGTCGGCGGTCACAGGCTGCCGGTCGATGACCTGGCCGGCGGCGTCGTCGGTGTCGGTAGTGACTCCCAGGCGAATCCACGCCCGGTAGATCTTGGTGCCCCGCATCAGGTACTCGGCGACGCGAGTAGCCTGTCCGACGCACACCAGGAGCAGGCCCGTGGCCATGGGGTCCAGAGTGCCCGCATGACCAACCCGGCGCACGTCCAGCAGACGGCGAAGGCGCGCCACGACGTCGTGAGACGTCCAGCCGGCCGGCTTATCCAGGGGCAGTATACCACAGAGCGTACTCTGCGCTGCATCTCGTTTCGCGGACGTTTTCATTGACAAAGCACTAACCCAGCAGAAACGCCCCCGCCTGAGGGCAGGGGCGATACCCATTCACCTGTATAGAATTACCCTGCAACATTGGCATTATCCGCGAGAATTTTTGGGAAATGGTGGGGAGATTATGTTGCGTAAGCCGTTTCCGCTCGCAGACGGTCCAGAATCCAGATTTGAACCAGCGTCGCCGGTTCCGTCTTCTTCTCCCTGGCGAGACGTTGGAGCAGGTCGATGGTTTGCGCGTCTAGAGGTATGGTGAGTCCACGTCGAACGAGCGACTGGGCAAAGGTCGCCTCTACCGGCTCGAACTCATCCTCGAACTCAGTCGTGTCGTGGGTATCCCAAAACTCTGCTTCTTCCTCGTAGGTTTCAAACTGGGGAATCTTGCTTTTCACTGATGGTTGGTTCATCGCCCTCGTCCCTTCCGGCGGTGATACAGTCGCCGCTCTGCTGCGGTGGCATCCCGCGCGGTGATGGGGTAGTACACCCCTCGTCCACGGAGTGCCAAAATGACAGTCAAATATCGGCCAACCTCTGTTTGGCCGATGACTCGCAATCGCCTTTCCCGTGTTCTGGACACGAAAGGGTCGCCCAGGCAAACCTCCTCGACTTCCTCTGGGATCACGGAGTGCTGTGCGATATGATCTTCGTTCCAGTCGTCAAAAAGAAGCTCTTGGACATAGAGCATGAAATTCTTCCTTGAAGACCTGGTAGCCCTTAGCGGTGCAATAGGCCAGCCGTCGCTCAGCTCAAGTGTCCCAATTGGGCCGGTTTTCAGAGGCAGAAACACGGGTGCAGATGGCAACTTTCTGCGCTTGCTCAGGCTTGTTATCTGCGGTGATGATGATTGGGCCGGTGTCCTTGTGATAGCTTTTGATTTTTTGATTTTAGCGGCTCTTGAACCATCGCCACGCGGTGTGGTAGTGAACTCCTACTTTGCGAGCATGATCACTGAGCTTCATGGCTCATAAGATACCACAGATGCCTAAAGTTGTCAATACTTGCTTACAAGTCCTAATATCGGTTTCAATACCGGCACTCAGGACGAGGAATTCTGTTCCAGCCAGGCCTGCTTCAGGGCAGAGATCACCTGTTCCCGCACCGCAGGGAGGGGCCCATTGATGCTGAATCCCGCTGCCTGCGGGTGACCTCCGCCACCGAAGCTGAGAGCCACAGCAGAGACGTCCACGCCGGGCACAGAACGCATTCCCACCTCAATCTTGTCACTGGCCTGCTGACTGAAGACCACGGCTATATCAGCCTCGTTGGCCGTGATCAGAAAACTGGCCAGTCCCGCGTCGCCCTCCTCGGTAAAACCACACTCCTGACGCATGGCGGGAGTGATTTCCGCCCAGATGATTGGCCCTTCCAGATGAACGGTGCGCAACGCTTCTGCCCACAGCCGGATGTCGGCCAGGGGGCGGCGGTTGAACACCTGGTTGGTGATTTTGGCCAGAGGTGCTCCTGCATCTATCAAAGTGATAGCCGCCTCCATGGCTCGTCTGGTAGTGTTCGGGGTGCGAAAGCCGCGCGTATCGGTAATGATCCCGGTCAGGAGACAGGTGGCAATCGTCTGGTTCAGGGGAACGTCTAACCGCTGTACTAGCTCCAGAACTATCTCCGCCGTGGATGTTGCTGTTGGATCAACCCAATCGACCGTTCCGAACTCCACGTTAGTGACGTGGTGGTCAATGTTGATGATGGGCACTCCGGCCAAATCCTGGGAATCGTAGACCGATCCCAGACGGCGCAGGTCACTGCAATCAAGAGTGATAATCAGGTCAAAGGTACCCTGGGGTTGGTTGGTCACCAGTTCACTGCCCGGCAGGTAATGGTAGATCGGGGGCACAGAGTCACTACAGGCCAGGACGCACTGCTTGCCCAATTTGCGCAGGGCCCAACCCATTCCCAATAGCGAGCCTACCGCATCGCCATCGGGATTCACGTGGCAGATAAGCAGAATGCGCTGGGCCTCGCTAATCAACGCTTCCAGGGTTGTGTCCATAACTTTCCCTTTCCCGTATTGCCAGGTTGTATTTGTTTACCGTCAGCGCGTAGGGCGGGCTTCGTCGTGAGCTGCATCCTGAGCCTTGCCGAAGGAGCTCAGCCGAACGGTTGGCGGCGGCTACAGTCCGAGGCGGCGGGTAGGGCTCTCTTCCTCGATCGATAGAGCCGGCCCGTTGCTGGAGAGAGCTCTTGCGGTTCACTAGGTTGACCGGCTAAGCCAAGCCCAACCCGCCCTACTAAATGACACGTCCAGGGCACGCTAAACAAATACGCCAGTTTGATATCGAAAGAATCAATCAAGTTTTGAGCCAGGTGTCCCTCTTGGCTCCGACGAAGGCTCTTCCAGGAGCGTCCCCGCGTTGATCTCTATCAACAGAGACTCAATTCGGTCGTAGTGATCAAGGGACTCATCCAGATAGAAAGTAAGCTCAGGCACGAAGCGTAAGGATAACCGCCCTGCCAGTTCGCTGCGCAGGTAGCCAGTGGCGTGTTGCACAGCGTGCAATATGAGCTGCTGTTCCTCCTTGTCACCCCGCGCGCTCACGTAAACACGCGCGTAGCGCAAATCGGGACTGATGTGCACATCGGTAATTGTGACCGACTGCAGGCGTGGATCGCGACTGCGGCGCAGAAGCAAATCACTGAGTTCGTGGTGAATAGCTTCGCTCACACGTTTCTGACGGCGTTTCGACATGATGTCTGGTCAATATACTCAGCGCAATTTGGTTCAGTGAAAACAGGGCCAGGCCCAATGTGTACTTTTGACCTTCCAGGACGTGATGCGTGAAACGTAAAAGCGTGATTCGTGAGGGCTACGTTTCACGCTTCACTCTTCACGTTTCACGGCTCAGTGGCAGGTAAAGGGGCGCATAAACGGAGACCTGTTTTCACGCTTCTCAAGTGCGCTTGGTATATTAGCTGACCCGCTCCTTTCGGTAGGTCTCGATGATGTCTCCCTCTTCGTAATCATTGAATCCTTCCAGGCCTATCCCGCACTCAAACCCGGCCTTCACTTCCCTCACGTCCTCGGTGAAACGCTTGAGCGAGGCGACTCGTCCGTCGTATATCACCTCACCGCCACGGCGGACTTTGGCCAGGGCGTTGCGGGCGACCTGGCCATCCACTACGTACACGCCGGCTACTTTGCCCGCGTGGGGGATACGGTAGATGACCCGCACCTCAGCGTGACCGATGACCACGTCCTGATATACCGGCTCCAACAAGCCTTTGAGCGCCTTGTCCATATCATCAATGAGCCTGTAGATAATCTCATAAACGCGGACGTCTACGCCTTCCCTCTCGGCCATACGCCGTGCAGCCGGGTCCGCAGTGACGTTGAAGCCAATGACAATGGCGCGGGAGGCGACGGCAAGCATGATGTCCGATTCAGTGATACGCCCAGTGGCCCGGTGTAGGATGTTGACCTGGAGACCCTCGTCGCCCAGCTTCTGCAACGAGGTGACGATAGGCTCGATAGAGCCCTGCACATCAGCCTTGATGATCAAGTTCAGCTCTTTTATCTGGCCGGACTGGAACTGCTCGTACAGATCGTCCAGGGTGAAAACTTTCACCGGGCGGGCGGCTGCTTCCTGACGCTCAGCAGCGCGGCGGCTGGCGATCATGCGCGCCGTCCGCTCCTTCTCCGTTACTTCCAGAATATCACCTGCCGTCGGCACATCGGAGAGACCGAAGATCACTACCGGCATTGAGGGCGGGGCCTCCTTCACGCGCTTGCCCTTATCATTGAGCATAGCTCGCACGCGGCCATAAATCTCGCCGATAACCACCGCGTCCCCCACATGCAACGTGCCGTTTTGCACCAGGATGGTAGCCATCGGCCCCTTGCTCTTATCCAGCCTGCCTTCGACTACGGTGCCCACGGCTGGACAATTGGGATTGGCGCGCAGGTCGGCGACATCACTGACGAGCAGGATCTTCTCTAATAACTCCTCAATATTGGTTTTGTACTTGGCCGACACCGGCACGCAGATAGTGTCCCCACCCCATTCATCCACGGTGAGGCCCACATCAGACAGTTGTTGTTTCACCAGATCGGGGTTAGCATTGGACTTGTCTATCTTGTTGAGAGCGACGATGATGGGCACGTGCGCGGCGCGGGCATGGGCGATGGCCTCTTCAGTCTGCGGCATCACCCCATCGTCCGCAGCCACTACTAACACGGCAATGTCCGCTCCCTGAGCGCCCCGGGCACGCATGGCGGTGAAGGCTTCGTGACCCGGCGTGTCCAGGAAAGTGATTTTCTTGCCCTGATAAGTGATCTGATAGGCCCCGATGTGCTGGGTGATCCCTCCCGCCTCGCTATCAGCCACATTGGTATGACGGATAGCGTCCAGCAGCTTAGTTTTGCCGTGATCCACGTGACCCAGGATGGTGACCACCGGCGGCCTGGGTAACAGGTCTTCCGGAGCTTCACCGGCGATGAATTGCTGTTTGACCGGAGCGGCAACCTCCGCCTCCTCTTCTTCAACCAGCGGGGGCGTCTCCGGCTGAGCCTCGAAACCCATTTCATGGGCCACGATGGCCGCCGTGTCGAAGTCAATCTGCTGGTTGATGTTGACCATCAACCCGGCGTTCATCAGCTCTTTGATTATATCTATGGGACTGACGTCCATCAGGATCGCCAGTTGGCGAACAGTCAGAAACTCCGGTATGACTACAACTTTCGCTTGTTTTTCCACCATAAGCCGTTCATCCCCCCTCTCCCTTGAATTCCCCGCAATTCCCCCGCCTGATCGTCCCATTCTAAACAATATGACGGAGCGCACTATCTATACTGAGCGCAAGTCAGCTTTGTGAAAGTGGAACGAGCTGAGCACGTGCTTGCGTATTGCGCGCCGTACTCTGCCGCCCGTGACAGGCTTCGTCACCTGGCATTGTATCGCAGATTGCTACATTTTACGGCGAGCGGTTTTTAAGCAACACGCAGCACGGAACACGCTAGGCGGCATCATCGGCCGGCAACGATGCAGCGTAGGCCTGCAACATAGTCCTCTCTTCCTCGGTCAGACTGGTTTTAAGCGCGTGTTCAATCCGGCCCTTTCTCAACCCCTTAGCCCAGCAGTCCTGACGGCGGCACAAGTAAGCCCCCCGCCCTGATTTTTTCCCTCGCTCGTCAATCTCGATTCCCCCGGTGAGGGTACGCACAATGCGCACCATCTCTCGCTTAGGACGCACCTGCCGGCAGCCCACGCAGGTACGCAGTGGCGTGTGTTTGCGAACCATCACTAAACGATATCCTCCCATTCTTCGCGCCGGCGGCCTGGCTTGCGCCGCCGTTTAGCCACCACTTCACCAAGCTCTTCGTCGTATACGTAAGTGCGCTTTTTCGCACGCCTCTTCTTCTTTTTGCCCAGCTCTTCTTCCTCTAGCTCAAGTTCTATCTCAGGTGCGAGAATTTCCTCCTCGGGCTCCAAGACCACGGCCGGCCCCTCCTCAACTTCGATTTCTGGTTCGACTTCGACGACAGGAGGTGATACTTCCTCTACAGCCACGGCAATTTCTTCAGCAACTTCCTCGGCCTGGCCCGTGATGAC
>Ga0136651_10002180_pt1 | contig 10742 bp, 10 predicted proteins | sample Mar14236cmmetaG_FD_94867 | JGI IMG/M metagenome (GOLD analysis project Ga0136651, IMG submission 94867) | Marine hydrothermal vent microbial communities from Guaymas Basin, Gulf of California to study Microbial Dark Matter (Phase II) - Marker... ...
AAACTAAGTTTCGACATTTTATCCGTTAAAATTTTCACCTTTATTATACCAAAAACAATGGAAATAGAGTTTTAATATTTCCCGTTAAATTTTTTCTTTATAATTTACTTTGAGCCTTAAAAGTAAAATAAGAGAAACTATAATTACCTTTACTTGACAAATACTTGAAACCTTGTAATAATGTAGATATGGACGCAAGTAAATTTCTTGATTTAGTAATATCGGAAGAGAAGTTATCTATATCAAATACAATTGATATGGATAGAATAATCAATATATTAAAACTCGTAATGGACGGTATTCCTTTATATACTGCTTTAACGGCAAACAACATTTCCTATGCAACATTTATGAACGCAATAAAGAGTTCTGATGAATTATATACGGTTTATCAAGAAGCTAAGAAATATTCATCAGATGCTTTAAAAGAGCGTTTGTTATCAATATTATTTACAAGTTCAACGCAAGGCAATACAAGTGACGCTCGGTGGCTTTTGGAAAGATTATATCCTGATGAATTTGGAAAACAGACTAAACAGATTATTCAAACGGAAAAGGCTAAACATCCGGAAGCTATAATGGAATATATAAACGCGGACTATGAGGAAGTTGATGAGGACTAAGTTTGATTATAAACGACTTATGTCAGATATAAAAAATAAAAAGCTTGCAGGAAAAAAGCTTGATGATTATTATCGTTATTTAATACAAAACGACCTTTATTTTATTCTTCGTTATGTACTTAATATAGAAACTGCCGAGCATCAGTTTGTTTATGACAGGGCGATGGAAGTTCAAAGAGATAATGTATATTCGATAGATTTATGGGCGAGAGGACACTATAAAAGTACTTTAATAACCATATCATTGACACTACAAGAACTTATAAATAATCCGAAACTTTCATTTTGTATATTCTCGCATACTAATCCGATAGCTCACGCTTTCTTGCGTTCTATTAAAAACATATTAAAGAACTCGGACTTTCTACATCGTTTATATCCCGATATTATACCCGAACCTACCTCGAACCTTTTATCAGATGAAAGAATAATAATGATACCTAATAAGCAAAGGAAAGAACCGAGTGTTATGGCAAGCGGACTTGTAGATGGACAGCCTACCGGTATGCACTACGATATAAGAGTATATGACGACATAGTAGTGCCGGAGAGTGTTTCAACACCCGACCAAATAAATAAGTTACAGGAGAGGTTTGAGTTATCACATAATCTTGCGTCCCATATAGATATAGCGAGAGTTATTGGTACAAGATATCACTATTCAGACCTCTTCTCTGTTTTATTGGAACAACGTAATATATGGAAAACAGTAAGGATATACTCCGCATATAATAAAGACGGCGAGCCTAATCTTTTAACACACGAAGAGTTGGAAAAGAAGAAAGAGAAGATGGGGTCTTATGTTTTTAACTGCCAGATGTTGCTTAACCCGCAACCGGAAGGACAGCAAGTATTTAAACCGGAAGATATAAACTTTTACGACAAGCTGCCACATTTGAACACGCTTAAAAACGTATATATACTTGTTGACCCTGCAATATCTAAAAATAAGTTCACTGCTTGTTATTTCGTCGCTATGGTCGTTGCTTCCACTCACGACCATAAGATATATGTCCTTGACTATTTTTCAGATATAGGTGTGCTTCCGAGAGACCAAGTTAATGCTATATATAGACTTAAAATAAAGTATAAAGCAAGGATAGCAATCGAACAGGTAGCTTATCAACAAGCTCTTAAATATTATGTGCAGGATAAGTTTAAAGATGAAGGCTTGCCCGTACCTAATATATTAGAGCTTAAAGCAAATAAAAGTAAAGAGGAGAGGATATTATCATTACAACCGTATGTGGAGAACGGGCAGATATATTTATCTAAGAGCCATAAGAGGCTATATGAAGAGATAACACAATATCCGTTTTATAAATATAAAGACCATTTAGATGTGTTAGCTTATTATCCACAGTTTATGCCTGTTAAGCGGAAGGTTGACAAAGAGACCGTTATGTCTGATAATGTAAGTAGAACGAAAAATAATTTTAAGAGAGGTAAGTTTAAATGGCGGCGACAGATGTGAACATATTGAGTGATATTAAAACTAAGTTTAATATTTGTGATAGTGCGTTACAGGATAAGCGGGCAAAGTGGAAAGAGTATTTTAAATATTTTATTTCGAGTAAGACTACTACTTATAATGTATATAGGCAGTCAAGACTGTTGCCGTATGCGTTTTCAACCGTTATGAGTATATTACCAAGGATAGTTAATCAGAGACCGAGAGTTAGATATATTATGCGGAATATGCCGGAATATTTCGAGGACGCTATCGAGGGTATGAAGTTATATGGCGGACAGGATTTAGATGTGGATAAGTTAAGGTATGACGCTATTAATGCTCTTGACTATACTATTAAATATCAATGGAATAGGCAGAAGTTTGATACTGCTATGAATGAGATAATACTTAATAGTCTTATATATGGTATGGGTATTGGTATGGTTTATTGGGACACAGAGCATAATGCCCCCAAGCTTAAATCAATAGAGCCGTTTTATTTTATACCCGAAGCGGGTGTATCAAGTATAGATGATATGAACTATTGCTTCACCGTGTCTTATTTGCCGAAGGATACAGTGGCAAGGTTGTTTAAACAGAAGATATATAAGAGCAAGTATAAGAAACAAGTGCTTGAACAAGCAACATATTATAATAACGATGCAGATAAGAACGACAGGTTCTTTTTTATGCGTGAGACACGGCAGACAGTTGAGATGATAAAGGTTATAGAATATTATTCGAGAGACAGTATTATAACTTATATTGATGACTTTGTTGTCAGAAAGGAAAAGAATAGTTTAGGCATGCTACCTTTCGTAGCTGTGCCTAATTATGTTATAACGGGAGACTTTTGGGGGCTGTCTGAGATAGACCAGATTGAACAGTTTATAAAAGATATGACGGACTTCCGGAACAATAGACACGTTAATATAGAGCTTATGAGTAATACTATGTGGCGGGTTGACCCTAATAAAGAGGTTAATATTGATGACTTGGTTTCAGCTCCGGGGCAGATAATTGAAGCGGAAGAAGGTGCGTTAGAGCCGTTGAGAGTGCCTCCTATAAGTGATAATACTTATAAAGAGGACGCGGTTATGATGAACGATATAAGAGAGACATCAGGTATATCTGACTATATGAGAGGCGGGACACCCGATAGGTTTGAGACTGCTACTACTGTCGATAGTTTAGTTCGTTCGGGCAATATGAGGATAACTATAAGGACGACTAATTTAGTTAATTATTTTATTAAACCGCTTGGGGATTTATTGATAAAGTATAATAAGTTGTATCTTAAACCTATGAATATAATAGTTAAAACGGATAACGGGTTTGAAACTAAATATATATCTGTTGACTTTATTAAGACTATAAGGGACGGAGACTTTGACCTGTTGACGATACCGAAGGATATTGATAACTTAAAGAGGACAGAGTTTATGCAGGTATTGCAGATAGCTTTGCAGTCACCACAGATGGCACAGATGTTTGACCTTAAACAACTATTTAAAGAGTTGTTTAAAACATATAATATATCAACGGCAGGTATATTTAAGTCCGACGCACAGATACAACAAGAACAACAGTTACAGCAACAACAGATGTTAATGCAACAGATGCAAGGACGAGGTCAAGTGGTACAAAATAATTTAGGGGGTATGAATGGAAATAGGTAGCAGAGATTATTATAAAGAGTTGGTAGAATATTCTAAAAGTCCGGAACATAAAGTAATATTAGATATACTTGATAAGATAGCAGATGAGAAGAAAAGGAATATAATAACAACGGTTTTAAATGGCGACCCGAATAAAGAAGAGACTATAAAACAGTTGACAGAAGATAAATATTTTATTAAACTTATAAATAGAGTGAGAAATGATATTAATCTCGCTCGAAATAAAAACACAGGCAAGGAGGGATAATATGCCACAAGAAACTACCCAACAGGGCGTTTCCAACAGTAATGAAAATTCGCCTACTTACAAGCTTAAATTAAAAGTAAATGGCGAAGAAGTAGTAAAAGAGTTTACACAGGACGAGCTTGTAGCTCACGTACAGAAGGGGCTTTCTGCCGATGAGAAATTTCAGATTGCCGCAAGTCAGAGAAAAGAGGTAGAAGAAAAAGAACGCATTCTGTCTGAGAAAGAAAGAGAACTTATGGAGAAAGACCAAGAGCTTCGAGCTATGTTAGATGCTATTATTGACGGAGATGAAAATGTCCCGTCCGAGCCGAGTGATAATGAGATAAATGACATAGTAGGTAATGACCCTGCTATACTGGCTGAGATAAACGCTCTTAAAGCTAAATTGCAACAGAATGAACAAGAGCTATCATTGTTAAGAAAGGACGCTATATACAAAGATATCAAAGAAGAAAGAGAAGCTTTGATGAACAAGTATGGGCTATCCGTAAATGAAGCTAATGATGTTGCTAAATACGCTCTTGAAAAGGGCGGAAATATAAGTCTTGAAGAAGCGTTTAGGATTTTGTTTTTTGACAAAGAGAAGCCAGTAAAAATGACACCGGAAGTAAGTTCCGGAAAAATGACACAAGATAAGGTCAATGCTTTAAAAAAGGCGTTAATTGACCTTTAATAACAGGAGGAGAAAATGGCTTTTAATACCAAACCTTTCATTGCCGCACAGGACGCTTTTCTTGGCGACAATAGAATTAATATTGATTTTGATGATACTATACATTTATTAGATGCAGACTATACTAACCTATATTCTTTCTTGAAAATGTATGGTGGTAAAAGAACTGTTCAGACACCAGTATTCCATTGGTTTGAAGATGAATATGCAAGCAAGACCGATACAGTTCCGGCAGGTGCTGCTTCCGGAGATACAAACATAGTAGTTACAGAAGCTGGAAGATTTGCTGTAAACTCTGTTGTAAGAGTTAAAGATACAGGTGAACTTATGCTTGTAACGGGCGTAAATATGACAACTAATACTTTAACAGTTACAAGAAGTATAGGTTCAGTTGCCGCCGCGGCTATTCCTGCTAACGGTATTATAGTTAGAATTGGTACAGCATATGCAGAAGGTACAGATGTAAACGAAGGTTATACAAAGAAAACTGTTGATAAATATAATTATACACAGATTTTTAAAACACCTTTGGAAATGACAAATACAGCAATTCAGTCTTCAATTAGAGGAACTTCAAATGAGTTTATGAGACAACTCAAAAAGAAAGGCGTTGAACACGCTTTTGATATTCAGTACGCTTTCTTATTTGGAGAAAGAATATTATCAGCTAACTCTGACGGTAAACCGAAAAGATATACTGCCGGTCTTATGAGCCAGATAGCAACTAATGTTCAGGTTGACGCTGACGGTACTTTAACTAAAACAGAATTTGAAGCTTGGTTAAATGATATGGCTTTTGCTCACGGAAGCAAGAAAGATGTTTTCGTTGGCGGAATTATATCTCAGGCTATTAATAACTGGTATGATGTTAAAACAACATTTACAAGTTATAAAGACCCGAAACTTGGTGTAGTTGTTAGACAGTATGAAACTCATAAGGGTACTGTGAATATTCATTATTTAAGAGGACTTGACCTCATATATGAACAGGGTACAGCTTTTGCTCTTGATTTACGGGATATAGAAATAGTAACTCTTAACGGAAGAGGAACTACTTTGAAAGGAAACGTTCAGACTGCTGATGAAGATTTAAGAAGAGATTTCTACATCACTGAACAGGGAATTAAAGTAGTAAATGAGAAAAATCACGCTATTCTTAAAGGCGTAACAGCTTGGTCATAACAGACCCTTGTAATAGGGAAGGTTGAAATATACCTTCCCTGCCCCTATAATATAATGGAGGTAAATAAATGAAGAAGTATATATTTGAAAGTAAAACTTATAGAGGACTTAAAGTAGTTCTCAAACCTGCTAAAAGAGTAAGAGTAGGTGATGAGTTTGAAAATAGACCCGGTCTTTCGATAAGATTTCTTGACGGATATTTCGTTACTACTGATAAGAAACTTGCAGAAGTAATACGAGCCGAGATTGTAGGTAATAACAAATACGGCGTAGTAGTTGAAGTTAAAGAAACCAAATCAGAAGAACAGAAAGAAGATAAAAAGTAAATTCAAAAAGGGGACTTCCATAGTCCCCATTTACATTTAAGAGGTTATATATGACGATAACTTTAAGTGATATAATAAACAAAGTCAGGACTAAACTTGTTGAACAATCAACAAGGTTTTTCACTGATGAAATAATAAAAGATAATATTAATATGGTGCTCGGAGAAGTGGCAGAGGATACAGGTTGTAATGTCATTGTAGTAAAAATTAAAATGAAAGTCGATACCGACGGTATTAATCTCCCGCCTGATATTATAGAACCTGCTGACTTTTTTGTCAATGACCAAAAATATAAGAGAATATCTTTTAAAGATATAGACCTTTATAAAGGTGATGATTATAGGTTTAAACCTGATTTTGTTTATTATATTAGAAATCACAAGTTAATAACTCTCGGCGGATTAAAACTTAATGACGAACTTACATTATATTATAAAAAATATTTTGATGAGCTTGTTAATATGACAGATGAGTTGCCGCAAGAGTTTTGTAATATGAATTTTTTAAATATGTTAGTATATGGGACTTGTGCTTTATTGAAAGAAATGGACGAAGATTATCAAACGGCTCAATATTATAGAAACATATACGCATATAAGAAAAATATGATTGAGAAGAATGTTAAGAGAAGAGAAAGAGGAAGTATGCGATGGAAAACTCTCGGATATGATGAGAACAATCTAAAAGTATTGTATGGTGGCGATAGAATAAACAGGGAGACTAACGAGTTCTAATGGGTACGGTAACTATACCATTTACTAATCCCGGAAATTACTGGTCATCAAAATGTGATTTTTTTGACGGGACGGTTGCTAATCAAGAAGATAATGTATATCTGTTAAATCACTGGCGGTTTAATGAGAATTTGGCTTCTACGAGTACCGCATTGGATTGGTGTTCGTCCGACGCTACATATAATCACGGGACAGTTTATGGAAGTATATCCAGAAATAATAATAGTAAATATGATGAAGGATATTATATAAATGACCACGAAAATTATCTTAATCGGGTAGAAATTGATATAAATACATTTCCTAATAACGGCGATTTTTCATTTTTTGCTTGGATAAAAAGGTCAGATGACAGTTCGGGAGCGGTTAATGTTATTGCTTCGCAGTCAGGAAGTTCTTCTACAAAAAGCTGGGCATTTTATCAATATAATGATAAATTATATTTTCTTTCTTGTAATTCTGGGACAAATTATTTTTATAGTGTAAATTTTCCAGAAGATACATTTTGGCATTTAGTGGGATTTTGGCTTAATATTAATACTCCAGAACTTAAAATATATGTTGATGGAAATATTACTGCATTTACTACGATAGAAAACCCTGATAACCCAAGTGATTATTTTACAATTGGAAATCACCCCAATCATTTTGGCGATACTACTCGACGCAATTTTAGAGGAACTATTGATAATCCGAAAATATATTCAGGCGAATTATCGAGCACAGATATTACTAATATGTATAATGCCACCGACCAATTTTATAAAACATCAAATAGTTCTGCAATACACAGAGTTGTCAATACTACAAATTTCTTAACGGAAGCTGTTGGAAAATACACTTCTTTTAATGTCGTATATGGGGATAAGAACAATGGGACACCGAAGTTTTCCATATCAACCGATGGCACTAATTTTTATTATTGGAATGGTTCTGCTTGGACACTAAGCACTAACAATAGTGATAGTTCACAAGCAAGTACGGAAGCAGATATTGATGCAAATATAAGTAGTTTTGACACTAATGATAGTGATGAACTTTATATTAATACTTTTCTTGAAACAGATGGTAATCATTTGACACAGATAGATAGTATCAGTTTGGATTATGGTGCTTCTACTACCCATAATAATGGTTTACAGTTTACAATAAATATACCACAGACCATAAGCAAAGGGTTACAATTTCAAGCTCTTATAGCCGATACGGTAAATAAAGGTATTCAATTTAATATGAAGCCTTATGATACGAATGAAAATAGAGGAGTTGAGTTTAATATTGCACCATATGCTGGACAGAGATATACAGCTGTTCAGTTTAATGTAGCACCGTTTACTGAGTTTACTCACAAAGGTGTTCAATTTAAAGTGGTTGAAAGTGAGACTATTGGAAATAGAGGAGTACAATTTAGAGTCGAAGATTACCCCGAAACAGTTAATAAAGGCTTGCAATTTAATTTAGACTTATACGAAGAGACTGTAAATAAAGGCTTGCAATTTAACGGGCTTTTACCTATAATAGAAAATAGAGGGTTGGAATTTAATATAACCGGACACGAAGAAACCATTAATAAAGGTATTCAATTTAATATGAAGCCTTTCAATGGTCAAGATAATAGGGGTGTTCAATTTAATTTATATCAACCCGAAGTAGATTACACTGCTAAAAGAGGAATACAGTTTAGAGCCGGTGTAAAAGACAGTGCTTGGGTACATAAAGGTCTTATGTTTAGAGTGCTGGCGAGAATTGCGAAAGCTGTCGGAATACAGTTTACAGGCTCACAAACGACTACTAATAATAGAGGTATTTCTTTCAAAGTTATTGGTGGGAAAAGTACAGGCATAAAATTTTATGTAAAAGTTAAATGGAAATATATCGACAGGTTAATAAGTGATACTGTCGAGTGGATAAAATTAAAATAATTAGGAGGATAGAAGTATGGCTTTGATAGTTTCTTTGACAAGTGGTGGTGCTGATATCGGTACAACACCTATTGATTTAGGGGATATTGCCGTTGGAGCTGACAGTACGAAAGATATTTATATTAGACATGATTATACTAATAAAATTACCGATGTTACTTTGTTTTTCGGACAGAAGACAGGTACTTATTCAGGTGATTTTGATGCCGCTACCGATTGGGCGGAAGTGGTAGGTTGGGGTGATAACGCTTCAACTGATGGTATGTTTTTATCACAGGACAATGGTTCTACTTTTACACAGCTTAAAACCGGCAGTCTTGATGCACAAGCTAATGGTGTATTGGTAAGTAATACTGCTACTGTCGGAGAGATAGCGGCTGGTGAAGAAAGTCATCAACAGATTAAATGTCATATTCCGAGCGGTGAAGATACCGGAGGCGTGAGACAGCTTGATATTAATGTTTATTACCTTTATACTTCTTAACTTTTTACATTTGTTAAACGGGTAATTAAATGGCTACCGTTGATAAGACTTATAATTTGGATTATGGGACTATTGTTAACAAAACGAATTATTTAGATTATATATCAAGTTTTAAGACAATAGTCCATAAATCTAAAAGAGAAACTCTTGAAATTGGAAAGGATATTTATTTTGCTGTTTTAAATGATAGTGGTATTATAGGGTCAGAATATCCTAAATGGTGTAATACGGCATTAATATCCAATACTGTTATTTATGCAGGAGAAAGTACCACAAATCACGACTGTGACGCGGTATGTAATACTTTCAATATAAGAAAAGCAGATTATGGTTCTGTAAAAGGAGCATTATACGGTAATAATTATTTTGCTACAAACATAGGTTCTGACCAATATGGAATAGTTCCTACATTTTTAAGACAAACTTATGATACAGATAAATTTTACCGTACGAAAGAAGAAACTTTCATGTTTGCTTTTAGAGCAAATAATTATCAAGAAAATACGAATAGAATAAATTCTACAATTTTTACAAGTAAAGGATTGTCAATATCTTTATTTTTGTATGATGAGAATAGTGGATATATAGTTATAAATGGCGGTATTTTTAAAGATGATAATCCTAATCAAGCAATAGGAGTTGTTCAAAACGCAACTGCCCATTTTTATGCTGACAATTTTATATTTGTTATGGTTAGCTTGAAAATAGAAGAAATGTTTAACGGGCAAATATATACAAAGTGGACTTGTTATATAAATGGCTCTGTTGCTAAAACAGGTAATTTTGTTGATAATAATGGAAATGCAATAAGAGATTATAATTTTGACGAAGTTTATTTTCCGGTTTATGGGACGATAACGAATGATGACCATTTAATAGCATATTATATGGGATATGAATATGGAAATTCGGATATATCGAATGCAAGATTATCAATGAAAGATTTATTCATTGCAACACCGGCTCATGTGAAAAGATTTTACGATGAAGATGAAGCACAGTATATATTTAAAAATTATATAATTGGCAATTCCGGTGGTAGAAATGTTATAGATTCTTTATTTTATAGTAAGCTTGAATATTTTGATTATAAATTTGATACTGACGATATGAAAGGATTAACGGGTATTTCTAATATTACTCCAATATATGAAGATGATAATTTTGAAATACGATATCAAATAAGTGCGGATAATGGTCAAACTTTTCATTATTTTAATGGTTCTAATTGGTTACAAACGGCAGATACATCGGGTACGGATACGACAACAGTAGAAGATTTTAATAATAACATTGCGTCTTTTAATATAGGTAATGACCCGAAATTGGTATTACGAACTTTTATATATAATCCAAAAGAAATATATTGTATTAATTTTCACGGATTTGAAACAACATTTATTTATTCAGATAGTGGTG
>Ga0136651_10002183_pt1 | contig 10733 bp, 8 predicted proteins | sample Mar14236cmmetaG_FD_94867 | JGI IMG/M metagenome (GOLD analysis project Ga0136651, IMG submission 94867) | Marine hydrothermal vent microbial communities from Guaymas Basin, Gulf of California to study Microbial Dark Matter (Phase II) - Marker... ...
TCACTTTTTTACTCTTCAACTAAATTCACAATTCACTTTTTTTTTATTCAAAGAACCTTGTCAAGAAATAATTTTTTTTTTTATCAGGGATCGGCTAAAAAGCCGATCCCTTCAAAATTTAATTAATTATTTGCTGTGACAACATAGTATTTTTGAGCACCGGCAGCTTCACCGTAAGTACCTGATGTATTACCAGTTTCTTCTAATGTCCAACCAGCTGGGAATGCTGCGTAAGGATCAGCACTGCTGTAAACATTATAAGTTAAGCCAGCTTCAACAGTCCAGGTAACTTCTACATCATCTCTGGTATTAGTTACTGTAATAGCGACTCCGGTTGGAGGATCAGGTTGACCGCCTGTGCAAGTTACGGTTAATTCGTAGGCGTTTCCTTCCCATTGGCCGCAGGGCCAGTTGTAATAATCACTCGGTCCAACCCAGATAATGTAATTACCACTTGGTCCTGGAGTATCGATTACAAGTTGACCAGGTGTACAACGAGCACCGGTTGTATATTGATAGAATGCAGTTGCGGGACAGGTAATTGTTCCCCAGCCGCCGCTGTCTTCAACCATTCCCATAACCCAGGAAATATCGGAATAGATATCCAAGGTTATGGTAGAACCAGCTTCCAGATAAATATCATACCAGTCAGTATCTCTGGTACCGCCATCTGCCCACATATTTCCGCAGACAGTAGTATTACATTGGAGCGGAGTAAAGTATTCTGTTCCAGCCGGCATATTACAGCCGCCGTTCACATCCGTACCGCAAGGTTCTCCTTCGTTATCCACACAATCTACGCAGGGAACTGCACAAGGATCATCTGCACATACTGCTGGACTTGCATGGAAAGCATTCCAGGCTTCAGCACAATCTGCAGGAAGGACACCATCTGTACATGTCGGATTCAGAGGATCCGTATAATCACAGCAAGCTCCAAATTCAAAGCATTCAAAGAAATCTACCTGATAAGGACCACTGTAAGAACTAAAACCTTCGACCACACCATAGTAAGTTCCGGGAGTTAAAGAATAACAATCTATTGTCGAAAGAGTACCGCTAAATCCTGAACAATTATCATCATTAGAGGTAATTTCAGTAACGCAGTCATCAGCAATCAATCTGATGTAAGTATCAAAAGTACTTCCTGCATTACAGGTAGTCATGGTATAATCACCGGCGTGATCGATTGTCCATTCATACCAGACATCAGGAGAAGCATTCCCGATCGTATCGGTGAATAAACTGGAGTCATCGGAATGTGAATATGGTAATGGACCTACAATATACGGATTGGAGCAGGCATCACCTTGAGCATAAGTAAATCCTGTTCCGATAAGAGGAATATTGGTTGTAAGCCTTCCTACATCATGTGTAATAACTAAATCAGCAGATTTTGCTCCATCTGTAGTCGGACAGAATCTGACCTCGATTGTAGCATTGGGCGGAAGAGCACATGGAGCAGGATTGTTCTGGATTTGGAATTCACCAGGATTAGCGCCACCGAGAGCAATATTTGAAACATTGATCGTTCCGGTACCACCATTACTGAGAGTAAAGGTTATCCAGCCTGAACAACTTCCTGTATTAACTGTCCCGTAATCATATGAAGATGGAGCTGCAATTAATACAGGTACAGTTGCAGTAAAACCAAATCTTGTCTGAGGTCTTTCTTCCGGATTTGTTTCCCAGGGATCAGAACAACCGGCAGTATTATCATTATAAGCCTGGGAATGCATACCTGTATAAACATCATAATAAACTGTTGAGTTAGAAGTATAAGAGTCATTATCAAAGCATACTTCTACCACGATATTACTTGTTCCATCCCAGGTAAAGGAAGTAGTAATGTCATTCCAGCCGGCAGCAGCAGTCCAGGTTCCGGAATATTGATTGGTCAATGTAGCTACTGACCAACCAGCAGGCATTGTTGTTTCAGTTGTATGACCCATACTGAGATTGAAGCCATTCATGACCTGAGTAGAAGCAGCACCAACATTAAAGCCGACGCTGTTAATTAGTCCGGCAGAGAGACCGGCTGCACTAAGTTCAGCAGCAGTATACAACATCTGGTTCCTGCCATCATGATAATATGTTCCAAAAGGCGTGATGTCAGTATCGTAAGCACCTGATAAACTTGCACCGGCTCCAACCGTAGCATAAGCTCTGTCGATTTCCGGTCTGGGATTATACGCTTCGGGACCATAAGGTCTTGGAGGAGCTTTTGTTTCTTTCTGGATTTCCTTTACATTACCTGTTGATAATCCAATATCTTTGGCAGAAAGGCTGAAAACAAAAAGCACCACAAATAAAATAAGAATCAATTTTTTCATAATTTTCTCCTTTGAATTTTTTTTCTTTTCTTTAATACATTTAATTTCGACATTAACGATTTAACAAATGAATTGCGATAGTAACGATCAAACTTGTTTTAATTTCGACATTAACATTCTCATCATAAAATCATAACCTAACTTTTTTTAAATCACTTATACACTTTTCAATGACCGGAACGAATTGATTCTACATTCGCTCATTGCCAATAACTTTTAAATCCCTAAATCCTGTCAAATACTTTTTTATAAAAACTTTTGTTTTTATTATTTCAGCTCAGATAACTCTTTATATAAATTGATTTTCAGAATTATCAATAATTTACATTTCCTGCTTCATTGATAAACCATCGAATTTATTCGATGGAGAAACTTAACAAATCGACTTTTGTCGGTGATCTTCCGAATAAATTCGGATTTGCTTATTGATTTTATTGCCATTCAATGAATTGAATGGTTTGAACAGCAATGACGATCTTATCTCACCTGAACTTGAATTTTAGAAAACAAGAAGAGTTATCAGTGAATTATTCTTCTGAAACGAATTGCGAAATGTTAGTTAGTAAACATTTTCCACTTCAATTTCAGAGGGTAACTTAATGTATCGGAATTTCAAAATTAGCCACAGAGATCACAGAGATTTTTTATTTTGCATTTCAATTTTCTGAATTCCCGTTTCCTTTTCCTGTTTCCAATTATATTTTTGATCAATTTACAAAGTTATGTTCTTAAAAAGAAGCAAGATAGAATTGGCATTGATTGACTTCGATGAGATTGTTGTTTTAAATTGAAAATCAACAGAAACTCTGTAACGGAAAAAATATGAATAGCCACGAGATAAATCTCGTGGCTATTCAGCTGTGATGCAAAGTACTGGAATTATGATTCTTTATCCTGAGGAATTTTATCGACTAAAATAAAGTGGGAAATGTCAGTTAATAATTTATCAATCTGTTATGGCAATGATGGAAATTCCTGTTTCTGTCATTTTCAGGATAGTAGAAATATCTTTTTTCTGAATTCCGGAAATTTTCTGATTCCATTCAGGATGTAAAATAATCCCTTTTTAAAACTAAAAAAGAATACATTTGAGACAAAAAAGAGTTGGTTAAGTGTTTATAGTTATTCGTTTTCCTGAGCAGTTTTCAAATGTTCATAAGCTCTATTCTTTTGAGAACTCCAGATGGAGATGGATTTTTCAAAATATTCTATGGCTTTCGGATATTCCTTCTTTAATAAATAATGATAGCCTATCTGACCATATTTATCCGCGATCTGCTGGTTATTTTTTAGATAGAAATTATTAAAGACAATGTTATCATATTTCTGCATAACATCCTCGGTTGCACCTATTTCCACTAATTTTTTCAGAACTTCGACAAGTTCAGGCATCTCGGAATAAATACGGATAGCCCGTTTAATGCTGCCGAGATAAAATGATTTTAAATTATGCAGGACTAAACCTTTCTCAATGTTTTCCACAGCTTCATCAAATTCATTTAATCCCCACAAAAAATCACCCAGATCAAAATATGCGTATTTTGGATAAGGATGCAGTTCTATCGCTTTTTGAAATGCCTTTTTTGCTTCTTCGATGTTAAAACCCTTGTAAACCTGAGCCAGATTCAGATAAACAAGATAATCTTCCTTTGGATCTTTATCGAGAGCAGTTTTCAGAGAATTGATGGCTTTCTCTTTTTCACCCAATTTTGCATAAGAAATTCCTAAATTGATATAAGGTTCACAGAAATCCGGTGATAATTCAATTGCTTTCCGGAAGTTAGGGATCGCTCGAGAGAGGTCATTTGCCCGGTAATACTGCATGGCAACATTGTACAGATTTCCAGCTTCTGCTGATTTACCTGATTCTTTTTGTTCCATAAATTTTTCGGATCTGGTCTCTCCCAGAAAAATGACCAGGAAGAGAAGACAGATCACGAGAAACAGAGCGCTCGTAATAATTTTGGATTCTGTCGTGATAACTATGGGATCTGTCGTATTAGCTACGGGATCTGCTGGTATTTTATTTTTTTTATTTTTCATGATGCAGGATAAAGACAACTCTTTTCTTTTGTTTTTTTAATTTATTGAACATGGTCACCGCGTTTTTATTTTTCAGGATCAGAACCTGCACACATCTTTTCTTAATATCATTAATATAGAACTGCATTTCCTCCTTTTTGGGAAAACCACCACCGCCTTTTCCTGTTTCTCCGCTACCAATTAATAAAATATCATTAGTATGACTATTTATAATTTCCAGATCTCTGGTCTGAAAAAAAGTCTTTTTATCCACGATCCTGAACAAACCATTCTCGAAAAACATAATATCGAAATAAGGGATGGGAATTCCTTTATAAATAGTCAGATTTGGGGAGTTATAGACAATATTCTTCCTGCTGAAAATACCGAATGAGATAAGTTGAGCAAGAACTAACAACAATAAAAAATATTTCACAATTTTAGATCTTGAAAAATGGAAAAAGAGAAAAAATATCACAAAAACGAGTAAACTGATATAAATGGAATTTATGCGGACATTTTTCTCTGTTAAGACCGAGCTGAAAAAAAGGAATAGAATCGTGAACACCAGTTCCAGAAATAATAGCGAAACAGGATTCTTGAAATAATCCTTGATCTTCCGATAGCGGAAATGCCATCCGTGTTTGATGATCTTCCCATTTTCATAAATGAAAAAGACAAAGATCAAACCGATCACTGCTCCCAGCATATCTTTAACGATATCACTTATATCGAATACCCGGTTCGTCATCTTCATTTGAAATGATTCATCCAGAGTAGAAATCAGTGTTGCTGCCAGAAATGTATAAAGGATGATCCTGACAGGAGAGTTCTTCCGATAACTTAAATAACGGAACATCAGATAGGAGAAGATCGTATAAGCGATATAATGCCAGTTGCTCTGGATATCAAATAATGAATTTCCCATATAAAAGTCTGAAATCTGCTGTCCGATAAATATTATAAAAAAAATAAACAGCAATGCTGAAATTCGTAATCGATTGAGTTTTTTTATGGTCAGGGAAATGATCAGGATTACAAAAGTAATTACAGCAACCGGTACAATTTGAATTTCAAATCCGGCTAAATTATATGAAAATTGAGAGATTTTTCTGATCAAAGGCTGCAGATAATATTGGCACATAATAAAAGGACCATTGAAGATGATCAGGATGTAAACGATCAACTGGTTTCTTGGTGAGAATAAAAATCCCTTCAAAAATGCTCCTTTATTTTCTCTTAAATGAATCCTGCAAAATAGAATTGGAAACCGCTAAAGCGATTAAGTTTTTGTTTTGGTCACACTTTTCCCCGCAGTTAAAACTGTGGGCTAATGATGCATCAGGCAAACAATTAGCCCACGATTCTGTTGTGGGAAATAAGTTTAGTTAATCTTTTAATATTGGGAAATCAGCTTTTTTCCATCCTTCAAAACCATTCTTCATAATATAGATGTTCTCAAAATCCAGTTCTCTCATCAATTTCAGAGTATCCATACTGCGTGTATCTGTTTTGCAGTAAACAAGGTAAATATTTTTTTTATCCAGCATCTGCATAAATTGATAAAAAGAAGAGGAATAATAATCAATATTTACTGCATTTTCAAGATGACCCTCAGCATATTCTTTTGGAGTGCGAACATCGAGGATCATGAAATTTTCAATGCTTGCATTTTTCTTTATTAATTTGTAAGCATCTGTGGGATAAATGATTCGGGAGAATTTTCCATCCTTTATTTCCGGTTTATCTTTGATCATATTTGCTAATATCTTCAGTTTGGAGATGTTGTTTTTGGGATCATTTGCAATAACTGTGATGTCGATATTAATACTCACTGCAAAATAATGAGGATTTAGTGTTAATTCAATTTTCCCTGATCTGCCCGGTTTTACGATTTCATCATAATTCGCTACTGTCAAACCTCTTCTTCTGATTTTTATGCTTCTTATGATCAAATCTCTTTTTCCCTTATTTTCAAATTCAAAATTGACATTTATGGTATCATTCATATTGATCGTGCCGATATTTTTTTTGGTTTCGAAAAAATGGATTTGCGGAGCATTTTCCAATTCCATCGGTGTTAATAAAGAAAAATCTTCTACCACATCAGCATTAAGGGTGATACTACCTCTTTTTTCATTTGATGATCTCTTTGTTTTCAGTTTTAGCGTTTCTCCCAATAATCCATACTCATTCTTTTTGGAAATGTCAAAAGTAATGATCATGTTTTCTTTCTGTCTGGGTTGAATGATCATGGAATTAAGGTCTATCTGGATATAAGGAGGTATATCTTCAAACAAAATTTCAACTGGTTCCGGATTTGAATTCTGGATTTTTAAAGTATCGATCAGAATATCAGTATCTTTAACTTTCCCAAAATCAATTCTATTTTTTTCTATCTTTAAATCTCCAATTTTCCTTCTCAATTTACCGGGAGTCGGGATCACATTTCCTTTAATTCTTATTTGATATTTTTTATCATTTTCTTTTGTCTCATTAGTCGTAACAGTAATTGCCTTATTAAACTTTCCCGGACGATTATCTGATTTATAACTAACTTTGATAAAACCGGTACCACCCGGTGCGATTTCTTCAGTTGACCAACTGGGAGTTGTGCAACCTCAACCGGCTTTGACTTTTATAAGTTTTAAAGGTTCGTCCCCGGTGTTAGTAAAATTAAAATCAATTTCATAGGGACCTTCATCCTCTTTAATATCACCAAATTCATGCGTCATGGTATCAAATTCGATTTTTGGTTGAGCAAAAAGAGAATAAATAACGAACAGCATTAATACAACTAATCCAATTTTTTTCATAATTCCACCTTTTTTTACCGCAGATTTTCGCGGATAAATACTGATAAAAAAATCAGTTAAATCCGTAAAATCAGCGACATATTTTTTTATTTTAATCCGATATATCAAGATAATTTAAAAAATGTTCATAACAAACATAATCATAATGCAGCCTGTGTCTGGGATCAAAAGATCTATTTTTGGAATCTCTTAATTCCAGGTGAAGATGTGAAGGTTTCCCGCTGTTCCTGATATTTCCGGTTAGACCTGTTAAACCAACTTTGGTGTTACCATTTACGACCTGTCCCAAACTTACATTAACTTCGTTTAAATGGGCATAAACACTTTCAATACCTTCCGGATATAAGATCCTGACAACTTTTCCATATTCAACCTTCACAGAATCGATTTCACCATTTTGTTTTTTACATTCAACCTGAACCATATAATGAGGATTATCACTCACTTCCGTTACAATTCCATATTTCGCGAGAGGAAAAACCGGTGTATTTTCCGGAACATAAAGATCTATTCCTTCATGAATTCTACGGCGCTTTTTTGTGCCCCGAAGAGTTCCGTAATGATCTGCCCAGCTATTTCTGATGTATTTCTTAATTAATTCCTTTAATGATAAACCGTCGTTAAAGGGAGATTTCAGATTTGCGGAATCATCCACAAATTGAGGAGTAAAGACAATTAAATTTTCTTTAATAGATTTGGGAGATAAAGCGATCAAAGTATCGGACTCAAAGGTAACGATCGTAATATTATCGATCTTTTTCCGTAAATACTTAATGATAAATGAATCGATAACAACAATTACTACTAATAAAGTAATGACCAAAACCTTGATCAAAACCGCAACTTTCAACCTCATTCCATATCTCCCGTGCAAAATTTTTAAGGGTTGGAAAAATTGGCAATGAATTTGTGTTGAAATTTAAACTCTTTTTTTTATGGACAAAAAAACAAAATTAAAAAAATTTCTCCAAAATTGAAAAAGTGAGAATGATGGGAAGAAAAAAAAACATAAAACAGTATTCACCTTTAACAAATCTGATTTTATACGGTTTATTGCTGATAGTTACACCTTTTTTATTACTTCAGAACTATTTACAATCAGCTATTGGTATGCTTTCAGAGTTTTCCCTTGAAATATCAGGATTTGCAATACCATATATTGTTCTTATGGCGATCATTGTTGTCAGCACTCTTATTTTTAAGAATCGAAAGCAGTTAACAAAATTCAGGATCATTTCGTTTCTCATCGTTATTTCCCTGATGATCATCGGACAAAAATCAACGGATTTCTATTTTCATCACAATTTTTATGATCTGCAGCATAACTGGCATTATTTTGCTTATGGTATTTTTTCTTTTATTGCTTATCGTTTTTTTAAAAAAAAAGGGAAACCTCCTGAAAAAATCATTTTATTCACTTTTTTATCTGCGATTCTCATATCAACTTTCGACGAATTTATCCAGATCCATATTTCCAACCGTATTTTTGATATTTGTGATATTGGAAAAGATGTCTGGGGAACTGTTATCGGATTGATTTTAATTTTCTTTGTGATTGAAGAGGGAAAAATCATTAAGAAAGGTTGGAAGATCAGGAGAAAAAAGATTAGAGACTATTTTAGAAATCCATTTTCCATACTTTTTCTCGAACTTGTTTTTGCTTATTTATTAATTTCCATCAGTTCCGTACTCACAGAAATAAACTATTCTCATATTGCAGTCTTGTTTAGTTTAGGAACATTTATTCTTTTCTTTTCAATTCTACATTTATCGAGGATAAAAATTTTCAGGATCGTTTTTATTATTCTATTAATTTCCATTATTACAATACAAGGATATTTCTATTTTAAATATAAGAATAAGAACATTGTTTATAATTCTTTCGGACTAACAGTCTATAAAGGAATTCCTTTACCTTTTTTTGATATTATGATCTTTGAAAACGGTTTTTTCAGGTTTGTTGATAAAAAACATGTTTTTAATAAGAGAGATATAAATACAATAGGCAGCTATACATCGGATATTTTGTTGATTGGAGCTGGCAAATATGGAAAAGGGGGAAAAGGATTTCCTGAAGATTTAATAACTCAGTTTATTTTTAACAAAGAAAAGAAGAATGTTATTCAAATAATAATTTTGAGCACACCGGAAGCGTGCGTTAAATTCAATCAACTGAAAAAAGAAGGATATAATGTTGTTTTTATCATCCACAATACCTGTTAAAAAAAAAAATCCGGAAGAAAAAATTGTTCGCAATTCTTTTTTAACGATCTGGGGATTATTAATAATTTTTGGAATCTTCTCGATCATTAATCCTCTCTGGTTGCAAAACTTATCAGAAGAAGGGAAAAAAACCGAAGCAATAAATTACAAAAATTATGGTGATAATTATCTTAAGAATAAAAAATATCAAGCTGCGATAGTTAATTACAAAAAAGCCTTAAAAATACAACCCGATCTAAACAGTGCGCTGGGAAATCTCGGTATCACTTACAGCCAGATGAAAAAGTATGATAAAGCAATCCTGACCTTTAAAAAGCTTTTAAAAAAAAATCCGAAACATGCTTCCACGATTTATTTTAATCTTGCTGAACAATATAAAAAAAAAGGCAACCTTGATCTAGCAATCAAATATTACAATATTTCAGCCGAATCAGATCCTTTCCCGATGTATTCGTATCGATACCTGGGAAATTTATTCTTACAAAATAATCAACTTGATGATGCCATTGATGCATTCCAAAAATCGATAGATAATAGTCTTACCTTGAACAATTCATATTTTGGTTCTTTAAAAAGAGAAAAAGAACTTTATCTGGATAAACCTGAATTTTTAGAAATAATACTCTCCTTATCAAAAGAAAATGAACCGAATGCTGAGAAAAGATTTGATAACAATATTTTTGAAGAAATGCTGAAAAAAGATAAAGAAATCGCAAAAGCACATAATTTTTTAGGTTATGCCTACAGCATGAAAAAAGATTTTCCACAGGCGACAGCACATTATCAAAAAGCACTTGAAATCTGGCCCGAATTCGAGGATGCCAGGAAAAATCTCGAAAAAATAAGATCATATCAAAATCTGAAATTGGAAAAAGAATAAAAAAGTATTTTTTATTTTTTCCGTATTTCTCACTTTCTTCATGTTAAAACTTACTTGCTGAAATAAGTTAGCGATTTTTTAGACAAAATTATTGACATGAAAAACGCAATTTTTTCTTTTGTCGTTCCGGTAAATATTTGGTCCAGTAACTCAGTGGTAGAGTATCTGCCTTTTAAGCAGAGAGTCGATGGTTCAAGTCCATCCTGGATCACTTTTGCCCCGTTCGTCTAGTGGACTAGGACTCAGGATTTTCATTCCTGCAACAGGGGTTCAATTCCCCTACGGGGTATTAATACATCTACGATGTATTTTTTTTTTAAAAGTTGCTGATAATTATCAGCAACTTTTATTTTAGAAAATCACAAACATACCCCCAAAATTTGTAGAAATAAGAATTCTAACTTTATGAATCGAAAGAATATAAGAAGATTAATTGCCTTGAAAATTACTGTTCAAAGA
>Ga0136651_10002186_pt1 | contig 10728 bp, 8 predicted proteins | sample Mar14236cmmetaG_FD_94867 | JGI IMG/M metagenome (GOLD analysis project Ga0136651, IMG submission 94867) | Marine hydrothermal vent microbial communities from Guaymas Basin, Gulf of California to study Microbial Dark Matter (Phase II) - Marker... ...
AATTTGCCAAACTGCCGGAAGTTGTAAATATTCAGAGATGTATTTAATATTTATATTTTCTTTAGCTTTGAAAGTCGGGTAAACTGGAGATAAATACAAACCATCATATCTTTCATCAATTAAAGCTATTGCACCTTCCCAGCCTTTAACTTTGCTTAGGACTATATGATCTTTATGCAATTTGTGGAATACTTTATATGAAGTGTTACCATCTTGTATCCCACGAACAAAAAGACCTTTACCAAAGCCATAAACACCTGCAAAATTATATTCTTTGAAAACATCAACTTTTTCTGCATCTATATCCAATTCTAAAGCCTTCGATAATGATTTAGTAGAATATTTATTTTTACATTTTTCAAAAAAGGAAAATCTGAGATTCTTAATATCCCTTTCTTGAATTTCAATCAATTCTTTGATCTTCTTTATATTATCTTCTACTTTTTTTAATTTTGCAACTATCCGCTTTTGTTCTTCAAGTGGTGGAAGTGGGATTTCGAGCGAAAGAATATGTTTAGGTTTTATTTCAGTTTTAATACCACCAGGTAAATTATCTTTTAGAATATTTTGAAAGATATTACTTTTAAAATAATACCACATAAATATTATATCACATTTATTTTCTTTTGGATAATATGCTGAATAATGAATTGTTGCTGCAATTTCTTGAGGGTAATTATTAAGTGAAATCGCACCTTTAGAAGCGTTAATACCAGAAATAACCAAATCCTTTGGTAAAATTTTGATTAATTTAGTATTTGATTTTCCATCTTCTCTTAAATAGATTTTCCCTGTATTAAATTCAATTTTGGAAACGATAGGGATTTCTCCAGATAATACTTTTACTTCGTTAGGTTTTCCATTTCGCGAATCAAGATAATTATTAAGTTTTTGAATATTCCAACTACTCTTCATCTTCACCAATCTTCTTTTGTTCGTTAACATAAGTTTCTTCGGATTTCTTTTTAAGAGTTTTCAGATAATTGTTTTCATTCAGGATTTCAGTCTGGTATTTTGCAACAGCTTTTAGTTTTAGGAATCGTTCTTCTTTGCCAATATTTTCACGGATCATATCAGCATTCATACTTTCCAAATTGGAAAGAACAGCAAGTTCATTTATGCTGGCAATATCACGAATATTCATTTTCTTTTCTGCCAGTTTTGGATTGGCATTTCTCCAATCTTTGGCAGTGCAACCGAAAAGAGCAACATTCAAAATATCTGCTTCTTCTGCATAGATCAGCCATTGTTTATCAGTTTCATAATTAGTTTTCGGCAAAATGTAATTCTTAACTGCATCTGTTTGAATCAGATAATTTGTTTTGCTCAGAAGTCTTTTTACATTCCATTCCAGATTATATTGGTTTGTTTCAATCTCTTTTATGCGTTGATAATCTTTGATCAGATAAAGTTTGAAAGTCGGGCTAATCCAGGAAGCAAATTCAAAGGCAATATCTTTGTGAGCGTAAGTTCCGCCGTAGCGTCCAGCTTTGGAATTTATACCAATTGCATTTGTTGTTTCAATCCATTTTTTGGGAGTGAGAGTAAAACTGTTTGAGCCAGCTTCATTTTTAAAGGCATCGAATTCGATGCTATTAAAATTCGGATTATGAAGTTGTTCCCAAAGACCCAGAAATTCAATTGTGCTCCTTGTTCTCATCCAGTTTTGAATAATATAATTTGTTCTTTGCGGATCTCTGAATTTTGCCATATCGGTAAGAGAAATAAATTCTTCTTCCTTTTCGGAATACAGAACAATTTCCAATTCATTAACTTTTAATTTTGTTTTACTCACTTTATTTTCCTATTGTTTCATTAATTTCATTCATCAATTCCAGTATTTCATTTTCTCTTTTAAGAATTGATGAAACAAGTTCTTTTGGCTCTTTATACTCAAATTCATTCTTTCTGTTTGGATTTTTAATATCGAGATTTACAGTAACATTGCCGTTCTTATCTTTTCCGACAATATCTTCAATCTTTACATTCCACGCAAATTCCGTTTCCTTTCTATCGTACCACCATTCTTTTACAGGTTCGAGTTCTCTGCTTTGCAAAGGTTTGGTTTTGCTGTATTTTTTTCTGTCATCAGGAACAGCGATTTCATAAAACCAAATATTTTCTGTGGGTTTGCCGTGTTCAAAGAATAATACATTGGAAGGAATGTCAGTGTAAGGAGCAAAAACTCCGTCACCGAATCGAATAATTGTATGCAGATTGAAATTATCAATCAAATGTTTTTTGATGCGAGCGGCAACACCATCGGCAAATAAAGTTCCGTTTGGAACAACAACCGCAGCTCTACCACCTTTTTGGTTTATTTTTTTTCTTCTCAGTTTTCTCATTATTAATTGCAGAAATAAAAGTGCTGTTTCGGATGTTCGTTTATCTTTAGGAAAATTATTCAAAATTCCTTTTTCTTCCTCTCCGCCAAAAGGTGGATTTGTTATGATTATATCAACTCTTTCATTGTCTCCGATCTCTTGCAAACGGAATCTTAATGAATTCAAAGGATCAATTTGCGGAAATTTAAGTCCGTGTAAAAGCAGATTCATTTGACTGAGTAAATAAGGAAGAGATTTTGCTTCTCCACCAAAAATAGAATCCTTTTGCAAAATATCTTTCTGCTCAATCGTTTGAGCTTGCTTTTTCAAATGCTCAAAAGAAGCTACCAGAAAACCACCTGTTCCGCAAGCAGGATCTAAAACAGTTTCACCAATTTTAGGATTAATTACATCCACCATAAATTGAACAACAGGTCGAGGAGTGTAAAATTCTCCCGCATCCCCCGAAGCATCTCTCATTTCTTTTAAAATACTTTCATAAAGATGTGAAAGAGTAAAAATCTCTTCAGTTGAAGTGAAATGAATTTCATCAATTTTATTCACAACATCTCGGAGTAAATAACCGTTTATCATTCGATTATTCACACCTTTAAAAACTGTTGCAATTACATCTTTCCTACTTTTCCCAGATTCACTTTGTAAACTTCGCAAATAATAGAAAAGACCTGATTTTTCTGTTCCATCAGGTAAGAATGCTTTTTCATTATTGATAAATGCGAGCAGGTCATCACCTGTTAAATTTTGATCTTTTGCCCAATCTCTCCATCTATAAGGTGCTTCAATAATCGGGTTGTATTTTTCATTATTCAATAATGCTTCGGTTTCCAAAATTTGTTCGTTATCATCCAGAAATTTTAGAAACATTATCCAAGTTAGAATCGGAAGTCTGTCAGAATCCCCATTCAAACCTTTGTCTTTTCTCATTATTTTTCTACAGGATTTTACAATTCCCGAAAGTCTTTGTGCTGTTGTTATTTTTTTCGTTACTTTTGCCATTTATTTTCTCACTTGTTTCTATGCTACATAAAGATACTTTTTAATATCTTCCAGTGCTTTATTGAATTTATCGATTCCGCCGAATTCTTTTACAATCTCTATAATATTTCCCTTTTGAGAAATGGGGTCAACTTGAAGAATAGCAGGAGTTAATTCTGATAAACCAAATTCAACATATTTGTTTATTATCAAATCGATTATAGCTTTTGCTTTTTCTGAATATTCAGAAAAAATATCAGGTTTTTTCTTTTCCAATAATTTTGCTCGCTGTTTTCTGGTTAATGGTTTCAAATTATAAGCAACAAAACAGAGTAGATCGAAAAAATCAGAATCTTTCTGTTTAGAAACTTCTTGAAGCTGCTTAATTGTAATTCCCTGTTTTTCCAACAATTCAATAATCTCTTTTCTTTTGTCCAAATCTTCCCACGCTGTTTTAAATTCTTCCTGTGATTTGAAAAGAGTTGTTATTTTATCCTTTGCATAATGAGAATAGAGAACTTTTTTCAGTTTACCATTATTATCCAAAATTTGAACTGTTTCAGCTATAATTGTTACTTCACCTTCTTCCACATAATATTTCTTTCTCGGCTCTCCGATTTCTCCATCTTCGCCTTCACCATCAGATGAGCCATCATCATCTTTTTCTTCCCATTCAGGGAAATCAGAATCATCAGGAATTTCTTCTTCGTAAGTTCCTTCGATTGTTGTTCCTTCGTCATCAATTTCTTCATTTGTGATTAAAGGCGGTTCTCCATCGAAATCTTTGTCTGCAAAATTTCTGGTTGCACTTCCTGTATAATCTAAAATCGAGAAAAAAAGTTTATTTTTATCATCGCGAATTCTTGTTCCTCTGCCAATGATTTGTTTGAATTCAGTCATTGAATTTACGATTCGGAAAATTACGATATTTTTGCAGGTTGGAATATCAACGCCTGTGCTCAAAAGTTTGGAAGTTGTTACGATTACGGGAACATCTTCATCAATATCCATAAATCTGCTTAAATGACCTTTTCCTATTTCACCTTCTTCGGAAACTATTCTCACAACATAATCAGGGAAATCTTTTGTAAGATCAGTATTAAGATTATTGATTTCTGTTCTCATCTGATTTGCGTGTTCTTGATTGACACAAAAGATTATCGTTTTATCGAATCTGCCGTTTTTATTCATAAAATTTACAAGATGTCTTGCAACAGCCTTTGTTCTTGGTAGGTGGGAAAGCGTTCTTTCAAAATCTGAAGTTGTGTAAGTTCCGTCAGGGATTAACTCACCTTTAGCATCTTTCTGTCCTTCTTGAGGTCTCCAACCTGTTGCGTCAATATTCGGCACAATTCGATGAACAACATAAGGTGCCAGAAATCCATCTTCGATTCCTTGTTTTAGACTATAAGTATAAACAGGATTTCCAAAATATTTATAAGTGTCTTTATTATCTTCTCGTAGCGGAGTTGCTGTTAAGCCAAGATGAACAGCTTGATTAAAATAGGATAAAATTTTTCTCCAATTACTTTCATCGGAAGCACTGCCACGATGGCACTCATCAATCACAATTAAATCGAAAAAATCACGTTTGAATTTTCTGAATTTGCCTTCCCGGGTTTCATATTCAGCCAAAGATTGATATGTAGAAAAATAGATTTCTCTGCTTGTAACAATTCCTTCTTCGGGAACGAGACATCTTGCATCACCGAAAACTGCAAAATCTTTGGCGTGAGGATCATCAATCAAAAAACTTCTATCTGCAATAAAAAGCACTTTTGGTCGTCGGTGTTCATTTTTATTATTCCATCTGTTATTCCATAATTTGTAAATTATTTGAAAAGCAACAGTTGTTTTTCCTGTTCCTGTTGCCATTGTTAAAAGGATTCGTTTTTCACCTTCAATTACTTTTTGAATTACTCGATTGATTGCAATTGTTTGATAATATCTTGGCTTTTTTCCGATATTTTTAAATGGTTTGAGTAAAATGTCTTCTGAATTTTGTTGAATATTTTCTTCTTGCTTTTCTAGATTCCATAAATCAGTTGGACTTGGGAATGATTCTATTTTCTTTTCAATTCCGTTGATAAAGTTATATTCAATTATTTCATTTCCGTTTGTTGAATAAGCAAAATTCAGCTCTAATATTTTTGCATAATCTTTTGCCTGTTGTAATCCATCACTTGCTTTTTTGTATTTGCTTTTAGCTTCTATTACAGCAATCGGATAATTTGAAGAATATCGTAAAATATAATCAGCTCTTTTACCTTTTTTTCTTTTTGCTTTTCTCCCGAAAACCATAATTTTACCAGGAGTTATTTCGGTAAATGAGCGTTCTTGCAGAATTTGTTCATCACTCCAACCTGATTTATAAAGTTTTGGAGTAATTTGCTTTCTGCAAGTATCAGCTTCGCTTTCTTTGTCCAATATTCTCTTCATTATTTTTTCATTCATATTTTCATTTCTTTTTTGGTTCTTTTTTCGTCAATTCTTTTGGTAACTGCTCTTGCCGTTAATGTGTGTTCCCCGACCAACAGGTCGTGGATACTACCAATTTGGGAGTGTATACGAACTTTTTCCAATTTTGTTGAATTATTCATTTTCCAATTTTTGGTTATCGGGAATGCACAAATAAATTCAATTTTAATACTTCCACAAACTTTTTTCCGCTCAATTTCATTAGTAAAAACAGTATTCACCTCAATACATTGTTCTTTTTAATTTCCTTCCATTGTTGTCAAATTATTTTGTTTTTCAGAAATTTTTTGAGCGGAGTTTTAAATATTCTTCTCGATGCGGGAAACATGCAAAGCAGTCCGACAAGATCAGTTAAAAATCCGGGGGTAATGAGAAGCACAGATCCCACAAGAATGATCGCACCATCCAGCAAATGTTCAGCAGGAAATTTTCCCTGTGAAATTTCCATCTTGATCGCATCGATCGTGCCATAGCCCTGTGTTTTTGCAAGGTATGCCCCTCCCAATCCGGTGATCAGGATGATCGCGATCGTGCGCCAGAAGCCAATGAGCGGGGCAATCTTGATGAAAATAATGAGTTCGATCAGCGGAACCAGCGTAAAGATCAGGAAGAGAATAAGGACGGTCTTCTTTCGCATGCGAATTGTTGTTATTGCGTTTCGGTATCTTTCTTCTTCGGTCTGATAAGAAGGGAAAGGGGAATGAGCACTGCATAACCTAGTACGAGAAGGATCGTTCCGAATGTAGTTGCCGAATTCACGATGGCGAAACCCACGATGATCGCAGTGATCGCTGCAATAAAGAGCAGGATATTTATTTTTTCAAATTTGAATCTTTCGACCTTATCTGCTTTTTTCTGAGCCATGAAAACTCCTTTTGAATACGTTCAGAATATATGTTAAAATGTATAAGGACCAAATTCTTTGTCCAAAATATTCGTGTGCATCTTCTCAATTTATCTTACTGAAGCAGTTTGAGTTCTGTCTTTGCTTTGTCAACCGCTTCATCGTTATTGTTGAGCTCGATCGATTTCTTCAAATACTTTTTTGCTGCGGCATCCTTGCCGTTCTTCAGGTAGATCATGCCCAGATGATAGCTGATAACAGAGTCATCGACCCCTGCTTTTAGAACTTTTTCCATTGCTTTAAGCGCATCTTCATATAAGCCAAGTTTGTAGTACGCCCAGGCAAGACTGTCCCATATATAGATATTGTCCGGTGAGAGTTCCAATGCTTTTTCCAGCATAAATCGGGATTCTTCCAGACGTATGTTATCCTCGACCAAAGTATAACCGAGCCAGTTAAGAAGATCAGCATTATCAGGGAAAAATTGCAGCGCTTTCTCAAGTGTTGCTATCTCTTTCTCTCTGTTGCTGATTTCATTGTAGAATTGTGCTACGGTAAAATAAAGGTCGAGATTAGCAGAATCCTGCTCAACGGCAATAGTAAAATATTTATCTGCCTGGTCGATCTTATCGTGTTCAGCAAAATATTGCCCGAGCCAGCGGGGAGTTGATATATCTTTGGAGGGACGCTGCTCGAGTAATGTGTACACCGAGTCAACAGGTTCTCCAGTTTCAAGCATTGCATATGATATTAAAACAAGTGGATAATTTTGTATACATGGAGAAATCTCAAACTCGCTAATATATTTTTTGCTCAGGTCAAAGGAATCATTCTTTGCATAATTATACGCCAGTAATGCAGTAAAGGTACAGGCAAGGGTATCTGATTTTTCCTCGAGTGCGAAAACAAGAAGCCTGTGCAATAGTTTCGTGTCCTTACTCCGCTCCGCAATAAATGGAATAATATTGAGATGGTTGAGTAGCACACGCTCATCTTCGATCATAGAAAAATAGTGGCTTGCTTTTTCATAATGCTTGAGCTGAATTTCCGCGATTGCCATCATCTCATAGAGTTCCTGCAGGCGCTCCGGTTCAATCATATCTTTTTGTTCAAGCAGATACTCTCCATATTCAATCGTAAGAGGAAATTCCTTTGTTTTGAATGCAGCAAAGAAGAAGATACGGTTAAGAACTGAATCTGAAGATTCCATAGGAAAATAATCTCTCATCTCAATCACTTTATCAAACCGCTGCAGGAAATAGTAAGATAGAAGTAGCTGCCGAATTGAAAGAATAGATAACTCGGGATCTTCTTTAAGTGAATACCCAAGATGGGGAATGGCTTTTGTAAATTCTTTTTTATTGAAATAATGCTCTGCCAGCCACTGATGTCCCTGTATGAAGTCGGGTTCGAGCATAAGTATTCGGTCAAGTGTCATCTCTAACATGGGATCATCTTTCAGTCTGGAATATTCCTGTGCTATCTTGTAGAGCAGTTCGATATCATCTGTATTTGATTCCGCCTGATGAAGATATTGCATAGCTTTGTCACCATCTGCTTCATACAGCGCTATGTGGTATAACTCCAGATACAAATGATTAGAGCTCTCTGAATTTTCAATACCCTCAAATATGATCTCTTTTGCTTTTGAGATATTTCCCAGTTCCTTGTAGCTGTGTGCCAGCATGATGTAAACTTCCGGCAGCACCATGCCTGTGGTTAGCACTTCTTCACCAAAGGATATCAATTTTTCCTCATCACGAAGATAGTATAATGCATTAAGCTTCTCTATGATCACTTCTTCGGAGGTTGGATCGATCTGATAAGCAATGGACAAAAGAGAATCAGCAGTAGCATATTCACCCTGTTCCATAGCGACTTCAGCCATTGAGTAGTAAAAGAGCGGATTGGATGCATACGCGATCCCGGCAAGAATCAAAAAGCCACTCAGGATAACTATCGGCTTGATAAAATAATGCTTCATGTGGTTAAAATTCCTTTTTTGAATTGCCACAAGATTTATCTCGTGGAGTAGAATTCTCTGAAATAATATCGGGTTTTAACTCGTAAATCTACCTTGCAGTCTGAGTTGAAATCCCTATAGTATTGGCTCATCTTCTTCCCACGAGATAATCTCGTGATTATCTCTATGATATTATATATGTTTTAATCATGCTCTTGTGAGTGTGCGATAAACATAGTTTTTCATATGTTATAATCTGGCATAGTACGCGATGAAAATTGAGCGGTTTGGATTCGGATACTGATTTCCAAGCAGGTCACGCAGATTGAGTTGAATTCTAATATTTTCATCAATATTGAATTGGATTCCCACGTTCAGATATCCATTTCCTTCTCCAAAACTGTAGGTCTTTTGGTCTTCCCCTTTGCGATTATCATTAAAAGCAAAATCATATTCTGCAACAATATTGATGTGCTGATTTATACTCTTATCCAAACCAACAAAAAAGTTTAGATCGCTATCGTTATCTTTGCGTTCAGTACTATAGTTAACACCGCCATGCAAGCCAAGATTTCCGATGAAGTGGAAATTTCTACTCACAACTGCATAGAATCCTTTTGATTTGATCTCGAAGCGTTTGACCTTTTCTCCATCGGGAAGTGAGTCACGGAATGCACCAAAGCCGCGGGAGTCAAAACCTACTGCAATTGCAGGAAGTGTAGGAGATTCATCAAAAAGACGGTATTTCACATACACGCCCGGGTACGAATCCCAGTTTGGTAACGAATCACCAATGATATGTTCTCCGCCGAATTGTATGCCAAACATGAGTTTCTGCATCACTCCGACTCCAGCGCCAAAGTTAATTCCACCATTTTCAAAAATAGAAATGGGAAATTTTACTTCACCCCTTTGTAAAATGCCAGCGGTAGGACAATCAATAAGCTCAGTCAGCTCATATGCGCCAAGAACTACTGCTGACAACACAAGAATAATAACTATACATAAAATCTTTTTCATAGAACCTCCGAATTTAGGGATATGAAAAATCTAACATGCTTTACTGTCAATATTTAGAGGATTTCAGCGTATTCGTATATAATTGATATCGCTCTGCCCAATCACGTAGTCCATCTGGATATTTCGTACTTTCGAGTCGCTGCGATATGAGATTCCTTCTCCAGCCGATTTGCTCAAGCGTGTAGTGCTCATTATTTGATGATTGTCCTATCATAATAAGACGACCAAGTAAATCTTCAAAAGCATAGGGGTCGTATCCTGCACGGGAAGCATAGATCAACGCCAGTTTGTCAGCTTCTTCTTCATACTTTTCAAGACGACCTGCATAGATCACCTCATAGACAGAAAGCGCAATATCCTCAAGCTCTGCTTCTGCATCATCGTACTTGGAATCATGACCATACAAGCTGTCCGAAAGTGCATCAAGTTCTGCAAAGGAATCTTCCGCAATGATCTGCACACGGCGTTTTTCAAGTTCTTCCATGCCGTGATAATGAGAAACATGTGCGATCTCATGCCCGAGGACACAAGCAAGTTCTGCTTCATTTGTAATAGTTTTGAGCATACCGGTGGTCACAAATATGATGCCACCCGGACAGGAATAGGCATTGGGAATATCGAAATCAAGAATGAAAAATTTATAGGGTATATCGTAGGAATCGCTTGCATTCGCAACGAGTAAGCCAATGTAGTTCACATAATCCTGAAGTGCTTTGTTCGAGTAGAGACCAATTTCAGCAATTCTGTTTGCTATCGCGATACCCATTGCTTCTTCCGAAAAAGTGAAGAATTGAGGAACATCATATATTGGAAGTTTGATCTTTTTCTGAATCTTCTTCAAATTCACCAGGCGATAAGTTATCTCCTTGAATTTATTGAATTCATAAGGATCGATATGATAGCCGAGAAACACATCGATAAAATTCTTTTTTTGTCCGATCTTACTTGAAAACCGACCACTCATTGCTTTGATTCCTGCGGTCATACCTATATCAGAAATTTCTGTGATTGCTCGTTCGGAGCCCATCTGTGCAAACATATCATCAGCATCCTTTTTGCCCTCTATAACCTTTCTGGAGATATAACCAATTTGCTCATCTGCC
>Ga0136651_10002189_pt1 | contig 10719 bp, 5 predicted proteins | sample Mar14236cmmetaG_FD_94867 | JGI IMG/M metagenome (GOLD analysis project Ga0136651, IMG submission 94867) | Marine hydrothermal vent microbial communities from Guaymas Basin, Gulf of California to study Microbial Dark Matter (Phase II) - Marker... ...
CTTCATGAACCACTTGCCGATAAGGTTCAGCTAACCCTTGCTTATTATCAACATCCCAACCTAACGCGATAAAAAAAGGATTGACAAAATCAATACGGGTTTGAGTTTCGTTATAGTCGCTTTTTTGATAGGTATCTATTTGATTTTCAAAGCGTTTTATGAGATTTTGGATGGGGTGAGACATATTTTTAATTGTTAATTTGACTTTGTCATGTAGCAAAAATCCGATTTTTTAAAAAAATCGGATTTTTAACACGCGAAAAATGGAATTGGCATTATTCAACTAAGGAATCATTCCCTCATTCAAAATAATAATTTCCACGCGACGATTTTGCTGTCGCCCTTGGCTTGTCACATTCGTTGCAATCGGATTGTTTTCACCAAAAGCCTTGACAACTAAATTGGCTTGATCAACGCCTTGTGTGATTAAAACCTTTTTCACCATTTCAGCTCGACGCTTTGAAAGGTGCAAATTATACTTTTTACGACCACTGCTATCTGTATGTCCTTCTATCAATACCGTTCGTGAAATATTTTTGGGTAGCTGAATCACTGATGCAAATGCTTCAACTTTCTGCTTTCCTTCCGGAAATAAATTAGCATTACCGGTTTCAAACAGTACCGCATTCAATGTGAATTGTAAACCGCGTTCCGTTTCTGTCCCTAAAGGGACAGCGATAATAGGCGGAGGTTCAGGCATATTTGCAAAACTAAAGCCTGTAATAAGAGCAGGTCCCGATCTCACTGCACAAGCCACGCTCACTTTTATTATGATCAGGAGTAGGATAATTTTTTTGATGAATTTAAAAGAGTCAATGTATTTCATGAATAAAATTCAGTATATCAATTTGAATCAATCTCGTTTAATCCTATCATTAATTTAGCACATCACGAACGAATTAACAAACGAGTCTTCTGAAAAATAAATGATAGGGGTACATTTGGATAGCTGCCCTACTGAAAATTTTAAAAGATTAAAATGCAAATTAAAAGTTGATTTCCAAATATATAACAGTGTATAATATTACGTGAATTAAGGATTGCGTTTTTTTAAAAATCAAACCCTCCAAACCTGGCAGGTTTAAAAAAACTATTAACCATTAACCAAACCATTAACTATGAAAGATTTACTTTATCTCTTAAATAGCCAAGGTCAAATAGAAGATTTTGATAGAATTTGTATTGGTTTAGCTTCTCCAGAAAAAATTCGTTCCTGGTCCTATGGAGAGGTAAAAAAACCAGAAACCATCAACTATCGTACCTTTAAACCAGAACGCGATGGACTGTTTTGTGCCAAAATATTTGGACCAACCAAAGATTATGAATGCCTCTGTGGCAAATATAAGCGTCTTAAACATCGTGGTGTGGTGTGTGAAAAATGTGGCGTTGAAGTTACCCAAGCTAAGGTACGCCGTGAGCGTATGGGGCATATAGACCTTGCCAGCCCGGTGGCTCATATCTGGTACCTCAAATCCTTACCCTCTCGTATGGGCATCATGTTAGATATGACGTTGACAGATATTGAACGTATTCTCTATTTTGAAGCTTATGTCGTGGTTGATCCCGGTTTTTCCACATTGGAACGGGGACAGCTATTAAATGAGGAAGCTTATATTGCGACATTGGAAGAATATGGTGATGATGTTAATGCCGAGATGGGTGCAGAGGCTATTTTTGAATTATTGCGGACGATGGACTTACCTAGTGAAGTGAATCGTCTTCGGGAAGAAATTACAAGTTCCTCTTCTGAAGCAAAAATTAAAAAGTGGAGTAAACGTCTAAAATTAATGGAATCTTTTATCCATTCTGGTAATCGTCCTGAATGGATGGTATTAAAAGTCTTGCCCGTATTACCCCCGGAACTACGCCCTTTAGTTCCCTTAGATGGAGGACGATTTGCGACTTCTGATTTAAATGACCTTTATCGGCGCGTGATCAATCGCAATAATCGTTTAAGGAAATTATTGGATTTAACTGCACCCGACATTATTATGCGTAATGAAAAACGGATGTTGCAAGAATCGGTTGATGCATTATTGGATAATGGGCGACGAGGTCGCGCTCTGACCGGTAGCCATAAACTCCCTCTTAAGTCATTGGCAGATATGATTAAAGGTAAACAAGGTCGTTTTCGTCAAAATTTACTCGGTAAGCGGGTAGATTATTCTGGGCGCTCCGTTATTGTCGTCGGACCCACACTCAAATTACATCAGTGTGGCTTGCCTAAGAAAATGGCCCTGGAATTATTTAAGCCCTTTATTTTTGGTAAATTGGAATCAAAAGGTATCGTTACCACAATTAAGGCTGCCAAAATAAAAGTGGAGGAAGAAGATGGAGAAGTGTGGGATATTCTTGAAGATGTGATTCGTCAACATCCCATTATGTTAAATCGCGCCCCCACTTTGCACCGCTTAGGCATTCAAGCGTTTGAGCCTGTTTTAATTGAGGGTAAGGCAATTCGATTACACCCACTGGTGTGTACCGCTTTTAATGCCGATTTTGATGGGGACCAAATGGCAGTTCATGTGCCTCTTTCATTTGAAGCACAATTAGAAGCGCGTGCTTTGATAATGTCTTCTAATAATATCCTGTCACCCGCGAATGGTGAACCTATTATTGTGCCGTCTCAAGATGTCGTATTAGGGCTTTATTTTATGACTAAGGAACGCATTGGAGCGCGTGGCGAAGGCTTAGTTTTTGCGAATTTAAAAGAAGCACGTCGTGCTTATGAAACATGGCATGCGGATTTAAATGCTCGCATTATAGTACGCTTCAAGGAATCCTTAGTGGAGAAAAAAACCAGTGCGCTTTTTTCGACAAAACCGGCAACAAAGCTCACGAATTTTAAACGGGTTCAAACAACGATAGGGCGTGCTTTGCTATTTGAAATTTTGCCAAAAGGCTTACCTTTTGACTTAATCAATCGGAATTTGACAAAAAAGTCAATTTCTAATTTGATTAATGTATGTTATCGCCGTTTAGGTCTTAAGGATACAATTGTTTTTGCTGATAATTTAATGTATACCGGTTTTACTTATGCGACGCGCGCGGGCATTTCAATTGGCGTTGAGGATATGCTCATTCCGGATAATAAACCTCAAATCATTGAAGAGGCTGAATCGGAAGTCAATGAAATTAAAGAGCAATATGCGTCTGGCTTAATCACACAGGGTGAACGTTATAATAAAGTGGTCGATATTTGGTCACGCACCAATGATAAATTAGCCAAGGCGATGATGGACCAATTGGGGGTAGAAACGGTAACCGATAATCAGGGTAAATCCGTCACACAGTCATCGTTTAACTCTATTTATATGATGGCGGATTCCGGTGCCCGTGGTTCAGCAGCTCAGATACGTCAATTAGCGGGGATGCGTGGGCTGATGGCGAAACCAGATGGCTCTATTATTGAAACCCCTATCACAGCTAATTTTCGTGAGGGCTTAGATGTACTACAATATTTTATTTCAACGCATGGTGCTAGGAAAGGTCTCGCCGATACCGCTTTAAAGACAGCTAATTCAGGCTATTTAACCAGACGATTAGTGGATGTTGCCCAAGATATGGTGATTTTAGACACGGATTGTGGTGCACAGGGAGGCTTAGAGTTGATGCATCTAATAGAAGGGGGTGATGTCGTTGAGCCGTTACGTGATCGAGTATTAGGTCGTGTGGTCGCAGAAACGGTTTATAAGCCTGGGATTAAAAAACCCATTGTTAAGGCAGGAACTTTATTAGATGAAGATTGGGTAGAATATATAGAAAAAGAGGGGATTGACCGTATTAAGGTGCGCTCAGCGATTACTTGTGAATCACGCTATGGCATTTGTGCTAAGTGCTATGGGCGAGATTTAGCACGAGGGCATTTAGTGAATCGGGGTGAAGCGGTGGGAGTCGTTGCAGCACAATCCATCGGTGAACCTGGGACTCAGTTGACAATGCGGACTTTCCACATTGGGGGTGCCGCATCACGGGCAGCGGCGACTAATCATATTGAGGTTAAATCTAAAGGCACGATCAAATTTGATAATATTAAACAACTATCCCAAGAAACTTCTGAGGGTGAAATCAAATGGGTAATCGTCTCGCGTTCTGGGGAATTGAGTATTATTGATGATTTTGGATTAGAGCGTGAACGTTATAAAGTACCTTATGGTGCCATATTAACAATTAATGATGATGACACTGTTGAAGCAGGACAGACTATTGCAAGTTGGGATCCGCATACTTTCCCGGTGATTACCGAAGTGGCAGGATTGGTGAAATTCACGAGTGTGGTAGAAGGGATAACGGTAGATAGAGAGTTTGATGATATGACCGGTCTAAGCAGCATAGTGGTTACGGACCCGAAACAGCGTCCATCTCATGCTAAGGATATGCGCCCCACAATCAATTTAGTGGATAATGAGGGCAATGATCTTAATATTGCCGGTACTGAAATGCCCGCCATTTATTACTTACCGCCAAAGGCGATTATTAACATAGAAGATGGTACCGAAGTGAAAGTGGGTGATGTGATTGCCCGTTTACCCCAAGAAACGACTAAAACGCGTGATATTACCGGTGGTTTACCACGGGTGGCTGATTTATTTGAGGCGCGTATTCCAAAAGAGCCTGCCATTTTAGCAGAACGTAGTGGTATTGTGAGTTTTGGTAAAGATACTCGAACACGGCAAAAATTACTGATTACTAAAGACGGTGAAGTTACTGAGATAGCGATTCCTAAATGGCGACATGTTAATGTCTTTGAAGGGCAAAATGTTGAAAAGGGTGAAGAAATTGTCGATGGGGCACCAAATTCACATGACATCTTACGAATTAATGGAATAAGCGCACTTGCGCATTACATTGTTAACGAAGTCCAAGAAGTGTACCGGCTCCAAGGAGTCAAAATAAACGATAAACATATTGAAGTGATTATCCGACAAATGCTTCGCAAAATAGAAGTGCTTAATCCTGGAGATACTCGCTTATTACCAGGTGAACTGCTTGAGCGTTCAAGGTTATTAGAAGAAAATGAACGGGTGACATCAGAGGGAAAAATACCCGCGACTTATCAGCCAAAATTATTGGGCATTACAAAAGCGTCATTAGCGACTGAGTCTTTTATATCGGCTGCATCGTTTCAGGAAACGACGCGGGTATTGACCGATGCTTCTGTCAATGGTAAATGTGATAATTTACGGGGATTGAAGGAAAATGTCATTGTGGGACGATTAATTCCCGCTGGCACCGGTTTAGCTTACCATGAAGATAGGCGACGCCGACATAATCAATATTTCTTTCGGCAAGCTAAACCAATAGATAATGTTTCGCAGTCGTAATAAGTAGCTGGACATAAGTCTTTTAAGATTTTGAATCGGTGGGCAACAAAAACACTTTGCCCACCCTAGCATAACTTGCTTCCAGACGACGAATAACGGCATCCATTTCTTCAAGTGTCACCGGCTTCGCAGGCGGTTTAAGAAATCCTTCCAATTCAAAAATATCACGTCTTATCGGATGAACAATGACTTGACCCTTTTTTTGGCGAGTTGATTTTTTATTTCTGTATGCCTCTAAAACTTTCGCTCTCCTGCACGAGCCATCAAATCATCAACGTTGATATCGCTTCGCTCGTTAATTACCATAAAAAAAGCCCCAAGTCAAACGACTTGAGGCTTTAAGTTGATTTGGCGAAAGGGGGTTTTGAAGTTTTACCTTTTTGCCTGTCAAATGTTAATAAACTTTTGTACACCTACAAAAGTATTTGTTTTACTCCATTAGAGTCACATCAATCGTCTTCAAATTATAAACGACGGTGCCATCTTCTAAACGATACCCAAAATAGATATTCAGTACACCCGTAAAATTAAAGAATCCACTGTATATCTCGATATCTTCAACCTCCCCTAAAGATTCAATCTCCCTAAAAGTCACCAGACTTGCAATCTCTTCATCCCAAAGATGAATCTTATCTTCCGTATCGATCATATAGAAAAGCGGTTTACGCCTGGGAGAAGTTAAGGGCTTATAAGCGGCGCAAATTAAAATTTCGGCACGCAGTCCAATATGCGCAGGCTCAACATGAATACGACTATAAATTGTTGTTGAGTCAGAACGCGACAGTTCATTTTGTAATTTAAAATCACCGTCATTAACAAAGCTACCCCCTATCATAAGGCTCTCTGTATCCACTGCCCCAACAAAATTGATAGCCACAGCCTTCTCCATCTTAACAACACCATCACCTAATGTCACATTCTTAGCCAATTCCACATCAGAACCTATAATGACATGCGAAAGATGACTATTTTTCATAACCTTAAGTGAATCTAGCAGGGCTGGATATTGAGGATCACCTTTAATATGCCCTTTTAATGCGCCACCGGAAATTCGAGTGTTAGGCATGAGGGATACATCTTTAAAATAGCCATCGACTTTGCTGTTATTGGAAATCGTACCGCCCAAATAACCCCCTATCACAGAAGCCCCCCGAAAATCAATATCAATCAGAATCCCCTCACTGATAATATAGCTAGTCCATATACCCCCTCTCAACACTGCTTCCGGTTTAATCGTCAGGTTAGCAACCCAGCTATTGTTTTCAAGTTGTGAGCCTGATTCAAGAATGAAATTAGTCACCCAGCCATTATTTTCAAGCGTCCCTTTTAGAGTACCTCCATCAATGTGACCACTTTCACTGACTTTCAAATCCGTTATCGTGATGCCCTTAGCATTGCACTTGGATTTCACTTCACCCTTTTCTGGACAAGTATGAGAAGGAAAACTAGATGAAGGGGGCAGCACCGGATAAGTGGGTGGCAGTTCTTCTGGATTTGTTTCCGCAGATGGTGTATTATTATCATCAACCTCAGTAACCTCAGTTGAATCAGTTGAAACTGTGGATGGTGGATTAACAGGCTCTGTTGGCGGACTCTCAACAACAGTTACAGCATCATTTGGATTAGTATCTGTTTGTTCTTCTATATCATCGTCTGTTCCCGTGTCAGAAGAATTGTCAACATCATCAGGCTCAAAATCAGAATCAGAGGGAGGCGGTTCAGGCTCACTATTGACGGGTGAAGACGATGGTGAAGATGATATAGATATTTTCTCTTCAACAGTAAACGCATAATAGAGAGGCTCAGTTTCTTCCGCCCCCGTGATAACAGAAATCGTTCTTGATGTTAATTCTGCATCATCAGCTATTTTAATTGTAGCACTTATCTGAGTTGAAGTGATAGCGGTAACGCTAGTTGGTAAAACTTCGATACCCGTTCCATCAAACTGAATCTCGCTTTCATCACTGAAATTGACGTTTTCTCCAGTGATAACAATATCTATAGTCTCAGTTTGTCTGCCATGAGAGGGTTCAATGGCAATAAGTTCAGGCAGGGCAGCTTGATACACTTGCAAAAAACCGCTATACATAACAGCTTCTGCAATTTGAGTACCCGTTTTTATAGTGGTGTTATACAGTTTTTTGGGTGTTAATTCATCAATGCTCAGTACAGCTGTCAATGAAATCTCATTATGAATAATAATCTCTTCAACCGTAAAGTAACTATCTCCAGAATACACCTCTGAGTTTTCATCAAGATTCCCAAAATGTATTTCTGAATTCTCATCAAAATCAACACCGACAGCGTAAAAAGTGATAGAAACACTATTGGCACCCTGTTTGACATGCGATGGCATGATGCTGATAATTTCTGGAATAGAAGATGCCCCAGTGATATGGAGCATATTTTCACCCGTAATCTTTTCTATTGTGTTATTGTTTAACGGTGTTTCTACAACAATGTCATATTGAGAAGGTGCCTCAATTTCTGCGGGTACGGTGACGTTTATAATCAACTCTTCTGGTGACTCAAACGCAATGGAATTAATTTGAATGAGACTGTCATTATCATTTTTCTCTATTTTAACTTCACTATCACTATTAAAATGGGTGTTCATTGCTTTAACACTAATACTTGCCGTACTATTTTGGGGTAGCTTTTGGGGTATTGTGATAGTCGGTCCCTTCGTGCTTTTAAATGCCGCAACAATAAAAGCATCCAAAAAAGCTTCCCATTCTGCTAATTCTTGGGGCTCATCTGGTATTGGGGGTAAAGCAATACAATCTTCTCCCAATGTCTGAAAATAATCGCACCAAAAATCCATCGCAGGTGTCGTATCATTAGCTTGTGCTAAAGTTGGTAGATACAATAGGATGCTGAGACTTATGATACGAAATGATGTGATAAAACGGTTAGAATTTAGCATAATTTTTCCAATATTGTTTATCTGGGCTTGTAGGGGCAGAGCTGCGTGTCTGCCCTTACCTTAACCCTATTTATAATTATCAATACAATTCTCATCAACCGTGATCGGTGCAAAAACGTGAATGTCTTTACTGCCAATCACTTGAGCAATTTCATCCAATGCTGCTTGCGTTTCTGCATCTTCATAAGGCAATGAATCGGTGAAGAAGATGAAACTCCCTTTTGGTTTGATGTGTTTCACGGCGATTAACGAAGCCTGTGCTGAAGCTTCTGGACATTCACCACCGCGACTCGCTTCTAAACCCTCCAGGGCATTGAGCAAATGCTCCAATTCATCGGTAGCCGCTTCCAACTTAATCTCGTTTCTATCTCTGAAACTGACGATGGCGATAAACGGTGCGTCGCCCTCAGTTGCAAAGGTTTCTTTTAACAGTGTTTCTACCACTTTGATGATACTGTTGAGTATGGGTTTCATACTATTGGTCACATCAAGGGCAATCACAGCATCTATTTCAACATCACCAAAATCAATTTGAGTGGTGACTTCGTTGATATGACCTTCGCAATTATCAGCGGTGACTTGCAACAAAGAAGTCAGTTCAAGCATGATAATATCTTCAAGCACGCTCTCCACTACCACAGTCACTTCACTAATATCATTCGGATTCGCAACACTTAACTCACCAATGGGGCAATTCAGCGTAGGCCAATTGCTCGTATCACAAATATGCCCTTCTGATGTGGTGGAGACAAATTCTGGTCTCAACTCATCTGGCAACTGCATTTTAAAGTGAACACCAGTAGCCACTTCTTTAGGCGCATTGTCATTCAATTCAATATCGCATTCATAATGCAAGAGACCACCCAATACGATTGGATTCGGTATGCCTTCACAAAAAACCGATAAATAAGGTTGAATGGCGGTATAGCGTGTTGCAACATCTGTATTAGGATAGTTAGAATACAAGGTTGCGACATTTTTAAGACTCGGTTTGGGTCCTAAAAGTTCATTGAGTTCCAGATACAGTTCAACCTCAATATCGATCATCGCACCAATCGGTAACTTTGGCAAAATACAAGTTGTCTCATTGTCATCATTGACAACACCATCACATTCCACATCTCCCAAGCCCCGAATACTCACAAGCTGAGTGTTTTCTGGAATCGTATAAACAATAGACGCATTGGTTGCGATTTGATCCCCTCCATTAATGGCAGTGATGTTGAACCGGAAGTTTTTACCTTGTTCCGCGGGTTTCTTCAAATTGGCTGGGATAATTCTCGCCTTGAATTCACTTAAAACGGGTATTTTGAGTTCGGTAATCCAATGTTGATTACCTACTTCAAAATCCTGCTCCATAAAAGCAAAACCCTCTTTCTTAGCAGCGAGGTTATAATGCCCTTCTGGTAAATCAATGATTTCCCAGTAACCGTTAGAATCGGTTATTGCAAACGCCCTCTTATCCACTTGCACCATCGCACCAACGATAGGATTCTTTTGTTTGTCAAGGAGCCTACCATTGATCGTGTAAAGAAATATGTTGGTTTCAACATCAATAAGATTACCACCATCATCGTAAGTGTAGTTGATAAATTGTTTATCGTAATTCACCGAAACCAGACGATCAAGGGCATCGTAAGTATAGTTGATGGCATAACTTGAAGTGACTAAAGTCATGCCGATAATAGCCCCAAGGGCTTTTGATAGTTTCTTCATCTGTCAATACCTCTTTATTGAATGAATGTCTGAATTAGGATTATCAGGATAAAATTCTAATAAAACCGAGAAACTAATCCTGAAAATATTAACAGGTTTGAATCAGGATTCACCGGATTATAGGATTAACAGGATAAAACAAAAACCAATCATAACAATCCATGAAGTTAAAGTTTTTAATCCTGAAAATCCTATAATCCCGTCAATCCTGATTCAAACAAGTTAAGGGCAACCACAGTGCAGCCCCGTCAGGTAGCAAGTGTAGAAATGTAGGGTGGGTAGTCAAATCCACCAAATCCATACTAACATGTCTGAATCAGGATTCACAAGATTATAGGATTAACAGGATAAAACCAAAACCAATCATAACAATCCATGAAGTTAAAGTTTTTAATCCTAAAAATCCTATAATCCCGTCAATCCTGATTCAAACAAATTAAGGGCAACAACAGTAAAAATGTAGGGCGGGTAGTCAAACCCACAAAATCTATGCCATCAATAATGATGACATTAATTTAATTAAGGAATGGTGGGTTTCCGCTTCGCTCCTACCAACCCTACGCTTGCTAATTTATGTTGAGATTGTTCTTGTAATTCCATGTAATACTGTACTAATTTTTGAGGATCATGTCCGCATTGGGCTGAAATACGGTGCCGTGCTTCCCGTATTCTGTTAAGAACTGGATCATTTTTCATTTTCAATTTCTCCCATTAATTCAAGAGGTGTTAATAAAGTGGGTACAAACAAACCAA